>ERZ773068.1262-NODE-1262-length-12629-cov-7.799348_pt1 | contig 12629 bp, 9 predicted proteins | sample MGYA00580620_ERZ773068 | MGnify/ENA primary metagenome ERZ773068 (study PRJEB29015, sample SAMEA2737983) | human oral metagenome | biome: human oral; feature: human-associated habitat; material: dental | place: China | collected 2101 ... | reverse complement strand
CAGGTAATACAGGCGAGTTCCACCGTGATTTAGGTCAAAAGGTTACTATTAAAGGTGAAGGTACGGAAGCGGATGATAAATACTCCGGTGAAAATATCAAAACAGTAGCCGATAATAATGGTAATATCACTATCAAGATGGCGAAAGACATCAAGGCTGACAGCGTAACTGCGAATACGGTTAATGGCGGCACAGTGAATGCTGATAAGGTAAAAGTTGGCAAATCCGGTCCTGATGGTGTAACCATTACCGGTCCTAACGGTGCTGACGGTACAGATGGCAAGGTAGGTGTTTCCGGTAAAAATGGCAAGGATGCGGTTTCCATGTCCGGTAAGGACGGTGTCGGTCATATCGGCTTAGCCGGTAAAGACGGTCGCAATGCGGATATCACTGCTGAAAAAGGCGATGAAGATCTTAACGGTAATGAAATCACTCGTATGAAATACATAGATGAAAATGGTACACCTCATCAAGTGGCAACCAAAGATGACGGCATGAAGTACGGTGGTGATTCCGGTGCTGTGATTAAGAAAAAACTTAATGAACAAGTCAATGTTGTGGGCGGTATCTCTGATGTTAGCAAATTGTCCTCTGAAGATAACTTAGGTGTGGTATCCGATGGTACCGGTAACCTTAAGATTCGTATGGCGAAAGACCTGAAAGGCCTTGAATCCGTAACAACTAAGGATGCTGCAGGTAATACGACTGTTGTAAACGGTGGCGGGATGACGATTACACCTGCTACAGGAAATTCCGTAAGTCTTACTAAAGACGGATTGAATAACGGCGGTAATAGAATTACCAATATAGGTCCTGGTGTAAACGGTACAGATGCTGTTAATATGAATCAATTGAATGGTTTAATGAGCGATATGGAAGGTCAGATTGCAGACTCCGGTGCGGCTAGTGCGGCTATTTCCGGTCTTAAACCATTACAATACGATCCATTGGAACCTACTCAAGTAATGGCTGCGTTAGGTCACTACAAAGGTAGCACCGCGGCTGCTTTAGGTGTGGCTCATTACACTAATGAATCCACATTGTTCCACATGGGCGTATCCCTCGGCGGTCATGACAACATGTTCAATGCGGGTGTATCTTATAAATTCGGTACATCTGATGCGAAGAAAGCCGTTCCGGAACGTTATAAAGGCGGTCCAATCAGCTCTGCTTATGTAATGCAAGATGAAGTGACAGCTTTGAAAGCGAAGTATGAAAAAGTACAACGCGATAATGAAGAAATGAAAGCACAAATTGCATTCTTGATGGAACAATTGGGTAACAAATAATATGATAAACATATTGATGTAATATGATATGAAATCACATATTCATATTGTAGTGCCATAAAAGACGCCAAAAGCATTTTGCTTTTGGCGCCTTTTAGTATTTTATGAATTTACTCTTGCTTTTATTGGGGGTATTCGTACATATTATCTATCGAGTATATGTTGCATATATGTAAGGATAATCCATTATCGATTTAATATAAACGAATGAAATTAGATATAAATGAATGGGAGTAGAAAGAAAAAATTTTTAGTTGGTTTTATGCGAAAAAATTGTGCATTTGGAAGGTAAAAGTCGGCAATTATAGGGGCGAAACTGCGGCCGCTTTAGGTGTTGCACATTACACAGCAGAAGATACTATGTTCCATGTAGGGGTATCTGTTGGCAGCCATCACAATATGGTGAATGCCGGTGTAACCCGTAAATTTGGTACTTCCGATAAAAGAAAGGCGATCCCGGAACGTTACAAGGGGGGGCCTATTAGATCCATGTATGTAATGTAAGATGAATTGACGCAATTGAAAGCTGAGAATGCACTCATGAAACAACGTGACCAAGAATTGACCGCTAAGTACGATCAAGTGCAACGAGACAATGAGGAAATGAAGGCTCAAATTGTATTGCTCATGAAACAAACAGGACTTACTAAAAATTTGTACTTGGAAGTATTTGATTTTTGTTATATTCTATTTATGTAAGGAATATGAAGTCCGCTCATTTGGCGGATGATTATGAGGAGGATTAGGGTTTATGAAATTAAAGAGATTTATGCCTATTTTAGCGCTTGCCTGTGTATGTGTTGCAGGTCAAGCTGATGCAGCTCGCGATATATTGATGATGCGTGAACAAGCACCGTTACCTTTAACTAACATCGAGCAGGAAGTAGTTCTTCCTGTTCCTAGTGAAGAAGTGCGTGACGTAGTAAGGGATTTCACACATTTTCAATTGAATCAAGCCGGTAAGCTTATCAAAGACGATACCAATGTTGTGTCCGGGCAAGAACGTTATAGTAATAATGCGCTTTATTATATGAATGTCCGCCGCAGCTGGTACATCGTGAGTCATCGCTATAAAGAAGACAGCTATGCACGCGTGGCTTTAGATCGTTTGTATAATGACTATAAAAAGTTCTTTGAATCACATACTACGGTATCTGAAGCGGGTAGAATGGATTATGCACAAGAAATCATCGATATCTTGGATCGTAATACTGCCGAAATTAAAAATGATGAATTGCGCTTTTACATGAATGAAATGGTTATTTTCAGTTTGAAACAATCTATGAAAGATGGGAATAATCGTGTGAAAGTTGTTCAACAAACAAATGAACCGGCAGCTGAAGGGTATCGTGTAGTTAATCTTCGCAAAGCTATCAACACAGAGGAAGCTCTTGACTAATATGGTTGAAAGTTTACTCGAATAGCAAGTCATATAATAGCTTGTATAGTAATTCTCATAGTGACTGAACTATATTCATACTTTTTAATTAAGTGCTAAGGGGTATCATTTTGGTATCGCCTTAGCACTTTTATTATTGTCTTTAGACTGGCTCGAGACGTAGTCGCGAATCATAAAACCACCCGCTATGCGGGTGCGGCAACGAAAGATAAACTTAGTGTAAAAGAATATGAGGACCTTTTTAAGGGTAGCAAGTAATACATATCCCCTTTAAGGGGACCGTTACGAGTCAATGGCTATGTGGCTTGAACGTAGTGAAAGCCAGCGCCTTTAGACGCTGGCCTAGTAATACGGGCTTATAGCCCGTGAGCAAACCACCCGTTTTACGGGTGGTTCTGATTTGGCTCTAAATTTATTTGATTTGTTTGCTACTAGCAATATTCCTATATTAAGTTCTATAAAAACAACTGCTGAAATTATACATGATATACCTAATATGATTTTTTATCAAAGCTAGATTATTTTATTAAAGCTATATAGAGGATACAAAGAATATATTGACTTGAAAATTATTTTGTATATTTGTTAATGCTATTGAACTTTTGTTAGTTCAAGATATAGAATTTATACTAACTTGTGAAAAAAACGGAGGATATTTTGTGAATCGATTAAATCATTCAGTATATTTGATGAATTAAAAGATGGAACAACATTAAAATTGGGTTTTATGCCTGATAGTTTAGAGGTACCAATAGATCAAAAATTGAAAATATTATTGAGTTATTTAGAAACAAATATAGATTAATTAGTAATAATATCCTCAATTGTATTTTTATTATTAGAATATGAATATCTTAGTGATATTATTTATAAGTTTTATGTGGAAATAATAAATAGTTAGGACTAAACTATTAGTTAAGTTGAGGGATGGTAAAGTTTATGTAGAAAAGAAAAGAACCTCCTAGCGACGAAAAGTCCGTTATAGGAGCACAGCAAATTACCTATTTTACGGCTGGTTATGATCGTTGAATATATACAATTACATATTTTAGCAGGATTTTATTCTCTCTTTATTGAAATGTATCAACAAATGTTTTGTTGATACATTTTTATATATTAGGAGGGTATTTATATGATTGAAAACAGGATTGTTTTTGATGGAGAAGATATTATTTGTGTGTATCATAGAGGGGTTGATGATGTTGATATCATTAATCATAAGGAATGTACTACACTAGATGGTAAACTGTTAGAATTTATAGAACGAAAAGTAGATAGTGATGTTGTGCTTAATAAGGTGAGTCCATTGATATCTATACAGGGGGTATTGTCTACTGGGGCGGATTTGAATCCTTATGGAGATATGGCATCAGCATATTGTAGTCACTATATAGTAACTAAAAAACCGTCATTTTTATTTTATAGTGATGCATTTACATCTAATGATGTTAACGTATTGGTAGAATTATTTGATTTTATTAATACATATTGTGGTTTACAACTTAAAAAATATCCATTACATTTAGGGGATATTTTTATCTTTGAGCCTACTCTTGTAGAAGTAAGGGGAAATGAAGTAGATGGGGTTGATGGTCTTACGCTTACAAATCTTCCTGTAGATTCTATGCTTATAGTGCATTTTAAAAGTTATGATGATTTAGGTGATACTGAGTATATTGTCGATACGGTTATTGTTAATGTTGAGAGAGGGAACAAAAGAATTAATATTAGTTCTGAGCATCCTTGGCAAAGTTTTGATATATTTATATATCATGAAGGGAAATTAATATATAAATCTATTGATAAATCTATTGTACGTTCGATACATATGGCGATTGATATACAGCGCAAACCTGTGGAACTGTCGCTTAAGCGATTGGGGAAAACGATTATTCAACAATCTAGTGAAAAAGAAACTTTTACAGTAGGAAAAATGATTGAACCGAAGTTGTTAAGGGCATACAATAAACAGATTGTTGATAATGTGGCATTATATGCAGATAATGTAAATAAAATATTGTATTGTGGAAGTGATGAGGATATACAAATTGAAAAAGATTATATAATTAGACAACTGGATCATGCTGCTGATGAGATTGTCATTTGTGATAGTTATTTTACCGATTATAGGAATGATAAGGATAAAGATAAGATTTTTGAATGGCTTGCTATTTTGGCTAACATGTCAGCAAAATCGAAGACTATTGTTTTCTATGTAACTCGAAAAGATGGGATTAATCGAGCTTTCACAGCAGATGAGTTATTAAGACATATTCCTTTATATCGAGCAGTAGCAAATTATTATCGGAATCATAATAATAGTTTAGGTATACGTTGTATTGAAACTAAAATACCGATTCACGATCGATTTATATTTACGCGGACAGATAAAAAAATACAATGTCTTGTTGTAGGGACATCATTTAATTCGTTAGGTGAAAATTTTCATTGTATTCATAAATACACAGGTGCTACAGCTAAATCACTATATGAAAGTATAATGAATAATGCAGTACAACCTCATATGGATGGGGTGGCAAAGCTATTATGAGTGAATTAAATGTACATGTTAAATATGATGCTTTAAATACTTTAAATGATTTATTTAATGGAATAAATTCAAATGTATTTGACTTATATAAAGACTATTGGAAACGAGAACTAGATATGTTTCGTGGGAATATTGAGCAAATTCAGTCACCCTTGGATATTGTATCTATGTTAATGGTATGGCTCGTTATATATCCTAATGATGAGTCTGTAGTAAGAACCTTTATAGATCAACATCATTTAAAAGGTAAATTATATGGTGGGCTAGTTCGATTATTATCAAGTAAACATCATAAAATAAGGCCTTGTATTGATGACTGTTCTCATAAGTTTTTATATCATACAATTGATATGCAATATATGGAATGCCATCATTTAGAATATAGTTATAAATTTCTATTTATTCTTGTTAATATATTGCATGATATAGATATAGATAAGTATATTAACTTATTAGGAAAAGATAATACATACTGGTTAGTGTTCCATCATATTATCAAGTATGGAAATAGATATATCGATACTTTACTATGTTCTACTGATTTTGTTACAGCAAGTATTGCTTTTTATTCATTAACACAGTATTTAAACAGATTAATCACTAAGTATAATGATAATATACGATTACAGAATCAAAATTTAGTAAGAAATAGCTTGTCAGGGGATAGTTTATCTCAAGATGAAATTAAAGAGAAGATAGATCGGTTGTATCAAGCCATTTGCTCTAGATTACAGCTAAAGAAAGCCCCTTGTTTATGTGAATTATTGATGCATCATGTATTGGAAACTAATCGGGTATATCATGTAACTGGTCAGCTAATGCTTAATGATATATTAATACAATTATTATTTAGCAGTTCATCATTAGACAATATGAAGGAGAATTGGAAACAAGCTATATGTGGTGCAAAAGAATTGTTGGTTTTCTTTGAAACATTACAAGTAGCAAGGTTATCATTAGAAGAACTGGATAAATACTATCGTCTAGGTATACAAATATTAACTGATTTAATAAAGAATGGAAGTGTACTATTGATTGAGAATAGTAGTGTTAAAAGATCTGTATTTGATTATGAATATATAAAAGTTGTGATAGGCATGCTATCTGATGATCTAAAAATAGAATTAAAAACAATTTTAATGACATATAGAGATTCCCTATATGTATCTCCATTGGATCGATTAGTAAGATATTCTTTATATATACGAGATATCTCTCGATATGAGACGATTCAGAGATTATTAGAGTTCATATAAATGTTATTGACAGGTGTTGTTGTATATAAAATAGAACTACAAAATCTTTTTACTTTTTAAACAAAATAAATGTTTTAAATGGGTTAATTATGATATAATAATTAAAAAAGGAGGTGTTATAGTGCGGTTATTAGGGTTTGAAATACATAATACTAATTTATTTGGTAAAAATTTACATATTGATTTAGTAGCAACCGATAAAGTAAGCCAATTACTTACTGATAATGACAACATAGAAAGGGCTTATAGGATTGATAGTGGAGCATCTATTTATTCCCAAAATATAATAGCTTTCACAGGTCTTAATGCAACAGGTAAGACCACGATTTTAGAAGTTATTCAGATATTGTTACAGATTGTGGCTAATGATGCTAGGTTGAATGACCCTCATATTAAACCAATTATTCAGAAAATTATAGGAAGTGCTGATGGTACAAAAGAGAAACCAATAGTTTTTGTTATGTGGTTTGAAATTGGTAAACAAATATTAGAGTTAACATCTTCAATTATAAAACGATATACATTGGACGATGAATATGATTTTATTTATAAGAATGAGATATTGAAAGTACGATCGTTCTCAAAACTAACTAAAAAGAATCTATTTAATTTTGTACGCTCTAAGGTTGTTAATCAACGTACCGATTTTGAAGATGCTAAGTTTTTACTTGATGACATGAGTATTGCGAGTATGTTTAAGGATAAGGCAACAAAGGTTCTTTGTTCGTTTGAAAAATATAATACCGTTCGGAATATACGACCTACAATTCCTGATGTGTCGATTATACAGTGTTTTGATAGTGCAATTAGTTGTATTGAACAGTCAGAGGGCAAAGATAAATACAAATTGAAATTCAAAAAAGATGGTGATTCCGAGTATAATCTATCTTATGATGAACTAGAATCCATTTTATCTTCTGGAACTGTAAAAGCATTGCACTTTTTTCCAGCTCTCCAATCCGTATTGAAAGCAGGAGGGTATATTCTATTTGATGAGATAGAAAATCATATTAATAAACGCCTTGTAGAATGGATTCTATCTTTATTTGAAAATCGCAATTATAACCCACATGGGGCCTGCTTGATTTTTACAACTCACTACCCAGAACTATTAGATACTTTTGTAAGAAAAGATAATATTTATATCACTCGTAAACGTAATGATGGAACATTAGAGGCTGTTAAATACAGTGATGAAATTGAACGTAATGAATTACTCAAATCAAATGTCATTTTAGGTAATTTAATTAAAGGGACAGTGCCTAAATATGCATCTATGAAAGCAGCAGAACAGGCGTTAGCGGGTACTGTTAAATAGGTGTTGTATGTCTACATTAACAGATATATGTGAAAATCATTATATTATTTTCTTTTGTGAAGGCCGGAATGAAGAAGATGCCTTAAGGTGGCTATCTGAAGAAGAAAAGTTAACTTTAGATGTAAGTAGTTGTAATTTTGATAATTTAAGAAAATTGCGCACTCGTAAACAACGCACTAAACATTTACAAGAAATACTGCGTAATGATTATGATAAACCACCAGTACTCATTTATATATTAGATAGCTTGAAAGAAACGATTACGTTACCTAGAGAGTTTCGGGAAATTCCTATCTATTATATATATACGTACCCTGAGTTTGAGATTTTATTTATTATACATATAAAGGAATGGAAAACATATAATCGGCAAAATCCTAAACCTAAAGCATCTGAATTTGCCCAAGGCTTTTTCGATTGGGATATAAAAACTGAAGGTTCAGTTAAGCGTGTGTTTGAATTTGAGGTTACTAATTTAGTGGAAGCAGCTCATTTGTTGAAGGTACAATATAATAAAATACGTGATTTGAGAGATAAATATGGTCTCTATGATTTGTGTCATTAGTTTTGTATTACGAAGGTAAAAACTTATAGTAATAAGGCTGTCCTAAAATGTGATTTATGATCTGCACCCATTTTCTTGGACAGATATAATTAAGCTACTCTTGGGGAATGAGTTCAGTATTCTACCGGACTCATTCCTTTTAATTTGAGCTTAATGCGTTTTGTATTGTAATAATTAATATAATCCTTTAATTTGTTGATAAAATCTTCATAGGAAGCAAACTTTTCTAAATATAACAACTCTGACTTTAACAAACCAAAGAAGTTTTTCATCACGCTATTATCCAAACAGTTTCCTTTTCGAGACATGCTTTGGATGATAGCGTGATTTTTTAATGTTTCTTGATAAGTACTATGCTGGTACTGCCAACCTTGATCTGAATGTAGGATGCAGCCTTTGCTATTTGGTCTATTCCTAAAGGCTTTATCCAGCATAGATAATACCTGTGTTAATACAGGTCGTTCTGATATTTCATAGGATACAATTTCACTATTATACATATCTAAGATTGGTGATAAATAAACTTTACGCCCAAACACGTGAAATTCGGTAATATCTGTGGTCCATTTTTGATCTGGCTTTGTTTCAGTAAAGTTCCTCTTAATAATATTGGGAGCGATTTTTCCTTCAGTACCTCTATATGAGCGGTATTTCTTTAGGCGAACTTTACATGTTAAGTTTTCTTCCTTCATAATACGCATTACAACTTTATGGTTTATATGAATGCCTAATTTATGCAATGCTATTGTAATTCGGCGATACCCATAACGACCTTTATTCATCGCCACAAGTGTGCGAATAGCTTCTCGTTCCTCTGCATATTTGTCTCCACTTTTTAAGCTAGCTAAACGTGCATAATATGTACTACGACTAATGCCAAAGTACTCGAGCATAAACTGAAGGGGGTATATTTTTCTTAATCTTTCGATGGCAATTGTTTGTGCTTTTTTTTACAGCTCTATTGGGTTTAGCAATTTCACGCATTTCTTTCATAAAGTCATCGTAAAAAGACATTTCATATTTCAACCGGGCGATTTCAGCTTCTAGTTCTTTTATCCGTTCTTTGTCTGATTTAATACTTTGCTCTTTTGTGGGAGATATTAGTTCTTTCGGTTTCATAGATGGTCTACCTTTAGGCTTGGGGTACAACCCCAAAATTCCTTCGTCTAAATACCGCTTTTGCCATATAGAAATTAGACTAGGGTTATCTAAATTAAATAATTCTGCTGTTTCATTAAAGGATAACTTATTCTTCCACCTAGTTTCAAGAACTTTACGTTTAAAATCTGCTGAAAATACTTGTTTACCAATTTTATGGGTCAAATCATGACTAAGTTTAAACTTGTGTAGCCAATTTCTTACAGTACTTGCTGGAACTTCAAGCTCTTTAGCAATTCTAAAGCGCCCCCATCCTTTTTCAGAAAGATAGATAGCCTTTTCTTTTACTTCTTTTGAATATTTTGACATAAAAAACTGCACCTCCAAAAATTGTGTCCAATTTTTGGGGTGCAGTTCTGTTATTGTCTTTAGACTGGTTCGCGACGTAGTCGCGAATCATAAAACCACCCGCTATGCGGGTGCGGCAACGAAAGTTATACAAAAAAATCACCTTGCTTAAGTATAATGTAGGTGTTCAAGTCGCATTATATGCAAAAGAAAGGTGATTTTATATGGCAACAAAGACACAGAGCCTTGCGCACACAAAATGGTTATGCAAATACCACATAGTATTTACACCTAAGTATAGAGGTAAAGTTATATATAATCAATACAGAAATAGTTTACGTGAAATACTGAGACGTTTATGCGAATATAAGGGCGTCAAGATTATAGAGGGGGAGCTTATGGCAGATCATGTGCATATGCTAGTATTAATCCCACCTAAAATATTAGTTTCATCTTTTATGGGGGATTTAAAAGGTAAAAGTGCACTAATGATGTTCGATAAACACGCAAACTTAAAGTATAAATTTGGAAATAGGCACTTTTGGTCCGAGGGTTATTATGTTAGTACAGTAGGTTTAAATGAGGCTACCGTAAAGAAGTATATACGTGAGCAAGAGTTACATGACCAAATGAAAGATAAACTTAGTGTAAAAGAATATGAGGACCTTTTTAAGGGTAGCAAGTAATACATATCCCCTTTAAGGGGACCGTTACGAGTCAATGGCTATGTGGCTTGAACGTAGTGAAAGCCAGCGCCTTTAGACGCTGGCCTAGTAATACGGGCTTATAGCCCGTGAGCAAACCATCCGTTTTACGGGTGGTTCTGATTATAATTTTATAACTATTTTCAGATATTTTATTTTTTGTTATAATAATATTTAGAAAGGTCTGCTTTGTTTTAAATCGTTTATCTTTATAACTATAATAAATCAAAGTAGTCTTGTTTTTGTTTCCTGGCACTGCAAATACATTACATAATAATCAAGATTTAGCGATTCTTGAATTATTACTATAATGATGTGATAATGATTATTAAGATGAATACTCGCCTGTTTTTAAAAAGGTGTTTTTTACAGAGGGTATATATCTTTTACTTCAATATAGAGAGCGTAATTTTAGTGTAACAGGAGGAATTTAGGAGGGAAGTTATGAATCGGATTTACAAAGTTATTTGGAGTCGGGTGAAAAACTGTTATGTGGTTGTTTCGGAAATCGCTAACAATCGTGGCAAGATCAACGGAAGCACCGGCACAGGTGTGAGCACTCTTTTATGTGCACTTGCATTAGTGGGGAGCGTAGCACCGCCACTAAATGTTGCTCAAGCGGTAAATCCTGCCGGAACAGGGGCAGGTGTAGCCTGGGGTAATGGAGCCTATAGTGGAACCGATCAGCACAATGTGGCGCTTGGTGGTTATGCTCAGGCGAGTGGCACGGTCGCTTTGTCGTTAGGAGCACATAGTGAGTCTACAGGAGCATATTCTACCGCCGTAGGTGGCGGATCACATGCTACCGCTAAAAATGCGGCAGCAATTGGTCCTTGGTCTGAAGCGAGAGCAGAAAATGCGGTTGCTGTTGGTGCGACTGCTAAGTCTTTAGCAGAATATGCGATGGCTGTCGGTGGGGACTCGATGGCTAATGCTAAAAACGCGGTTGCCTTAGGTGCTATCGCCAATGCGTCACAGGAAAATGCGGTTGCCATCGGTTCAAAGGCTGAGTCTAGTGGAGAGTATGCTGCTGCCATCGGTGGCGGCGCCAAGGCGAAAAATAAGCATGCTATTGCTGTTGGTAGCCTCTCTGAGGCTACGGGAGAAGGTTCCTTTGCGGTGGGGAATAACTCAAAAGCTTGGAATAATTATGCTTATGCAATCGGTGGAAGCTCAAAGGCGACAGGTCAGTGGTCTATCGCTATGGGTACGAATGCGACGGCTCAGGAAGATAGCACTGTAGCGATTGGTACTTGGGCAGAGGCGACAAAGGGGCAAGCCACGGCTATCGGTAATCAAGCTAGAGCAAGAGCTATAGGGGCAACGTCTCTCGGTAGACTTTCTTTAGTTAGTGCAGTGGATGGTACTGCGATAGGATCTTCAACCTCCGTTACGGGCCTAAATGGTACGGCGATAGGTAACAAGGCTAATGTATCAGTAAAGAATGGCGTAGCTATCGGTAATGAAGCAAACGTGGCGAATGAAAATGCCGTGGCTATCGGTGCCGGATCTGAAACTGCAGCAGCGGTTGGTACAGCATCTGAAATGATCAATGGCGAAGTACATAATTTTGCAGGTGCTAACCCTGGTTCTACGGTAAGTGTAGGTAAGGCAGGCGCGGAACGTACTATTACCAATGTTGCGGCAGGTCGCCTTTCCGCTACATCTACGGATGCTGTCAACGGCAGCCAACTATATGCGGTAAATACGGAAGTAAATAAAGGCGTAGTGTATGCAGGTGATGTAAAGGCTGCAGGGGCTAATGATAATAAATTTACTCAAAGATTAGGCGCGCAAACTAATGTTGTTGGTGGCGTGGCTGATGTATCTAAATTGAGTGATAACAATATCGGTGTAGTATCCAATGGATCTAATACACTAAATGTTAAATTGGCTAAAGAACTACAAGGCTTGACTAGTGTAACGACCGGCAATACCGTAATGAACACTGATGGTGTGACTATCACCGGAGGTCCGAAAATCGTAAAAGACGGTATTGATGCGGGCAACAAACAAATCACAAACGTTGCCAGCGGCGGAGATGTCATTACAAACGGCGCTAATATCGGCGATATCAACCGCATCGTTACTGCAAAAGACA
>ERZ773068.1261-NODE-1261-length-12629-cov-34.544695_pt1 | contig 12629 bp, 9 predicted proteins | sample MGYA00580620_ERZ773068 | MGnify/ENA primary metagenome ERZ773068 (study PRJEB29015, sample SAMEA2737983) | human oral metagenome | biome: human oral; feature: human-associated habitat; material: dental | place: China | collected 2101 ... | reverse complement strand
ATGGGTTATTTCATTTTTGCAGTCTAACATGACTGCTTATCTAGTACAGCCCCATTATTTTTGGCTCGCTGCGGCGAGCCGGCGGTTTTTTGGGGTGTTGGCGCGTGGTTTTCAGGCTGCCTGAGACCGCTTATTTGCACAGCAGCATCAGAAACAGAATCAGCGCGATCACCGCCAGCCAGAAGTTTTGCCGCTGCTGGCTTTTGATCAGGTGGACATAGGCGTTGCGCATTTCTTTCTGCCGCGCTTCATCGACCAGCGCGTTGATTTTGCGCGGCAGCGAAGGCAGGATTTCCGCCCAGTCCGGCGCTTCGTTTTTCAGGTTGCGCAACAGCGCTCTCGGGCCGACCTGGCGGTTCATCCAGCGCACCAAAAACGGCTTTGCGGTTGCCCACAGATCCAAATCGGGATCGAGCTGGCGCCCCAGGCCTTCGATATTGAGCAGGGTTTTTTGCAGCAGTACCAGCTGCGGCTGGATTTCCACATGAAAGCGGCGGCTGGTTTCAAACAGGCGCATCAGCACCAAACCAAAGGAAATCTGCGACAGCGGTTTGTTGAAAAAAGGCTCGCACACCGCGCGCACAGCGGCTTCGAGCTCTTCGGCACGGGTCTGGGGCGGCACCCAGCCCGATTCGATGTGGGCGGTGGCGACGCGGTGGTAGTCGCGGTTGAAAAAGGCCAGAAAATTGATGGCAAGATAGCGTTTGTCAAAATCGGTAAGGCTGCCGACGATGCCGAAATCCAGCGCCACATAGCGGCCGTCGGCTTTGACCAGAATATTGCCCGGGTGCATATCGGCGTGGAAAAAGCCGTCGCGGAAAACCTGGGTGAAGAAAATTTCCACGCCGTAGCGCGCCAGCTTTTTCAAATCCACGCCCTGCGCTTTCAGGCTGCCGATATCGGATACCGGCGTGCCTTCCATCCACTGCATGGTCATCACTTCGCGGCTGCAGTAGTCGAAATACACTTTCGGCACCACCAGCATCTCGCTGCCGGCGAAGTTGCGGCCAAGCTGGCTGGCATTGGCCGCTTCGCGCATCAGGTCGAGTTCGTCGTGCAGGTATTTGTCAAACTCGGCGACCACTTCGCGCGGGCGCAGGCGTTTGCCGTCGGCAAAAAAACGCTCGACAAAGCCCGCCGCCAGCCGCATCAGCGCCAAATCCTGCTCGATTACCGGCTTCAGATTCGGCCGCAGCACTTTTACCGCCACGCTTTGGCCGTCAAACAGCTCGGCGCGGTGCACCTGCGCCACCGAGGCGCTGGCCACCGGCGTGTCGTCGAAACGGGCATAGATTTCCGCCAGCGGCCGCCCCAGCGAAGTTTCGATCTGGCGGCGCGACACTTCGGCGGCAAAAGGCGGGACTTTGTCCTGCAGCTTGGCCAATTCCTGCGCATAGGCCGGCGGCAGCAGGTCGGGGCGGGTGGAGAGCACCTGCCCCAGCTTGACGAAAATCGGCCCCAGACTCTCCAGCGCCAGCCGCAGCCGCACCGGCATCGGCTCGGCGGCAAAGCGTTTGGACTTGGGCAAAGCCAGCAGCAGCCGGCGCAGCCAGCCGGCACGCACCAAGCCGACCACCAGGTCGGAAAGGCCGTAGCGGTAGAAAGTCTTACCGATAACGGTAAAGCGGGAAAACCATTTCATAACACACCGTTCCGCAGCAGAAACAAAGGCGCGATTATATAGCGAAGCGGTCGTGCAGGCAGCCTGAATCGGACAGGGGCGCGGGCGGCGCCGTTTGCCCGCTAAGCAAGCAATGCCGGATTTTGCCCGCTGCCGCCGTTTGCGCTGCTTGGCTGCCGCTGCCGATACCGCTTGGTATTTTCGCGCTGCCCGTTGCGGCGCTTCGCTATATAATGCGCGGCTTTGCCGCCGGCCGTGCGGCAGCCTGAAAACCCTTTGCCAGCCGATGAGCCACGCCTTTTTGATACTCTGCCACCGTCCGCCGCGCTATTGGCTGCGGCTGGCGCAGTCTGCACCCGAGAGCCGCTTTTACCTGCATTACGATGCTAAAGCCGATTGGACTGAAGCCCGTGAGTTAGCGGCAGACTGCAGCAATGTGCGCTTTACCGACAGGCGCATCGACGTGCGCTGGGCGGGTTTCAGCATGGTGGCGGCAACACTGGAGCTGCTGCGCTGCGCGCTGGCCGAGAGCGGCAACGAGTGGTTCCACCTGCTCAGCGGCAACTGCGTGCTGCTGGTGAAACTGCAAGAGCTGGCCGCCCAATGCGCGGCTTTGCCGCCTGAAACCCTGCTGCTGGAGAGCGCGCCCAGCCGGCGCCTGAACTACCGCGTGCGTTTTGATACGCCGCATGCCGACCGCACATGGCAGCGCAGCCTGCGCGGCAAAATCCTGACCAAATATTTTCAGGCTGCCGACAGGCTGCTGCCCTGCCATGAGCCGGCGGCAGCCGGCAGCCAGTGGTTTTCCGCCGGCCGTGCCGCCGCGCAGATGCTGCTGACAGCGGCCGACGATGGGGCACAGGATTTTTTCCGCCGCAAGCTGTGCCCGGACGAGCATTTTTTCCAATATCTCGCCGCCGCTCCGGCTTTGCAATCGCAGCTGAACCATATCCGCGACAACCACCGCTACATCCGCTTTACCGGCAGCGGCAACCATCCGGCGCTGCTCGATGTGCCGCAGCTGCGGCAGGCGGCGGCAGCGGGCAGCTGGTTTGCCCGCAAGGCCGACGACGAAACCGCGCTGGCCTTTTGGCGCGAACAAACGACCATTCAGGCAGCCTGAAAAGCTGCGGCGCATCAGGCGGACAAGGTTTCAGGCTGCCTGAAAGCCTTGCCGCCGTGTGCCGCAAACAGACTGTTTTTCAGGCTGCCTGAACGCACAGGCAGCCTGAAAAGTGTTTTATCCCGTTTTGACTGACTGATGGTAAGCCATGAAATTTTCCGTTCTGATGTCGATTTACCACCGTGAGCAGCCCGAGTTTCTGCGCCAGTGCCTGCAAAGCCTGTGCGCGCAGACGCTGGCGGCCGACGAAGTGGTGCTGATCTATGACGGCCCGCTGACGCCGCAGCTCGAAGCGGTGGCCGACAGTTTTCAGGCTGCCTTGCCGCTGAGAATCGTGCGCCTGGCGGAAAACGTCGGACTGGGGCGGGCGCTGAACGAAGGGCTGGCGCATTGCTCGCACGACTGGGTGTTCCGCATGGACGGCGACGACATCTGCCTGCCCGAGCGTTTCGCTTTTCAGGCTGCCTATCTGCAGACCCATCCCGATACCGATATCGTCGGCACGCAGATTGCCGAGTTTGACGGCGATCCCGCCACGCCGCATGCCGCCCGCCGCGTGCCTTGCGATAACGAAGCCATCCGCCGCTTTGCCCGCCGGCGCAATCCCTTCAACCACATGACCGTCGCCTACCGCAAGCAGGCGGTGCTCGCTGCCGGCGGCTACCGCCACCATCTGTATATGGAAGACTACAATCTGTGGCTGCGGATGCTGGCGGCAGGCGCCCGTGCCGCCAATCTGCCGGAAACGCTGCTGCTGGCGCGTACCGGTGCGGCGATGCTGCGCCGCCGCCGCGGTCGCGCCTATGCGGCGAGCGAATGGCGGCTCTATCGCCTTAAGCGCTCCCTGCGTATCCAGCGCCCGCTGCCTGCGCTATACTGCTTCGCCGCGCGCGTGCTGCCGCGCCTGCTGCCGCCTGCCGTGCTTGCCCGCCTTTATTCCCTGACCCGCCGACCATGAAACACGCCCCTTCGGTTTTTTTGCGCTTTGCCAGCGGCCTGATATTGATTGCCGCCACCGCCGCCCTGTATCTGTGGCAGAAAGACATCGACCCGCTCAATCCGAAAGTGATCAACAGCATGGTGCTGGTGGCGCTGGCCTATACGCTGGCCACGGTGTCGGTAAACAAGCTGATTGCCTTTCCCGGCCGCCAGACCTGGCTGCACATCCTGCCGACGGTGGGCATCGCCTACAGCGGCGTGTTTGCGCTGTTTGCGCTGTTTTTCGTTACCTTTTCCAATAGCTTCGTGCTGCTGAACGCCATCATCACCGGCGTGTTTTTCTATCTCGACTTTCTGCTGCGCTCGCGGCGCGAACCGCTGATGGCCTATATCCCCGCCGGCCGCGCCGCCGAAGCCGCCGCCATTCCCCATGCGCGCTGGCTGCGGTTGGATGAGCCGGTGCTGCCGCAGCAGGCGGTGCGCGCGGTGGTGGCCGATCTGCACAGCCCGCAGCTGGGCGGCGACTGGCAAAAATTCATCGCCACCTGCACGTTGCAGGGGATTGCGGTGTACAACATCCGCCAGGTGGAAGAATCGCTCACCGGCCGGGTGAAAATCCGCCATCTGTATGAAAACGACTTGGGGTCGCTCCTGCCTTCGCCGGGTTATATGCTGGTCAAGCGGGTAATCGACACCGTACTGGTACTTTTCAGCCTACCGCTGACGCTGCCGCTGATGGCTGCCACCGCGCTGGCGATCCGGCTGGAGAGCCCCGGCGGCGCGCTGTTTACCCAAAACCGCGTCGGCCAGGGCGGGCGCGAGTTTAAAATCTACAAATTCCGCAGCATGTGCGCCGATTCGGAAAAAGACGGCGCCCGTTTGGCGCAGGAAGGCGATGCGCGGGTGACCCGCGTCGGCCGCTTTATCCGCAAAACCCGCCTGGACGAGCTGCCGCAGTTTTTCAATATTCTCAAGGGCGACATGAGCCTGATCGGCCCGCGCCCCGAGCAGAAATACTTTGTCGATGCGTTCGAGCGCAGCATTCCGTTTTACAGCTACCGCCACATCGTCAAACCCGGCCTTTCCGGCTGGGCGCAGGTTACCCAGGGCTACGCCGGCAACGAAGACGAAACCCAGATTAAAATCGAGCACGATTTTTACTACATCAAGCACTTTTCCTTTTCGCTGGACGTGCTGATACTGTTTAAAACCCTGCACACCATCGTTACCGGCTTCGGCGCGCGCTAACCGCCTGCCGCGCAGGTTCCCTTTTATTGTGCTGAGTGCTGCCGCCTGTTGCGCCAAGGCAGCCTGAAAGCCCGTTTCCCCTTTATTCCCAGGCAAAGGAGCCATTATGAGCAGACAGGACCAACTCAAACGCGAAGCCGCCATCAAAGCGGTGGAATTCGTGCCGGACAACGAATACATCGGCATCGGCACCGGCAGCACCGTCGATTTCTTTATCGAAGCGCTGGGGCAGAGCGGTAAGAAAGTGAAAGGCGCGGTATCGACTTCTCCGCGCAGCTCCGAGCTGATGTCGCTGTACGGCATTCCCGAAATCCATCTCAACGACGTGATGCGGCTGGCGGTGTATGTGGACGGCGCCGACGAAGTCAACCACCTGCTGCAGATGATCAAAGGCGGCGGCGGCGCCCATGTGCGCGAGAAAATCGTTGCCAATGCCGCCGACCGCTTTATCTGCATTGCCGACGAGAGCAAATACGTCTCCCGCCTGGGGCGTTTCCCGCTGCCGGTGGAAGTGGTGCCGCTGGCGCGTTCGATGGTGTCGCGCCAGCTGGTGAAACTCGGCGGCCGGCCGGAATTGCGCATCGGCTTTCGCAGCGCCGGCGGCAATGAGATTGTCGATGTCGAAGGGCTGGATCTGTCGCAGCCTTTGAGCATGGAAGACGAAATCAACCGCATCACCGGCGTGATCGACAACGGCCTGTTTGCCCACCGCCCGGCCGATCTTTTGGTGCTAGCGCGTGCGAGCGGTGTCGAAGTGCTCAAAGCGCAGGTTTGAGCGCCGTTTGTTCTTGTTTCATCCGCCGCAGGCAGCCTGAAAGCGCAAATTCCGTTTTCAGGCTGCTTTCCCGATTTCTCCCGACGATTGCGACTTGCCATGCACGCCCAGCCCCTTGACCCGCGCAGCGTTCCGCTGCGGGGCACCAATCTGATTGAAGCCTCCGCCGGCACCGGCAAAACCTGGAATATTGCCATGCTGTTTGTGCGGCTGGTGCTGCTGGAGCGGCTGCCGGTTGATCAGATTTTGGTGGTCACCTTTACCAAAGCTGCCACCGCCGAACTCAAAGGCCGCCTGCGCGCGCGTTTGGACGAAGCGCTCTCGCTGTTGGACGCGCCTGCGGCTGACGATAAAGACCCGCTGGCGCAGCTGGTGGCGCAGGCGCGGCAAAATGAAAGCGAAGAGCGCCTGCAGCTGCGCCTGAAAGCGGCCTTAAGCGATTTTGACAACGCCGCGATTTACACCATCCACGGCTTCTGCCAGCGCGTCTTGCAGGACTTTGCCTTTTACTGCGGCGCGCCCTTTGAGCTGGAATTGGACGAGAGCGGCGATAACGGTGCGCAAACCGCCGCCGAAGACTTCTGGCGCCGCCGCGTGGCTGCCGACGGCGAAACCGCCGCGCTGGCCTATGCCGCCGGCCTGACGCCGCAGTCGGTCTGCGACGCGCTCAAGCCCTATCTCGGCCGCCCCTATCTGGCGATCAGGCAGCCTGAAAGCAGCACCGCCGCGCGCGAGCATTACGCCCGCTGCTGGCAGGAAGTTACCGCGCAGCTGCCGGTACTGGACGAAACTTTTTTCAGGCTGCGTCCGGCCTTAAACGGCAATGTTTACCGGCAGGCGACCTACCGCAGCAAATTCGACCGCCTGCTTGGCTGGGCGGCGGCAGACAGCCTGCCCGCGCCATCGCTGCTGGCCGAAGCGCTGGCCAACAGCTCCGGCGGCAATCCCTTTAGCGCCGAAGCGCTGGAAAAAGGGCTGAAAAAAGGCGCCGCAGCGCCCGATGGCGCCATCGCCGCGCTGGCGCCGTTGGCCGCGCTGCTCGATGCCGCCACGGCCGCCGCTGCGGAAACTACCGCCGCGCTGGTCGCTCTGCAGCTTGATCTACTGCGCGAAGTGCGCCAGGCGCGCGAAGCGGCCAAGGCCGACGACCCCAAGCGCGGTTTCGATGATTTGCTGCTCGACGTTGCCCGCGCCCTGCAGCCTGAAAACCGCTACGCCGGCGAGTTGGCGCAGGCGATGGCGGCCAAATGGCGGGTGGCGCTGATCGACGAATTTCAAGACACCGACCCGCTGCAGTACGGCATTTTCGAGCGCGCGTTTGCCCAAACCGGCACGCCGCTGTTTCTGGTGGGCGATCCCAAGCAGGCGATCTACAGCTTTCGCGGCGCCGACATCTTTGCCTATCTGCAGGCTGCCGACGATGCCGGCGCCCGCTACACGCTCGGTACCAACCGCCGCAGCCACCGCCGCCTGATCGAAAGCATCGGCCGCCTGTTTGCCCGCGAAGAGCCTTTCAGGCTGCCGAAAATCGACTACCAGCCGGTGGATGCCGCGCGCGACGAAAACCGTCTCGAGCCTGCCGACACGCCCGTGCGCCTGCGCTGGCTCAACGAAGGCGAAGGCGGGGAAAACGCCGATACGCTTGATGAGCGCGCCGCCGAATGGTGTGCCGCCGAAATCGCCGCGCGGCTGCAGCAGGCGCAGCAGGGCAGCCTGAAAATCGGCGGCCGCCCGCTGGAAGCCGGCCAGATTGCCGTGCTGGTGCGCACCCGCCGCCACGGCGAAATGGTGCAGCGCGCCCTTAAGCGCGCGGGCGTGCAGAGCGTGCTCGCCAGCCGTGCCGATATTTTCGACGGCGAAGAAGCCGAAGCGCTGTATGCGCTCTTGGGCTTTTTCCTGCAGAGCGGCCAAAGCAGCCGGCTGCATTTCGTGCTTTCAGGCTGCCTGTTCGATTATGGCGAAAGCGACATCCGCCGCCTGCAGGAAGACGAACAGGCGCTGCTGCAGTGGATACAGTCCGCCGGTACAACGCTCGATGAATGGCAGCGCCACGGCGCCTATGCCGCACTGCGCGGGTTTTTTAACCGCCACGGCGTCGAAACGCGGCTGTTGGCGCAGGGGAGAGAGCGCACGCTGACCAATCTGCACCAGCTGTTGGAACTGCTGGCCGCCGAAGACGAAGCCAGCCACACGCCCGCATCGCTGCACCAATGGCTTGGCCGGCGCATCGCCGCCGCGCGCGCGGGGCAGGGCGGCGACAGCGAAGCGGTGCTGCGGCTGGAAAGCGACGAAAATCTGGTCAAAATCGTTACCTTCCACGCTTCCAAAGGCCTGCAGTATCCGCTGGTGTACTGCCCCTTCGTCTGGCGCGCCGGCGGCAGCGGCGAGCGGCAGGACTGGCACATCGTCCACGACAACCGGCAGCAAAACCGCGCCCAGCTGCTGCACCACAGCCAGCTTTCCGAAGACGACAAACAGCAAATCGAAGCCGAAGCGCTGTCGGAAGATTTGCGCCTGCTGTATGTGGCGCTGACCCGCGCCGAAGAAGAGCTGACCCTGTATCTGGCCGCCTGCCGCGACGGCGGCCGCAGCGCCCTGGCCTATCTGCTTGGCTGCGATGCCGCCACCGCCAAAGACAGTGCCGCCTACCGCGCCCGCTGGCAGGAATTTGTCGGGCAGAACGACGGCTTTACGCTCACCGGTGCGCCGCCGGCATTTTCAGGCTGCCTGAAAGCCGCCGCAGCGCCAAACGGCCGCTACCGCGCGCTCGACATCGCCCCGCGCCGCTTCCGCTTTGTGCGCCACACCAGTTTTACCGCCTTAAGCCGCAGCCGCGACGCTGCCGCCGGCGAAGACGAACTCTTGCCCGCGCTGGATGGTGCCGAGCGCCGGCTGCCGGCGGCAGGGCAGCCTGAAAACGGCGCCGAAGCATCCGGCATCCACGCCTTTCCCGCCGGCCCCGCCGCCGGCATTTGCCTGCATGCGGTGCTGGAAAAATACCGTTTCGACCGCCCCGCCGCCGCCCAGGCCGAACGGGTGGCGGAAACCCTGAACCGCCACGGTTTCGACAGCGAAAGCTGGCTGGCGCCGGTGCTGGCGATGATCGAACAAACCGCCGCGCTGCCCTTGGGCGACGGTCTGACGCTGGCCGCCATCCCGCCGCCGGCGATGCGCACCGAAATGGACTTTCTGCTGCACAGCGAGTCTTTCCGCCTGCGCGACATCCGCGGTTTTCTCGCCGCCGCCGGCCTGCCGCCGCTGATTCAGCAGGCCGCCCGCCGGCTCGATTTTTACGATGTCGAAGGCTATATCAGCGGCTTTATCGATCTGGCGGCGCTCAGCGGCAGCCGCGCGCTGCTGGTCGATTACAAGTCCAACCTGCTCGGCAGCGATGCCGCTGCCTACGGCCAAGAAGCGCTGGAAGCGGCGATGGCCGAACACCATTACTACCTGCAGGCGCTGATTTACGCCGTCGCCGCCGCCCGCTACCTGCGCGGGCGCGGCAGCCTGCCCGAAACCGTCGCCGTGCGTTATCTCTTTTTGCGCGGGCTCGACAACCCCGACACCCGCGGCATCTGGCAATGGGACATCGCCACCGCCGATCTGGCGCCGTGGCTGTAGCCGCGCCGGTTTCGGGCGGCGTTTTGCCGTTTTCAGGCTGCCGATCTGGCGCAGGCAGCCTGAAACGCTGCTCTGCGCTATAATCCGCGCTTTTTCCTTTTCAGGCTGCCTTATGAAACCCGACCCGCGCAAAACCGCCGCCCTGGCCCGCATCCAGCGGCAGATCGGCCACCCGTTTTCCGACGAAGCCCTGCTGCGGCTGGCGCTGACCCACCGCAGCTGCGGCGCGGCCAACAACGAGCGGCTGGAGTTTGTCGGCGACAGCATCCTGAACTACACCGTAGCGCGGATGCTGTACGACGCCTTTCCCAAGCTGCCCGAAGGCAAGCTGTCGCGGCTGCGCGCCAATCTGGTCAATCAAAACACGCTGGCGGCGCTGGCGGGCGAAATGCAACTGGGCGAAGCGCTGTATCTGGGCGCGGGCGAACTCAAAAGCGGCGGCGCTTCGCGACCGTCGATACTGGCCGACGCAGTGGAAGCGCTGTTTGCCGCCGTTTGCCTGGATGCCGGTTTTGCCGCCGCCGAAGCGGTGGTACGCCGGCTGTTTGCCCCGCGCGTGCGCGGCGTCGATCTCGACACCCAGGCCAAAGACGCCAAAAGCCGGCTGCAGGAAGCGCTGCAGGCCAAACGGCTGCCGCTGCCCAAATACCGCATCGAAAAACAAACCGGCGAGGGCAGCGAAGCGTGGTTTGAAGTTTCCTGCGACTTGGGCGAGCTGGGACATATCACCCGCGCCCAAGCCGCCAGCCGCCGCGCCGCCGAACAGCTGTGCGCCGCTGCCGCGCTGGAATGGCTGCAGTCGCGCGGCAAAGCAGCCTGAAAGACTTGCCGCGTCCTTGCCGCGCCTGAAGAACAGCAACAAAAGGCAGCCTGAAAACGAATTTTCGTTTTCAGGCTGCCTTTTGTTTCAGGCTGCTTTTGGGTTTTGTCGTCGGTAGTTCGATGCGTGCCATTTATCCGGCGGCGGCTTACTGTGGCGGTTTACGCCGGTGCAGGCTGAGGTATTGTTTGACGGCGTACATCAGCGTTGAGAGGGCGCCTACTGCGAGCAGGAATACCAGCGGCACCACCAGCAGTTTGGGGAAAAACCACAGCAGCAGGGCGGCGGCGAGCAGGGTCAGGCCCAGGCCGAGGTAGGCGCCGGTTTCGCGACTGCCTACTTGGTTGGTGCCGTAAAAATTGCCTTCAAAGGCATGCGAGAGCTGCAGCATCTGCCGCCAAACCGCCAGCGCCTGCTGGCGGTGGAGGATTTTCAGGTTCAGCAGCTTGCGCCGGCGCTGCTCGGCCACTGCCCGCTGTTCGTCGGCATCGAGCACGATTTCGGTGGCGTTGTTTAAATCCTGTAAAAACTGCTTTTCCATCTGCGCGGCGGCGGCATGGTCTTCGGCAACTACGTCCAGCTCGCGGTTGAAATGCCAGCTGGAGAAATTCAGGTTGGTCGAGCCGATGCGCACCAGAAAGCCGTCGGCAACGGCGGTTTTGGCGTGAATCATGGTGCCGTTCCACTCGAAAATGCGCACGCCGGCGCGCAAAAGTTCGCGGTAGCGGGTGCGCGACACGCGGGCGATCCAGCCGATATCGGAAGTTTTCGGCACCAGAATCCGCACGTCCACGCCGGCTTCGGCGGCATTGATCAGCGCCTGGGTGTAGAGACGGGTGGGCATGAAATAGGCGTCGGTGAGCCATAGGCGGCGGTTGGTGAGCGCCAGCAGCACCAAGTCCAGCCGCATCATATTGTTGTCGGCCGGCGTGGTGGCGACGATGCCGACGCGCGCATTGCCGCCGTTTTCGTTTTCAGGCTGCCTGCTCTCGGACAGCAGCGCTTCAGGCAGCCTGAAACCCTGCGACTGCAGGCTGTCGGCCAGCGCGCGCACCACATCGGCCACCACCGCGCCGCGCAGCATCACGCCGGTGTCGCGCCACGGGGCGATGCCTTTTTCAGGCTGCCCTTCCCACGCCGAAGAAATGCACAGCCCGCTGACAAAAGCAGTCTCGCCGTCCACCACAATCGACTTGCGGTGGTTGCGCGACAGCAAGCCGATGCCGCTGGCAAAACCCATGCGGTTGTACGCCACCACCAGCGCCCCGGCCTGCTTGAGCGGGCGGAAAAAACCTTTCAGATCCTGCCACAGCGAGCCGAACCAGTCGTACACCAGCACCACCTGCACGCCCTGCGCGCATTTTTGCAGCAGCAGATCGCGCATCTGGCGGCCGAAGGCGTTGTCGGAAAAAATATACATCTCCACCAGCACCGAGTGTTCGGCTAAGCGCACCGCATCGAGCCAGGCCGGGAAGTTTTCGCGGCTGTCGTTTAGGATTTTCAGGCTGCAGTGTGGATACATTTCGCTGCCGCCGGCGCGCAGGCGCAGCTGTTCGAGAATGGCTGGGGCGGCGTTGTTGCCGTTGGGGTTTGCGGTCGGGTTCATGGCAGAAAAATGCTGCCCTACGGGCAGCCTGAAAAGAAAAGGCGGCATTATAGCGAAAGCGTGTCTGAGCCGATTGCAGGCAGCCTGAAAAAAGGGGTGACGTACTTTCAGGCTGCTTTTGGGGTGTTCAGGTAGCCTAAAAAGCCCCTAATACGCTTTTCCTGAGTGGGGTGGTGGGAGAACTGGTTGCCTGAAATTATCCGCTATAAAGATTGCAAACGTTCTTGGAATGCCTCGCGGAATTTTTCGGTTTTCTCGCGGAAAAATTTAAAAATTTCGGCATAGTTTTCTTCGGTGGTTTCACGCTCGCATTCAATAGCAATGACACTACGGAGGTTGTCATCACTGCGATGCCAATCCAATTTTCCTGTAATTGCCTCAATTTCGTCTTTTTGTTCAAAGAGTTTGTCAAATATTTCTTTGTTTTTCGGTTTGGATTTAAGAAATATTTCCAAAATAACACTACATGGTTTTTTGCTGCGGAAAACGGTTTGCAGACCGATTCCGCTTTTGCCCAGTCCTTTGGACAACCAGTTTGACGATGATGGGGAAAGGTCGCTGAAAAAATGGTTGTGCCGTTTGCAATCATCAAGAAATTGCTGCCAAAAGTTCTGATAAGCAGCCTGAATTCTGGCTTTGCTGTCTGCCTCCATTTCCTCGCTGTTCTTTTTATCCGCCAATTTGATCATGTATTCTTCCACGCTGGGTGGGGGAAGGATTTGGCTGGCAGTAAAGAAGAATTTACCATCTTTGCTTTTATATAAAGAAACTTCGATACAGCGGATTTTTAAGCCAGAATTAAACAGCCACAACGCACTAGATGAGACCTTTGCAAAATTCCTTTTTCCCCGACAGCCAAAATCTAATTAAAGATTT
>ERZ773068.1260-NODE-1260-length-12632-cov-3.444780_pt1 | contig 12632 bp, 10 predicted proteins | sample MGYA00580620_ERZ773068 | MGnify/ENA primary metagenome ERZ773068 (study PRJEB29015, sample SAMEA2737983) | human oral metagenome | biome: human oral; feature: human-associated habitat; material: dental | place: China | collected 2101 ... | reverse complement strand
CAGAGCGCCTCGGGAGATTTCACGTGGGCTAAAAACTTCGTCCTCACCTAAGCCTATAGCTTTCTATACACAAGGTGCACAACAGAAAGCCCGCCAGGTCTTAAGAATTTTAAGACCCGACGGGTTTAGCTATGCGGTGGTGGAGGGATTTGAACCCTCGTTGGCTGTTACACCAAACATCATTTCGAGTGATGCACCTTCGGCCGCTCGGACACACCACCAATAGGATATGATTCTACCGCATCCGCCCCAAGGGGGCAAAAACTCCACCCCCTGCTCGGTTCCCATCCAAGGTGTTGGGGGACACCCCTCAAATCCTTAGCGACAAGCGCATTATACCGCTTATTCTGTCTGCCGAACTTAGTTCCTCACCCAGGGGGTTAGCCTTCAGTCAAGAGCGAACCCATAGCGGCTGTGCACCCCAATATCGCCTGAAAGCCGCATCCGTCAGTGCCGAATATAGCCGTCAAATACCAGCATGACCGCACGGGTGGAGTCCTCGATGCTACGCTGCACCCCGTGTATCTCCCGGTCCATCGCCAGCATAAAAGTAGCACCAAAAATAGAAAGCGCCAACGCACGTGTATCCTGGGCGGTATCGATCGTGTAGCGGCTGCGCAGGGCGCGTACCTGCGACTCTATGAAATCCAGGATTTCTTGGCGGTTGTCCACCATTGAGTCGGTCCAGGCGTCCAGCCCCTTCCACACTTCGCTCACCCAGAGCCTGGTGAACCCTCGGTGTTCGTGCAGATAGGTGAGCGCCGTGGAGATGCTTTTGCGCAGCCCTTCGCGCGGGTCGCTCTGAGCGACGGAAGCTTCGCTCATGCTCTCCACGAGCAGGTGCGTACCGTATTGCAGAAGCCGGTCGATCATGGTTTTCTTCGACCCGAAGTTGTAGTACACGGTGCCTTTGGAGACCCCGGCGCGTTGGGCGACCTCTTCAATGCTCACGTGGGCGCTTCCCCGATGCTCCATGATCTCCATCGTGGCGGTGAAGAGTTTGCGTTGGGTTTTGCCGGTGCGGCCCGGTCGGCGTGCGGGGTTCGGCGTATCGGGCATGGGGATGGTTCCCTTCGTGGCGGTTGCTGTTCTCTCCATGCTAAGGCCCTACACCGTGATTTCGGGGATTAGTTTTTTCAGGGACCAGATGCGGTCGCGGCGGGTTCCCAGGTATCCCAGCACCAGACCGGCGGCGCCCCACAGCAGCAGGTACATCATGATCGGCATCAGGCTGGATTCGTTGATGCCGTAGCTGAGCCTGCGCATACCGGTGACGGCGTAGCCCATGGGGAAGAAGTCGTGCATCCACCTCATGGCGTGCGGCAGGGTTTCGTAGGGCATGGTGCCGCCCGCCGTGATGAGCTGCAGGATCATGATAATTAGGGCTATGAGCTTGCCGGGCGAGCCGAAGAACACCACCACGCCGTGAATGAACAGAGTGAAGATCGTTGCGACAAAGCAGAGGAAGAAGAAGGCAAGCCACGGATGCGCCATCTGGAATCCGAGCCCGAATTTCACTGCCGCGAACATGAGTACTGCCTGGGCGATACCGATCAGTCCGAACGGCAGCCAGCTTCCTAGGATGATGCGCGCTGTCGGTGCCTTTGAGGCCAGTGCACGGTTGTTGAGCGGGCGCAGGGTTTGCACGAGCATCAGGCCGCCGATCCACAGGGCTAGGCACATGAAGAACGGTCCCATACCCTCGCCGTAATTACGTCCGTTGGCTAGGGAACTGTGTTCGAGGTCCACGGGTGAGGACATGACGGAGGCTACGTCTTTTTGCTGTTCTTCGTTCAGGTTGGGGATTTGGCGGGTGCCGTTTTGCAGTCCGGTGGAAAGCTGCCCGGTTCCGTCTTTGAGCTGTCCCGCGCCGTCGGCGATTTGGTCGGTACTGCTGTTGAGTTTTCCGGTGCCGTCAGCCAGCTGAGATGATCCGTCCTGCAGCGTGGTTGCGCCCTCGTGCAGTTTGTTTTGGCCGTCTACGGCTTCTTTTTCGCCATCGGCAAGCTGCTGTGCGCCGTTGTGCAGGTTTCCGGTACCGTTTTTGAGTTCACCGGTGCCCTCGGCCAGTTGGGCTGCTCCGTTATTGAAGGTGGAGGCACCATCGGCAACTTTCCCGGTGCCGTCGGCGAGTTTAGCTGAACCGTCCGCTAGGGTGGTTGCCCCGGAATCGAGTTTGGTGATGCCGTCGCGCAGTGTTCCGGCACCCTGCGCTACCGCCGTGGCGCCGGAGTCGAGCTTATCCACCCCGTCAATCAGGGTACTGAGTTTTTGCGCTGCAGCGGATTCCCCGGTGGCCACACAGTTGTCATTTTTGAGGGTTTGCAGCTTCGCCAACACATCTGAACCGGCTTGTCCGTGCTGCGCCAGATGGTTTTTGAGTGCCTGATCGTTCGCGGATGCTACAGCCGATTTCGTCTGTTCGGAATTGATGTTGGCGACGATCGCGTCGGCGGTTTCCTGGCTGATGGAGCCGGATTCGACGAGAGGCGCTAGTTTCTGCCGGGTATCTTCGGCAACCTTAGACACCACCGTATTTGACAGATCTGTGCCAAAATCCCCGCTTGGGGCGGAGGTGTCGATTGAGTTCAGGTTTTGGCACATGGCGGTGAGCGTTCCGGGAAGTTGACGCACCCCGTCCTGATCCAGTGCATTCTTGAGCGAATGCGTTCCGTCGGCGACCTGCTGGGCACCTTGGGCGAGGTCGTTCGCGCCTTTCTTAAGGCTGCCGGTGCCGTTTGCGAGGGCTGCGGAGCCATCCGCCAGCTGGGAAGCGCCGTTATGCGCGTCAGAGGCACCGTTGGTCAGGGTTGATGATCCGTCAGCGAGCTTGACCGCACCGTCATTGACTTTTCCGGCACCCTGGTTGAGAGTGCCTGCGCCGTCAGCCAACTGGGACGAACCGTCGGCGAGCTTATTTTGCCCTTCAATGAGCCTGCTGGAACCATCCACCAGCTGCTCAGACCCGTCCGCGAGCTTGACGGCACCATCGTTGAGGGTTCCGGTTCCGTCAGCGAGTTGGGTCATCGCATCGGAAAGTTTGACGGTGTTCGCGTTGATTTTGTCGGCGCCGTCGGCTGCCTCATTCATTTTTCCGTGAATGGTCGTGAAGCTTGCCAGCAGAGTGTTCGCCGTCTTATCCCCCACCTTGGAGGCCACGGAATCCCGCACAGCTGTTCCCGCCTTCGTCACGATGTTGGTGAGCACATAGTTATTGGCGTCGTTCGTGATGATTTCCAGCCCGGCGGCCTGCGGGTTAATGGGACCGGTGTTGCCTTTCTCATCGGGTTTGAACGAGCCGGTACTCACGAGCCTGGCCGAGAAGTCTTTCGGAATCACGAGCGCAAAATCATAGGTCCCGTCGCTGACGCCTTGGACGGCTTTATCACGGGTCTCTACGCTCTTCCAGTCGAAGGTTCCCGCATCCAGCAGGCTCTTTTTGACATCCGCACCGGTGTTCAGATCGTTACCGGAGGCATCTTTCGCGCCCTCGTCTTCCACCACGAGTGCGCCCACAATACCGTTCACGTTCCCGTAGGCATCCCAGTTGCCGTACAGGTACAGTGAACCGTACAGCAGCGGGATACACGACATAGCAAGAAGCACCAGTACCGGAAGCACTCCGGAGGTTAGACGCTTAAGTTCGACGAGCGCAACACGAACTACACTCACAGTTACTGTTCCTTCTCTGCTGGATTCTTCGGGTTTGATAATTCTTCGAGCTGTTCTTCGTGGTCTTCGGGGAAAGGCTCGGATACTTCGGATGCGTTCGCCGCCGAGTCTTCCTGCGGTGACCGGACGGTCTGTACCTTCTCGCCCGGATCCTCGCTCTCTAGCGTCTCGCGATCGTTCGGGTCGCTATGATCGTCGTCGTGGTGGTCGCCGCCGCCGAGCAGGTCATCCAGGGACGAGTCGGTTTCCTCCCGCGCAACGGTAAGGCGGATACTCTCGCGCGCATCCTGCGGGGTTTCTTCAAGGTCTTCGTGGGCGTCACCAACCACGGCAGTTTTGCCGTCCCAGCTTTCGGAAATATGCGGAACTACGGCGATCACGGCACGCGGATCGTCTTCGTTTTCGGCGAGTTCCTGTAGATACGGCAGCCACATGCGGGTGTGGTCCAGATGCCGTGACGGAGTATCAAATACCAGAAGATCGGAGCGGGTATGCGCCGCTAAAGCGCTCATCAGACGGATATTCTGCTCACCTGTAAGCTGTTCGGTCCAGAGCCTGTCGAGCTCGCCTAAATCGTTCTGCTCCAGCCAGTGGCTTGCTCGGGGCCGACCGAAGAACGGCAGAGAGTACGAGAGCATTTCGGAGACGTAATCATGCACGCGCATATGCACTTCGGGGGCGGTAACTTCTGGGGAATCAATAATGTCAGAGATACTGCGCAGGTGGCGCAAACTGACGGGGCTTCGGTGGTCCCAGCTGAGGGTTCCGCCGCTGAGCTTCAGCCGCCCGGTAAGGCCTAAGCTTAGGGAGGTGCGTTCAATCTGGCTGTCGGCCTGTATCAGGATGACTTCGCCGCGTTCCACCGTGAGGCTGGTACGACCGAAGAGCGCCTTATGGCGGCCCCGAGCCCAAATATCGTCTGCGGTTAACATGTGTGCTGAACCTTTAAATGAATACGTGTCAGGATTCTTGGCGCGTCCCCGCGTTAAGTGGCACGCAGGACCCTGAATTACCTCATCTATCGTAGATCCGCAGAAACAGTGTACATGACCATTTTTTGACGATTTCCGATATTATTTTTGAAATTTATGGATTATTTTTCAAAGAAAAAGCGATTTTCGTTCAAATAAGGGGGTGAGCGGTGCCGGCTCCCGTCGCTTCCCCTCTCTCCCTCTATCTTCTTCCTTCCCTTCTCAGACTAAAAGACTCATGATGCGCTCAAGCACGGTTTCCTCCGCTTTATTCACATCACGAGACTTTTATGAGGGCACAAGGATTTTAGGCAAAAATACCCAGCGGCTTAGACCCCCTGATGCGGGCGGCGTGCTTCAAAAAATGTGCGCATCAGCCCGGCACATTCCTCGCGCAGCACCCCAGCGTAAACCTGCACATCAAGCCCTAAACGACGGTCACGGAGCACATCATATTGACTCCCCACCGCACCTGTTTTTTCTTCCCAAGCACCCATCACCACCGTGGGTATGCGCGCCATCAGAATCGCCCCGGCGCACATAAGGCATGGTTCAACGGTCACTACGAGCGTGCACTCTTCCAATCGCCAGGTCTTAAGATGCTGTGCCGCCTGGCGGATCGCGTGGATCTCAGCGTGCCCGGTGGGGTCATGATCGTGTTCACGGCTATTGTGCCCCGAACCGATAATCTCACCTTCGGCATTCACCACCACCGCGCCGATAGGTATCTCACCGGCGCATGCTGCGCGCTTTCCTTCGTCGAGAGCCAGGCGCATCCAGCGTTCATGCTCAGCCAATGTCGCAATGGTGCTGAGAGCTTCACCGTCACCGGCGTGAGCACCACTATTGTTATATTCCATATCGCCTATATGTCCTTGTCAAAAGCTATATATTCCTCATGAGAAATACATATTCTCAGTGTGTCACACCCAGCGCGAAGGGGTATACGGCGGATGCCCCGCCCGCCCGCAGCCGCTGCGCCAACACGGTGATACTCCAGCGAGAATCCACAATATCGCTCACTAAAAGCACAGGCCCCGGATGCTCACGCAGCCTCTCAATTACCTCAGGCGGAATCTGGTAGGAACGCATGACATCGGCACATCGGAAAACACTGTTACCGCCGAAGAAACGCGGTTCGGCAGCCAGCTCAGCCTCGCCCAAATACACGAGTTTTCCGACATGGGCCAGCCCCTCCCCCAACGAGCGCGCTAACGTGGGACGCACCGGAGACGGTACCGTGAGTACGGTTTCGGGGCGCCTGGTTTCACCCCAGTCCCATGCCGCAAGAACCCGCACGCAGGCCTGCCCGAGGGCTTGGGGAACGGGCGTATCGAGAGGTTCCCCGGATTCGTCGGTCGCCAAAAGTTCACGCACACGGCTGCCCCACCCCACATCGCTGAGGCGTGCCAGAGCATAACCCGGCTCGGCGCGCTCTGACACCGGAATCTTACCCTTCGGCGCGTTCTCTCCCGCGAGCTCCTGCAACCCGGTAGGCCACATGCCGCGCGGGGCTATTTCTATGCCGACCGCGTTGAGTGTTCCTTGGGCCTGCTGCACGGCGCGCTCAGAGACCTGTTCGGGATACCAGGGGCCCGCGCACCTATCGCATTTTCCGCACGGAGCCGCCGTGGTATCGTCCAGCTCACGTGCCAGAAAGACCATGCGGCACCCTTCGGTACTCTCGTAGGCGAGCATGGCCTCTTGCTCCCGAACGCGCGCCTGCGCCACGGCACGGTACCGCGGCGCATCGTAGCTCCAGGGAGTACCGGTGGAGTACCAGCGTGAGCCGATCTTGCGCACCGCATCCTCAACATCGAGTACTTTGAGCAGAAGCTCTAAGGTGCTTCGGCGTAACTGTACACGTGCCTCTAGTGCGGGTATGGAAAGCCCATCGGGCTCATCAGCCAGTGCCTCACACACGGCGTAGGCGTTCTGTTCGTCGGGCATGGATGCGGTCGCAAAATACTCCCAGATCGCGCGGTCTTCACGCCCGGGCAGCAGAAGCACATCCGCATGGTCGGTGCCGCGACCGGCACGGCCTACCTGCTGGTAGTAGCTCACCGCCGAAGAAGGCGCCCCAAGATGCACCACAAACCCCAGATCGGGTTTATCGAAACCCATACCGAGGGCACTCGTGGCAACAAGAGCCTTAACCCGGTTGGCTTTGAGGGCTTCTTCGGCTTCGCGGCGTTCATCGGGATCGGTTTTTCCGGTGTACGCAAGAACCTTGTGCCCGGCGGTTTGCAGCAGTCGTGCGGTGTCTTCGGCGGCGGATACCGTCAGGGTATAGATAATCCCTGAGCCCGGCAGCGTATCAAGGTGTTCAACCAGCCAGCCTAGACGCTGCGCTTCGTCGGGCAGCTGCAGCACGCCCAGCCTTAGCGAATCGCGGGTGAGCGAACCGCGCAGCACCACAACATCCTCGGGGTTGGCACCTGCGGCAAGCTGTTCGGCAATATCGCGGCTTACACGTTCGTTCGCGGTTGCGGTCGTCGCGAGTACGGGAACGTTCGTATCAAGTTCACGAATAAGCGCCCCGATGCGCCGGTAATCGGGGCGAAAATCGTGACCCCAATCGGAGATACAGTGCGCTTCATCGACCACCAGAAGGCCGAGCTGCGGCTGCAGATAAGGCATCCATTCTTCACGAAATGCGGGGTTATTGAGTCGTTCGGGTCCAATGAGGAGAACGTCCAGCTCATTCGCATCAAGGCGGGCGCGTATTGCCTCCCATTCGGTCACGTTAGCGGAGTTCACCATAGCGGCACGAACCCCGGCGCGTTCGGCTGCCTGCACCTGGTCGCGCATGAGCGAAAGCAGCGGGGAGATAATAAGGGCAACCCCGGAACCTTGGGCGCGCATCAGAAGCGCCGAAATAAAATACACGGCAGATTTTCCCCAGCCTGTACGCTGTACCACGAGGGTGCGGCGGCGGTCGGTGACAAGCGCCTCGATAGCCTCGAACTGCCCGGGGTGAAAGCTCGCATTCGGGTTTGCGGTGAGCTTTCTGAGCAGGGCTTGGGCGTTTTCATGGAGTGTTGGCATGGGGTTCCTTTGTGAGGGGTTTCTCCCATCATGGCAGATTTCAAGGCTCCGCACATGCTGTACGGTTACCTCGTGCATGCAGGTTTGGGAATACTATCACGGTCGTGGAATATATGGGCACGGGCTTCACCATCCTTATATTCCTCATCGGGCATAAACGCCATGATTCCATCAGTTAGCCAGGCTCATGAGGCAGGTTCACACTCTTAATCGTTTCTCACAAAGAATCCCGGTAGAATATTGCGAGACACTTCATAGCTTCCACATATTTTTGCCTTAGTGGTCTCTCAGGCAGACCGCATAGGATTGTGTGCAAGCACCGCGCGTGCCTTGTGTTCGACTACTTCAGGATTTTTCTATGGCTTTTTTTATCCCCGTACTTCTTGCCCATCTGCCGTTGGGGCTCCTCGGTTTCAAGCTTGAAGATGTGCTGATCAGCACCGGTCCGTGGGTTCTGGTGGTTTCGGCCATCATCGTTTTTATCGAATCGGGCGTGCTGTTTCCAGTGCTTCCGGGCGACTCTTTGATCTTCGCTCTGGGTATGCTCCACGACCGCATGGGGCTGTCGCTCTGGCTGGCGTTCCCGGTTCTTATCATTGCAGCGGTAGCTGGCGGCGAGGTCGGGTATCAGCTGGGTGCCCGCTATGGCCGTAATCTTTTCAAAGACGATGCAAAAATCCTGAGCACCAAGAACCTGCACGCTGCGGAAGAATTTTTTGCTAAACGAGGCGGTTTCGCACTTGTTGTAGGCCGCTTCGTACCGATCGTTCGTACCTTTGTTTCGCTGGCGGCGGGTATTTCTTCGTATCCGCGCCGTAGGTTCAACCTCTGGAACATCCTGGGTGCCGTCCTGTGGATTGGTTCTATTGGCATGGCAGGCGTGCTGTTGGGTGGTGTCGAGTTCATCCACAACAATATTGAGATGCTTGCGGTCATTATTGTGTTGGTTTCGGTTCTGCCCGTGACCTTTGAATACCTGCGCGGTCGTTCCAAAGCCAAGAACGAGGCAGCCGAGTAGAGGCACCTAAATCTCAAACTTCTGCGTATGCATAAGGGGCGGAGAATACAGTCTGTATTCGCCGCCCCCTTGCTATATGCTTATATTCTTATCGAAGCATATACCCTAATGGTTATAGGGTTGGTTCCCCTGCTGGTAGGGATTTACGCCGCTCTGATTCTGCTGGTACATACGCCAGATGCGGCTCTGAGCGGTATACTGCGTAGCATCACGCAGCACCATGAACACGATAATGGCGCCCTGCAGAACCGTTGAGAAGATTGTCATACCAATTGACACAGGGTCGTTCATCGTAGAATACGGGGAATAACTTACCGACCCTGTACCAGCACCCGCGAGGATCATGATCAGGGCAATCACACCGAATGCAGTACCAATACTACTTAAGACCAAAGCTGTAATACGCGCCCAAGTGTGCCCTTTGGCGTAGAAATAACCAATAACGACCGTAAGAGCAACTATGATGACGGCCATCAGAATGCCAATAACAATACTCGTTGTTATCACCGAGTCTGAAAGGTAGACGCTGCTGTAGTTCCCATACTGAGAGTACAGGCTATTCTGCTGTTCGAGCAGGGCATTCATCCTGTCTCGAAGGGTTACCGAGTTGTAAATACTTGATACCAGGGTATAAAGCGCATACCCAAAGATCAGATAAATACCTGTTTTTACCACCGTGCTGGGTTCGGGCTTTTTCTCTGGAACAGACGCATAAGCCCCTGGCTGGTACGGCTGGCCATAAGGTCCTTGAGGCTGTTGGGCGTATGAAGGCGGATATTGGTAATAAGGATTTTGGCTCATGGTGTGTCCTGGTGACTCTTATCGTGTGTACCGGTGCTATATCTGCGGCGGTCGTATGTATGCTGGCAACTCTTCCATACGCTGCACAATAAAACGTTCGCCGTACTTCAATGGTAGTGTACGGCGAACGTTTCCGCGCTGTTGAGGGCGCATCCTGGTGTTTACAAACTAGTTCAAACGGTACCCGTCACCATTGTCGTACCGGTCATTAGGATTCTGCGGTGCGGGGTTTGGTTGTGATTGCGGGTTCTGTGCCTGCGGGTTTTGTGCAGCCTGACCGAATCCTTGTTGAGGCTGGGATTCTGTGGGCTGTTGAACGGGCTGCGGACCCTGATCCTGCCGGTAGTTGCGCCAGAGGCGGCTATCGCTCGTGTACCGAGCGGCATCACCACGAAGCATGAAAACCACTACCGCAATCTGCAAAATAATGCCCAATATAAGAACTATGTATACTGCAGGGCTTATAGATACCTGCTGCACCCCATCCATCTGAGATGTAACGGACTGTACCAGCGACTGGGCGAGTAGGGTGAGCAAGAAGTAGAGCAGATCACGAATGGTACCAATAATCCCCAGGACAAGGGCGGTAATGCGTGCCCACCCGTGACCCTTAGAGTAGAAGAATCCGAGGAGAATAGTAAACGCAGCAAAAATTGCACTGATGACATAGCCGAGTCCCATCGAAGAGTTTACTTCGGTCGTCTTGCCGTTCTCCGTGTGGTATGTCTGGAACCCGAAATCGTCCAAGCCAACAATGGCTCGCATGATCATGTACAGCGCCACGGCGTAAATCAGGTAGGTACCGATCTTGACGACGGTAGTGGGCTCGGGTTTCTGCGTTGGCACGGGTGCGTATTGAATCGCCGGGTGCATGGGCGCGTTGGGATGCGGCGGCTGGTATGGGGGTTGTTGACCATAAGGATCTTGACTCATGGCTCCTCCTCAACAATGTTTTTTGTGGTTGGGCTGCGGAATTCTCACTTCGATCGTTGAGAGTTCCTTAAAAGAATGTTCGTCGTGCCCCCGCCTGAGGTGCACGACGAACATTGTTAGGCATGCACGAAGTGCATCAAACCTATGAAATTTTCAATCTCTAATTCAGATTGTACCCGCTATTACCCTGATGGTCTTGGGGATTTTGCGGGTTTTGCGGCATATTATTCTGCTGAGCCTGCGGACTCTGAGGAGCTTGCGGGTCATATCCATACCCCTGCTGCTGAGCCTGCTGGGTATTATGCTGTGCAGCGGGCACCTGTCCCTCGGATGCGGGCACGGCGAGGGCGCTGGCATCGACGGGCTGATTTTCCTGCTGTTGTGCAGCTACCGCGCCGTAATATTCCCGAGCCTTCTTCATGTATTTAAGAGTGGTTGGCAGCCAAATCAGAATGATCAGAAGGACTTGAACTGCCATTGAGACAAATTCAAGATAGATTTCGATTCTAATCCCCTGAAACATGCCGCGGTAACGCTCAGGGGTCAAATCACTAGCCAAAAGCTCATTAATGGCTGAAAGTGTTTCTAAATTATCAGAAATATCAATAGCATATATACCTGTCAAGATAGCAGCTACAGCGGTTAGACCAATGGCGGACCCTGCCCCTCCTTCTTTCATTTTTCTAGCCAAGGTAAAGAACAGGAAGGCAGATACAATGGCAAAAATATATGCCCTAGGACTAGAGCTAGAAACCCCAATAGTATCTCCGCCGCTGAGGTTATATTCTTCCACGAATTTCTTCCATTGAGAATTTAGAGAGAAGATCATTATAACGTCAGTAATCCGCAAAAGAGCCGCAATAATACCCACGATGAGAACGGCGACAACGGTTCCTCGGTACGCGGGCTTCTCAGGAAGATCTGCGGCGGGAGCGGGGGCGTTCCCATACATGGGCTGACCGGCAGGTGCTGGTTGTTGGGGGTAGCCTTGGCCTCCGGAAGGCTGGGGGTTTTGAGGCAGAGCCGGGTCAGGTCTATGCTGCTCGCTCATCGGTGGTACTCCTTTGTTCTCGGTTACCGTGTTAAACGGCTGTATTATGAGCATAGCGGAGCCTTAGTTTCAGGTCATACATTATTGACCGATGTCGTGAAATATTTTTTAATCACGCCGAGCTCAACCTGATATTTCGTCATATACGACGAATTTTTGAACACGCCCGATCTCGAATTTTATTCGGGAAACACACCCTTCATCAACCGCAAACCATCGCTCCCGAATTCAGAAAAGCTGACGCGCCGCCATTGGCTCAGGAGCATCGCCCGGATTTATCTTGTAAATAGGCTCCAGAACCTACGGCTAACAGTGCGCACATGCTTGACGGTAGGCGTTGCTCTCACGCATATACAGGGTAACGCTGGCGGGGAACATCAAAAATCCTAACAGCACCAGGTGCGTCAGTGCCGCCATGCTCAGCACCACAACTGACAAATATGACCCCGGAATATCGGGAACGGCGGGGCGCAGCCAGCTCAGAGTCAGCAGGGAGGTTCCCAAGGTCAGCAGCGCGAGTGAAACCAGCAGAGCACGCGCCAGCGCATACCCCCGAAGAATAAAAATTCCTAGAATAACGTGCAAGAAAACGTTGGCAATAGTCAGAGCATTCCCCAGAGCAAAATTTTCAAAATGCCATGATGCCGTCAGGTATATGGTGCGAAGAATAGCAATCATCATGCTGGCGCATGCGGATATCTTCACCGCACGTGGTACATAAGGGTGCTCTAAAGAGGCTCTCGGTATGGGCGAATAATTCACCATATTCTCTTCGCCCATATACCCAGAGGTCAGTGTTGTTTTGGAGTATTCAGAGCGTACAGCACTGTCATAGCTCATCGGCGGTATTCCTCCTAGAGGGCTGCGGCATTGTACGAAAGCATCTAAGGTCTTAGCTGAGTGTTACGAAGAACCTCCACAACCCTTAAAGCACACGTTACAGGTTTACCAAGCAATATGACAATATCTCTAGGTTTTTGGACTGTGTTTTAATATTGAAAAGCGTCGATTTAAGGCGCTTATAGTTTCATTATTTATCGGTCATATACCCAGAAATAAAGGCTTTATGGACATACAAGAAATTATTTACGCGCAACGAGATCAGTTATAAAAAGGGTGCTGCAGCATATATGTTAAA
>ERZ773068.1259-NODE-1259-length-12633-cov-36.071951_pt1 | contig 12633 bp, 2 predicted proteins | sample MGYA00580620_ERZ773068 | MGnify/ENA primary metagenome ERZ773068 (study PRJEB29015, sample SAMEA2737983) | human oral metagenome | biome: human oral; feature: human-associated habitat; material: dental | place: China | collected 2101 ... | reverse complement strand
GCGGAAGGCACCAAGGCGGACAAAGCGGGACATAATCAGAGAAGGGAGATAAATTAAGAATGGCGCGATACTAGCCCAGAAGCGCCGTTTGGTAAAGAGCAGGCAGCGGATAAAACGCCAAACCGCCTGCCGATCGGGCCGAAAAGGCACAACCCGCAACAGAGGCTACCTGAAAAACCAAACCGCTGCCGAACCAATCCGGCAGCTGCCCAAACAGGCTTGGTTTTTCAGGTAGCCCTAGGTATCAGGCAATCTCCTGCCCGATACGGAGGAGCGGGCGGAATAAGGGCAGGTTAAACCAGCTGCCCATCCCTTTCCATACACCGGAGGCAAGATTAGGGAGGCAAGCCAACTATCTGGCTGGATTGAATAAACCGCATATTCCTGCCGGGTATATGTAAAGTATTATTAATTGCTTGCCAGCCGCCGCCCCCGCAGGCTACCATGCCGCACATAACCGATACCGATACGACCCGATCCGGAGCCCCAATGGATTCCCCCGCGAACACGCCGTACCGCCGTACCACACAGCAACACCGCTGCCGCCAGCATGGCCTTCATGCTGCGCACAGCGGTGTTTTTGTTTGACGGGTATTGGTGCGGAAGAGGCTACCTGAAAACAAGCGGTGAAGATTGGTAAAGAGTAAAGGAAAGGTTTTCAGGTAGCCTCAAGAGAGAGAGGCGCATACCGAAAGGCTACCTGAAAAACAAGAAACTTCAGCGAAGCGAAAACTTAAAAGCCAAGCCTGCAATTAGAAAGCCCCTTCCCAAACATGCCGAAAACTTTTCAGGTAGCCTTATAGGCAGCCCGATTCCAAACCCTGCCAAACAAGCAAAGGACACCATCCTTCATGATTACCACACGCGATGTTCTCTTCCTCTATAACCTGTTTCATTGGGGCATCCTTATCGTTCTGGCCATTGCAGCATGCGTTATATTTTATCTGGCCGATCCCGAATTCGTAAAAAAGTATCCGTTTTTAGTAATTTTACCAGGCGTGTTGGTATTCGGCTCGTCTTACATTGGGGATCTGCGGGAAAAGGCTAAGATGGAACGCCGAGCCAAAGCGGAAGAAGCCGAATGGCACAAACGCTACGATCCGGCCAAAGCCCGCTTCGACCAGCTGTGCCAAAACGCCGGCGAGAAGATCTACCGCACGGCGGACAATGTGGACGGCATCCTGCTGCTGAAAGTGCGCGGGGATGACGAGAAGTATCAGGATAACAGCTACAACCCACGGAAAGACCAGATGTGGGAGGATGCGGCGGTGGAGAGTGAATTTGATCGTGAGGCATATATTGAGGAGTTTCTTTTACCTTATACGAGCAGTTTCCCAAGGTATATCTATGCTGATGTCTTACAAAAAAACGGTCTAGTTATCCGTTATAGTAGGCAAAAAGGGGATCAAAACTGGGTTATGGAGCAGCAACCCACTCCCCATCCCCGTGCCCGCTATGCCGTTACCTACGAAAACGATATTTCCTGGGAAAACCGCAAACATTGGATAGCGGGAACAACCATCAAGATTATCGATACCAAAACCAATGAATTGATGGCTGAGAAAACCATGTATGCCTTTGTGCCGGAATTAGGCTATTCCAAATTTGAGCAGAATCCAAACCCTTGGGGCAGGGGGATGCGTTGCCCTTCTGGAGAAAGTGAATTCGAGCAAAGAACAGTTACCTTTGCAATTAAAGTTTTAATCCCATCCAATCTTAGTCGGAGACTACAAAATGACTAATCAACAACAAAATCCCAATACTAATCCTGCAACTATTTTAGAGTTTGCCAGATTGCAGCTGGCAGCGGAAGCATTATATGGATTTAAAAATGCCAAACCGGAATGGATCGATTCAAAAGGAAATGCGAATACTAGTAATCTATTATTCGGTGTTGATTATGACAGCAGTAAAGAATATAAAAATCATTTAATTAGAGGTAATGACCACAATAGCAAATTTACCCCAACCGATGCGGCAGAGTTTGTTGAAAACTGGGAGATGGTGGCGCATATTGCCAATACCACTACCGGATTTTCAGGTAGCCTGTTCAGAGCCAAGAAGGATATTCCAGGTACGGATATTAAGAGAGGAGATCTCACCATTTCCTTCCGCAGTACCGAGTTTGTGGATGATGCCACCCGGGATTCACAAGCCACCAACACCTTTGAAATCGCCGATCGCGGCTGGGCATTCGGTCAAATCAGCGATATGGTGCGCTGGGTGCGAATATTGCAGGAAAGAGGGTTGATCGATAGGAAATTAAATGTTACCGGTTATAGTCTGGGCGGTCATTTGGCTACAGCATTTAATTTATTACAACGAGGCACTGCCTTTGATTGGCAAGATAAAAAAGGACAGCTATTCTCATTAGAAATAAATTCTACCTATACCTTTAATGGTGCGGGGGTAGGATTGCAGAGTAATGAAGAGGTCATGAATCCTGGAAAATTAGCAGAAATTATTGATAATTTCTCTAGGGATCGTGAGAAGGGGCGGATGGCCTATTTATTTGATAAAACAGATGCAAAGGAGTTTTATCTTAAGCTAGGGTTGGCTTTAGATAGAAAAGATAGGAGTGAATTTGAATCAGTAATGACTGAAATAAAATCAATTATTAATCTTGATATGTTAACACTTGATATGATAACATATGGAGAATTTACACAGGACTTAAGGGAATTTTTGTATCTGAAATTAGCCGGAGAAAAAATATTAGAAATTTGGAAAGAGAATTTAAGAGTAAAAAATCTTTCTTCATTAGGTGATGGGAAAGGAGATAAGCCACAAATTATAGATTTTGAGAGTATTGCTGCTTTAGGACTAGATTATCAATTAGCTGTCATAATGGCTAACAAGGAAACAAAGAATGTTGCTAAATTTTTTGGTAAAGGTTCTGGGTTAAATAATATTTTTTCAAATAATAGAAATGTTGTTGAAGTATTTGAAAATTTTTATGATATATATGGCGATACTTTCCCTAGTATGGTCGCTTCTTCCCAATTGCACTACGGTGAATCAATTGGGGTGGCAATTGAAAATCAGCCTTTAGGCAGGGGGGATTATTGGCACAGGGTATCCAAAGAAAGTGAGTCGATATTTAATCCTAAATTGTTGATAGACGGATATGATGAAAATAATTTCGGGGATACGCATAGCTTGGCTTTAATTATCGATTCACTGTCTACGCAGAGTATGATTTCTAAATTAGATGGGAATCTTGATACGGATTCGTTTAAGAAGATATTTAGATTGGCTAGTAATCAAAAGGCATTAACTGATATTGAAGTTAAGAGGTTGTTTGATAAATATAATGAGAAAGATATTTATGGTGTTTTATATGATCTTACAACTGTTGGCATGATAGATGATGGTATTGATGGGCTTAAAACTTCTACTGCGGATAAATTCTTTGAACTTTTAGGGGTAGAGTGGGTGGAAAACTCCCCTAAAGGGCAGGGCTATTCAGAAGGAGATGTTCTTGAAAATATCATTAACATATTGGCTAAGACTATTGGCGTTGAACTAAAGATAAATAGTAAGCTAACTGAGAAATTAGATAATAAACTTAATGGTGATCTAAATGGAGGAACTTGGGCGCTAATTGATGATCATAAATCTTTAGATAGGAAGGGTAGTTCTGTAAATTATACTGGTCGTGAATCTTTGCAGTCGGCCATCGCTCAAATTAATAAATTTATAAAAGACAATAATTTGGAGGATGCATTTACCATTTTGCCTGCTACCGAAGTCAGCGCCCAAGCTGCGGTTACCGATTTCGGTCATTTTATCGCCTTAAAAACCATGAGCCCGTTCGTTTTGGCACAAAAGCAAGGATTGCCTGCTGACAAACAAGCGGAAATAGCAAATTTTTGGTCTAGTGCTTGGGGTGATGAGTACCATAATTGGCAGCATGATGCTGAGGCTAGAGAGAATCAACAGCTACCTATGTACTATACCAATCAGTGGCTGAGAGATCGACAGACTCTGTTGAATATTAAATCATTTTTAAATTGGATAAATAAGGAATATACCGGGGCGAATTCGCTAAGAATAGAAGATTTATTAAAAAATCCTATGCTGGCAACAGTTTTTCCGGAAATCAGGCAGATGATGAAACTACCTGATGATATGAGAGGTATTGTAGATAGAGATACAGGTATTGCTTTTGATAATAAGGAATTTTTCACAAAAACTGTTTTTAATACTTTATTAGGCAAGGGTAATAAGGAGGCTGCTGTTCAGTTTGGTTCGTCAGGAAGAGATGTTTTGCAAGGAGATGATGGGGTTGATCGTATCTATGGTGGAGATGATGTGGATGTTATGTATGGCGGAGATGGTAATGACCATTTAGAAGGGGGTTCGGGTGATGATCATCTATATGGAGGAAAAGGGCAAGACTATCTGTACGGTGGCAGCGGGCATGATTATTACCACTTTAAATCTGATGAGATTGATGATGATGTGATTGTTGATCCCGATGAGGGGGAAATCCGTATCGATGATAAACCACTCAAAGGTGTTCATGTTCCGCCCAGCGATTACGGCCGCTGGCGCGATGAAGATGGCTACACTTATATTACGCTCAATGAAAGATCAGACGGTAAAGGCGGCATGATCGCCGATTTGCAGATCGTTACCCCGCAAAACAAGCGGCTGACGTGGAAAGACTGGCATCATCAAAAGAATGAGAAAGGGTTGTTAGGTAGTAAATTCAAGCTGGAGCTAAAAGCCGACAAGCAAGAGAAGCTTGATGTGCATTATATGAACGGCGATGTGGTGGCTCCATTTAAATCAGGCACCAAAACCTATGATTGGAAGGCTACATCTTGGAACTATGCCACCGGCAAGCTAAACGGTGGCGTGGAAGCCAAGGGTTTCCACGACGTTTTGCGCGGCAGTGCGGCCAAAGATGTGGTGCACGGTCTGGACGGCAACGATGCGATTGACGGCTCAGACGGCAACGATATCCTCTATGGCGACGACGGGCATGATTTGATTACCGGTGGTAAAGGCTCGGATCGTGTATTCGGCGGCAAAGGGGATGATGTGATTTTGGGCACTTCCCATTTGTTTGGTTATGTGAAGTGGGTGGATACCAACAGCATGGGTGCATTGCCGAAGGATAAGGCCTATACGTATCAAAACGGGCAGGTTTGGGGGATGTCGCCGAAGGCCGGCAGTTCGAAAGAGCGCATCCTTTATGGGGCGAATATCGACTATGTTCGGGATGAAACCAACCAGGAAGGTGATTATCTGGTTGGCGGAGATGGTGCGGATACCGTTTACGGCAGTCATGAAAACGATTGGATTTACGGCGATGAAGTGAGCCAGCCGGATTATGTGCCGGATGGAAAAACCGAGCAGGGTGATGTGCTTTATGGCTTGGGCGGCGATGATTATATTTTCGGCGGCTTGGGCAATGATACTTTGTATGGAGACGGGCATATCAACCAGAAGTTGTTCGGCTATCTGCCTGCCGGCTTCCACGGCAACGATACGCTGTATGGGGGTGAGGGCGAAGATACCCTTTACGGCCAGCTGGGTTCAGACCGCCTGTATGGTGGTGCTGAGTTTGATGTGCTGGTGGGCGGTACGGATATCGATTTGTCTGAAAAAGAAGATGATTTGGATGAGGGCGATTATCTGTATGGCGGCTCGGGCTATGATTTGCTGGTGGGCAATGCGGGCAGTGATTATCTGTATGGCGAGGAGGACGGTGGCCGGCTGTATGGCGGCCGGGGTGATGATTTTCTGTTTTCAGGTAGCCATTACCGCAAGCTTGAAAACGGCCTGTTGCCGAATGGCCAGCAGGTAACATATGTTACTGAGGCGAATAATGAGCTCTACGGCGGCAGCGGTAAAGATATGCTGTATGCCGAGGGCAGTAGTGTCATGGATGGTGGAACTGGTAACGATAGTTATTGGTTTGATGAAGTGGCTCTGTATGCCGGAGCACAGCATGAGATTTTGCCGGATGTTTCCGGCAACGATACGGTGTATTTCCGTTCGGTTAGACTGAATCAGATTCAGGTAGCCTTGGAGGCGGATAACAGCCTGTCGCTGAAGTATGGGCAAGGTGTGATTTCCATTCGGAATTATTACGATATCGAGCAGGTGGTTTTTGCCGGCAACGAGAGAGTACCTATGGAAGCTTTGGTGGAGATGGCGTTGCAGCAGGCTGCGGCAAAGTCTGGCAACCATGATCCTGCCGAAGCGCAAACTGCTTTCCGCCAAACGGGAAGCGCGGGCAACGATACCTTGGCTGCTGCGTCGGAAACGGCGTATCTGCATGGTGGGGCGGGATCTGATACTTATGTGATCAAGCAACATTTCAAACGGGTTACTGTTTCTGATTTCCAGGCATCGGATGGTGAAACCGATAAGTTGGTTTTTGAGCAGTTGAATGCAGACGATGTATTGTTTCACCATGTGCGGAATGATTTGGTTATCAGCAGTAAGGCAACTGGCGGCAAAGTAACCGTAGCCGGCTATTTTGATGAGCAAAATCCGGGATTCGGTGTGAATGAAATTACTTTTGCCAACGGTATTACGCTGGATAAGCAGTCGGTACGGGCGAACTTGAGCGGTGCTACTGAATTTGCTGATGAGCTGACGCTGGCTGAAGAGCCGGGCGTGTTGAACGGATTAGGCGGTGATGATCGCTTATGGGGCTCTTTCGGAGACGATACGCTGAATGGCGGTAGCGGCAATGATGTGCTGCAAGGTAGCCGAGGTCATAATACTTATGTCTTTGAAGGTGATTTTGGCCGTGACGTGATCCGTAATCCGATCGTGAGCACTGAATCTAGGCGCGACCCGCGTGAATACGACTATCAAATCAATCGGGAGCTATTTGAGCAAAATCAAACGATTGAAACTTTACAGTTTGCTTCTTTGCGAGCGGAAGATGTCAGCTTCCACCGCAGAGGCAATGATTTGTTGGTAAAACAGAAGGATAGCAGCAATCAAGTGTTGATTGAGCGGTTTTTTGCTTCAAGTACATTTGCGGCAGCCTACACATTCGGCTTTATTGAAGGGCAAACTATAGCTGGTAAGGATATTCCAGCGCTGTTGCCAAAATGGAATGCTGTACCGCAAGCCAGTGGCAAATTTGAGGTGCAACAGGTGGCTATCTTGGATGAATGGCATTATGTCCTGCCGGTAGATCGTTTATTCAGTGATGCAGATCAAGATGTTTTAACTTATCAGGTAAGTTTGGCAAATGGCAAACCGTTGCCGGATTGGTTGCAGTTTGATACGGCTAACCACACTCTGCATGGTACAGCCTCTGAGATAGGGCAGCTGAATTTGCTGGTGACTGCTACCGATTCGTTGGGTGCAAGTGCCAGCTTGCCGCTTACACTGGAGATGACGCCGGAAGACTTGACGCTCCCACCGAAACGAGTGGTGGAAGGAGATGATGGGGATAATCAACTGCATGGTAGCCAGTTTAGAGAAAGACTGAATGGCTATGACGGAGATGATGATCTGTATGGTGGCGGTGGCAGTGATATTTTAGATGGTGGCCGTGGCAACGATAGATTGAATGGCGGCCTAGGAGCGGATACTTATGTATTCGGCCGGGATTTTGGCAAAGATAAAATTATTACTAACTGGGATTCCAGTGAGCGGCCAGATACGATTCACTTTACCGATGGTATCAAACAATCTGATTTGGATTTCAAACGGGTACTTGATGACCTGGTAATCAGCACCAAAGCAGGAGATAACGAAGTGGTGGTGACCAACCATTTCCGCAATACGGGTGGCTATGGTATTGGCCAAGTTGGACGGGTGGTATTTGATGATGGCACCAGTTTGGATGTCGAGCAAATAAAGGCATTGTCAGCAATACAAAAAGGTACGGATCAGAATGATGACCTATCAGCCTTTGATGATGGTGATCATACGCTGTATGGCTTGGCTGGGAATGATTATTTATATGGCAATAAAGGCAACGATATTTTGGATGGAGGAGCCGGCAATGATGTATTAACAGGCGGAGACGGCGATGATACTTTGATTGGTGGCGAGGGAGACGATACTCTAGAGGGAGGTCTGGGTAGAAATACTTATATTTTTGGCCATAATTTCGGTCAAGACACTATTATCATCAATCAGGATGAAGATAAGGATAATGCTGCCCATATTATTCGTTTCAACGAAGGTTGGCTGCAATCTGATTTTGATTATTTGATCTCTGGAAATGATTTGGTGATTGCAGCTAAAACCAGTCAAGATCGTATAACGGTAAGGAATTTTTTGAATGGTAATGGGAATAATGGTTACCAAATTTCTAATATAGTTTTTTCAGATGGAGCACAGTTGGATTCTGCCGCCCTACGTAATTTATTGCTGACAGGAACAGAAAAGGATGATCGACTATTTGCTTTTGCTGAAGGCAGTAAATTATCTGGCTTGGATGGGAATGATGTTTTAACTGGTAGTGATCGGGTTGATATATTGGATGGGGGATCTGGTAACGATACCCTATATGGCAAGGGTGGCGATGATATGCTGATCGGTGGCGCTGGAAATGACCATTTAGACGGAGGAGCAGGGGCAGACTTCTTAGATGGTGGCGAAGGAGAGGATACCTATATTCTTGGTAACGGAGACACCATCCAACTAAGTGGTCGCTCAGGCTCTGATACGGTTATTATCAATCATCCAGAGCAAATTAAACAGGCCACAATTAATTTAGATGCAGATTTCAGCCGGTTGTCTTTTAGAAGAAATGACTTTAGTGATGAGCCGGCTGAAGGAGATTATCGAGGGTTTGATCGAAATCTAAAAGTTGGGGGAAACAGTAATTGGGAATATTCTTCTGCTATTTCTGCAATGTTTGGAAGCGTTTACAGTATAACTTTTGGTAGCTTAGGTTTGCCAAATTGGCCATTTAATATGAATATCGAGGATGATCTATCTGTACGCGATTTGTCACGACAGAAGTTTATTAATTATGCTATGCAGGATAAATGGTATTATCATTTTGATGGCCATAGAACATTTACTGTTGCAAAAAATAAATCATTGAATGATGGATTTATTATTGATGCAGGATTTGGAAATCAATTAACCTTACAAAATGTATTAGCGAATCCAGATGCCTATCAGAATATTGATTTTACTTTTAAAGATGGAGTAAAAACCAATTTATACGGTTTAATGAGAAAATATTTAGAGCAATCTGCAACAGATGGTAATGACTCAATTCGAGGATTTATTACTGATGATGTGATACATGGTGGATCGGGTAACGATTTGTTACAAGGTGGATATGGAAATGACACTTTAGATGGCGGAGCTGGTAATGACCTCTTGGTAGGTGGCTATTACAGCCTATATTGGAATCGAGAAAGTCGCGCTACCCTGGATGAAGGCTTTAAAAATATTTCTGCCTCAACAGATCGGAGCCCTGTATTTGATAATGGGAGCGATACTTATGTATTCAGCGGGCAATTTGGTCATGATGTGGTGATTGATTATGATCTAGAGAACTCAACCAATATAGATACTTTATGGTTTAAAGATGTTAGCAGTGTACAAGATTTGGTATTTAGGCGATCAAACGGTGATCTGGTTATCAGCACTGCTGATAATACCCAATCTGTGAGTGTGCGCAATCACTTTTTAAATCAGTCTAATAATAGTCAGATTGAACAAATCAAGTTTGGCGTGGATGGTAAATATGTGCTGGATACCTCTAGCCTGGAGTTTAACAAATTGCTGACTATGGGTACCGATGGGGATGATGATATTTCTGGTACAAAACAAGACGACTTTATTGAGGGCAAGGCCGGAAATGACCAATTAGCAGGTTATGAGGGCAATGATACTTATATTTTTGCCAAAGGCTGGGGGCAGGATACAATTATGCCTGATTGGTCAAGAGGAAGTAGTGAAATAGATGTTGATAAGATTAAGCTGATAGATATCATGCCTGAAGAAATAGCCATCAGAAATGAAGATGGCAACATGGTGTTATATCGCTTAAATAGTGATGATAAAATTACTGTTCAACAACAATTTATCTATCCGAATTATTGGGGATCGGTTGATCAGGTTGAATTTGCCGATGGCACGATATGGAATAGGGAAACTATTTGGAAGCAATCTATGATTGGTTCGTCGGGAGATGATAACTTGAGGGGAGAGGGGCAGTTATTCGGCGGTGCCGGCGATGATACGCTGACACTCACGCCATTTATCAACTCCTTTAGTGTTTCTCCCTCCCTAATGGATGGTGGTGATGGTAATGATATTCTCGATGCCAGCCAGTTGCGGCCGCATTTTGGTGATAACGGTATTGCTGCTCAACTCCCAATGCCAGGTGAGCCGGTCCATACCCTACGCGGAGGCAAAGGAGATGATACCTTGTATGGTTCGCCTGAGAACGATGTTTACTTATTCGATCTAGGTGATGGACACGATATTATCATTAACCGCAAACGTGACCAGGCGTACACCAATACTGCCGCCTCCTATGACATTATCCGCTTCGGAGCCGGCATTGCTCCGAAAGATCTTCAGCTGATTCGGCGCGATGATGATTTGATTCTACGCCACCGTAATGGCAGCGACAGTATTACTGTACGCGATCACTATCTCAATTGGATTGGCGTGCGCCCACTATTCCAAATCAACGAGATCCAGTTTGCCGACGGCACAGTGCTGGATGCCCAACAGATCGAGCAACAGGCCGGACGCTACGGTACCGAGCAGAATGACCAGCTGATTGGTGAGCAAGGTAACGACACTATTTATGCCGGTAGTGGCGATGACCAGATTTTTGCCAATAATGGCGATGACGTGCTCTACGGCGAAGATGGCAACGATTATCTCGATGGCGGAGCTGGGCAGGATAAACTGTACGGCGGCATTGGTAACGACACCCTGATGGGGGGCGCCGGCAACGATATTCTGGATGGCGGTGCCGGAGACGATAACTATCTCTACCAGCCCGGGCATGGCCAAGACACCATTGATCAAAGCGGTGGCGGCAATGATACCCTGTTCTTTATGAACGGCATCAAGCGCGAACGCCTCAGCTTCCGTAAAGATGGGCAAGATTTGCTGATTTTAGTGGATCAAGACCAGCAGCAATCGGTGAGAGTGAAAGATCACTTTCTTGGCGGCGATAAAGCGCTGCGCTTTGTGCAGCCGGACGGCGGTTACCGCATTAGCGCCGAAACCATCGCCCAGCTAATTAAAGCGCAAGAGCTAGGCGGCCAATATGACAGCGTGGTAGACGGCCAAGGTACTGCCGACGACAAACTTTACGGCAGCGAAGGAAAAGACTTGATCCGAGGCTTCGGCGGCAACGACCAGCTGTTCGGCTTTGCCGGCAACGACCGCTTGGAAGGTGGTGCCGGCAACGACTACCTCTCCGGCGGCAACGGCAGCGGAAAAGGCTCCGGCAACGACATCCTGCTGGGCGGGGATGGCAACGACACCCTGTATGGCGAAGACGGTGACGATTTGCTAATCGGCGGTGCCGGCAACGACAGCTATCTGTACTACGCCCAGCAAGGTGCCGACACCATCGACAACCAAGGCGGCGGCAACGACGGCTTGTTTATGATGAACATAGCCCCCAACCGCCTCAGCTTCCACCGTGACGGCCAAGATCTGGTGGTGTTGGTGGACAAAGACCATAACCAGCAAGTGCGTGTGAAAGGCCACTTCAACGGCGGCCATCAAGCCATCAGCTACATCCAGCCTGGCAGCGGCTACAGCATTGGCAAAGACCAGATAGCCAAAAAACTGACCGCCCTGCCGGCCGGCTACGACCGCCATGCTGCCAGCGCCAATGCCCTGATCCAAGCCATGGCTGCATTTGGTAACAGTGGCGGTAGTGGGCTGAATAGTGCTGCTCATGTGCCGAATCAAGTGAATCCGCTGCTGGCCACTTCGGCACTGTAAAGCATCCATGGTTGGAAAGGATTTAAACACATAGTACTGATTCATCAGCCATGCGCGCAGGCTACCTGACAATGCCCGAGAGGAGGTTTTCAGGTAGCCTTTTTATTTGGGAGGACAAATGATTACATCAAGTTGCTAAGCATGAAGGCCAGGAGTAGTATTCACTCTAAAATAACCGCCCGGCAACAGGCGTTGTTGAGATGAGAGAGGTTTAGATGGTTCCCCACAGCAGAGAGGCAGCACCCCGCGATAGTCACTCCACTCCAGCAACATGAGCAGCATTACCAGCAGCGGTGTTGTTGTTTGATTTGAGGCAAAAGCCAGGAAGAAGGACGATAGGTGGGGTGGCTTTCAGGTAGCCTACTAATCATTGTTAATGTAATTGATCGAATCAGCGTTAAGTTTTACGTTAGCCATTAAAATCTTGCTGAGGCTTATATCCAATTATGAATATTTTTTTTCTACAAAAACTTCGCTCTGGCTTGTTGGCACTATTGCTGATTTTTCCATTACCTGATTGCCGTTGATGCAGTACGGATAACAGGCTACCTGAAAGTGTTGGGCTGCGTAGCGGCTGCGGTTTCAGGTAGCCTGTTTTATAGTGGATTAAATTTAAATCAGGACAAGGCGACGAGCCGCAGACAGTACAAATATAGTTAACCAAAACAAAAAGTATATAATTCTCTCCCTTAACTCCACACCTTA
>ERZ773068.1253-NODE-1253-length-12653-cov-3.541832_pt1 | contig 12653 bp, 15 predicted proteins | sample MGYA00580620_ERZ773068 | MGnify/ENA primary metagenome ERZ773068 (study PRJEB29015, sample SAMEA2737983) | human oral metagenome | biome: human oral; feature: human-associated habitat; material: dental | place: China | collected 2101 ... | reverse complement strand
GCAGCTGGTTGGTTGATGGCATAAACCACATGCTGTAGGTGATTTTCAACGGCTTTAGTATGGGTTTCTAAGTAATCTTCACCATAGTCTTTTGCAGCAAAATGATCAAAGTATAAGAGGAATTCTACCGTAGCCAAAGCCCCAGCGAACTGCGAACTAACGGCAAAAACCAAGTTTACGAACTCTCCACAGAAGCTCTCCAAGTGCTTAGGGGCTTTACTTTCTCCACCGATTTTCAGGAGACCATCGAGTAGAAAAGGATACATACTGATAGAGACACAGTAAGGCTTGAGTTTCATCATGAACATAGATTTCGTGACTTTCAATCTGGCGAATGTATTCGCTTGCGGTTTCTTCATCAAAGAGTTCTGCAATCTTTCTGCGTACCAGTTCGCGGTTAATCTGGATATTGATATCCTTGTTGATTTCCGCTTCCATTGTCGCAATATTTTTGGAAGTTACATTGGCATTAGCATCTACGGATGAAGCAGATGCAGCATTTCCTGCTTTGATGTACTTGTCGATAAAATCAATCTTTTGATTGATCTGGTTAGGTGTTAAACGAATCATAGTGTTGAATTTTTATTGTTAAAATAGTAATTTAAAATCTCGTTGGTTTCTACATTAATAAATTTTTGATTGGTTTTCGGACTGTCTAATCCACCTAATTCTTCTATCCAAGGTCCTACTTTAAGAAATGTTAAATGTTCTTTTATCTCATCCGATACATCATCCAAGCCTGTGTAAAGGCAGGTGTTTAATCCTCTATCTATCGCTATTTTTAGTTTCTCTATTAAATCTTCTTCCTCCCATTCTCCTCCCATAAAGAGGATACAGGAAATCATACTTTGATATTTTTCTATAAGGCTGATGAATAATTCATCGGTTAGCAGATTTCCGCTACCATTTTTCCACAGAAAAGGCGAGTGGCAACCTTTACAGCGCAGAGGACAGCCTGTGATACTGAAACAGAGCGTAATCTGGCTAGGAACCTCTTGCAAAACAACCTGTATGTTATGGTATCGGAGCATTTTATTATTACTTTTTACACGATTAAGGTGCTTGTATCTTGTTTAAAATTTTGTCTATTATCTCTTCTGCGGTGATGTTTTCTGCCTCTGCTTCAAAGGAGAGCCCTATTCTGTGACGGAGAACATCTTTTGCTATACTTTTCACATCTTCTGGAATTACAAAAGCTCTATTTTTCAGGAATGCACAGGCGCGGGATGCAATTGCCAGATTAATGGATGCTCTTGGCGAAGCACCGAAATCGATAAAATCTTTCAGCTCTACCAGTCCGTATTTTTCTGGGTATCGGGTAGCAAAGACCATATCAAGGATGTATTTTTCTATTTTTTCATCAAGGTAAATTTGATTGATAAGCTCCTTTGCTTCCTGTATGTGTTCCAAAGATATTACCTGCTGTATTTGGGGCTGATGAGCGGTTGAGACCATTCGCATTACTTTTCTTTCATCTTCAAAATCGGGGTAGTCTATGGTGCATTTTAGCATAAAACGGTCGCTCTGTGCTTCTGGCAGCAGATAAGTACCCTCTTGATCTATTGGGTTTTGTGTAGCGAGCACGAGGAAAGGTTTAGGGAGAGGCATTGTTTCATCACCTATTGTTACCTGCTTTTCTTGCATTGCCTCTAAGAGGGCGGATTGCACTTTTGATGGAGCTCGGTTAATCTCATCTGCTAAGACAAAGTTTGCAAACACGGGGCCTCGCTTTATCAGGAAGTCGTTTTCCTTTACATTATAGACCATTGTGCCTATAACATCGGCTGGGAGCAAGTCGGGAGTGAACTGTATCCTTGAAAAAACGCCATTTACCGCTTCGGATAAAGTTTTTATTGCTAATGTTTTTGCCAAACCGGGTACGCCTTCGAGGAGGATGTGTCCATTTCCTAAAAGCCCTATCAGAAGCCTCTCCACCATATATTCCTGTCTTCTTGAGCCTAAGGTCTTCGTTCTTCTCCTCGATGTGTGCAGAGAGAGCTTCCAATTCGCTCTTTTTGTTCTCTATCTCGTAGTTAGCGTCGTTTATGTTCTTTTCGTAAATCTGTATATCGAGTTCGAGGTTTTCTATCTCTTTGCTAAGTATCTCGTATTCACGATTGTTTACTACTTGCTTCTGCTGCTCTGCTTTTTTATCGAGTTTCAATTTTGCCTCTTCGATGGCATTTTTGCCTGCGGCAATCTTTTTTTCGTTGTCTTTTATCTCTGTCGTATAGCGTTCGAGGCGTGTATGCAACCCGAGAACTTCGTCTTCCAAATCTTGTATTTCTATCGGGAGATCGCCTCTCAATATCTTGATTTCGTCTATTTTAGACATCACTTTTTGCAATTGGTAGAGCGATTTCAGCCTGTCTTCGACAGATAGTTCCTGTTGATTTTGAACTGATGCCGAAGTCTCTGATTTTGAAGATTTTGCTGTTTTCGTGGCTACTTTTACCTCTTTTACTTCCTCTTCTTTGACCTCTGTTTTCTTCTTTGTTGCCATAAATGATATCTATATTAAAATATTGTTTATTAAATAATTACAGCGTTATCAGAAGTAAGAAACTATATTTCGTTCCGCTTCCGAAAAACGGACTACAAAGTTAGGAAATTTTTTGGTAATTTGTTCATAAAAAATTTCTTTCGTATACTGTTCGCTCTCGAAGTGTCCGATATCGGCAATAACAATACTGTTTTCGGCTTCGAAAAAACGATGATATGTTATATCGCCTGTAAGATATATGTCTGCTCCACTGCGTTTTGCATCTGCGATAAAATCGGCTCCCGAGCCGCCGCATAGCGCCACTGTTCTTATTTTTTTGTTCAAAAGGGGTGAATGCCTTATGGCTTTGACCTCGAAAATGTCTTTGACCTGCAGTAAGAAATCCTTTTCGGTACGCTCCTCCGTCAGTTCGCCCACGACGCCCAGCCCATAGTTATCCCACTTGTTGGCAAGGGGGTAAACATCAATAGCCGGCTCTTCGTAGGGATGAGTGGATTTGATTGTATTAAGCACATTGTCAAGTATATACGTGGGGAGTATCCACTCTACTCTGCTCTCTTGCTCTGTATGCAGAGTAAAAGCCTCTCCTACAAATGGTTGTGCTCCTTCCAAGGCTCTAAACGAGCCTTCGCCCGAGGAGGAGAACGAGCAAGAGTCGTAATTACCTATATGACCTGCTCCTACGTGAGCCACAGCTACTTTTAGTTTTTCCAGATAGTCGTACGGTATGAATGTAACAACCTTGCACAGTATATCTTTTTTAGGCGATAATATTCTGATATTATGTAAGTTCAGTAACTTTGCCATTTTATGACTGACGCCACATCGGGTAATATCGAAGTTGGTGTGTGCAGCGTAGATTGCCACATCGTTTTTGACAGCCTTTTCGATACAACGTTCGATGTAGGTTTTACCGTTAAGTTTTTTTATCCCTCTGAAAATCAGTGGGTGATGAGCAATGATAAGATTACAACCTGACGCAATGGCTTCGTCTACAATATTTTCTACAACATCGATACATAGCAATACACCCGTTGCCTCGCATTGCGGATTGCCTACCAATAGTCCACAATTATCGAAACTCTCTTGTAGAGCTATCGGAGCGAAAGATTCAAGAGTATCTGTTATTTGTGATATTTGCATAAAATCTTTTTTCCTACAAAAGTAACAAAAAAAACTATTAACTTTGTAAAATCTATTTTATTATTCAGTATAACTTTTGTAACAATGTATAAACCAACAGATAAAATGAGCGGACTTATCACAAGTCACTATAAAATGTTGTTTGTGATGAGCCGTTTCGGTATTCCGCTCGGATTTGGCGACAAAACAATAGAAGAGGTTTGTAGCGAGAATGATATCGATGTTGCTACATTCTTGGTAATAGTGGAGATACTGCTCGAAGCCGCAGATTACAGACATATAATAGACAATCAAGATATTTCTGTACAGGAGGTGGTGTCGTATTTAAAATCTTCACACGACTATTTTTTGAATTATCGCTTGCCAAATATACGCGAGAACCTGTATAGTATTGTCAATCAAGACAAAGACGAAATTTCAAACGAACTTGCAAAGGCTATCATATATTACTTCGACGAATATGTGGCTGAGGTGAAAAAACACATGGAATACGAAAATATGATGGTTTTTCCGTATATCGAGTCATTGATAGACAACCGTAAAGAAGAATCTTACAGTATTGATGTTTTTGCCCGTCAGCACAATCACGTAGAAGAACGCCTGACGGAATTCAAGAATATTATCATAAAGTATTATCCTGCAAAGAGTACAAACGAAATACACAGTGTGCTTTTCGATATATTTGTGTGTGAAGAAGACCTGTTTTCGCACATATCGGTAGAGGATAAGTTGCTGGTACCAATTGTTCAGAAACTCGAAAATAAAGTGAAAGTAAAGTGAAGCAAATAAAGATACTAATATACGAACCTTCGGAGGTTATTGCCGTCGGCATCAAGTCTGTCATAAAACAGATATGGGGTAAAAATGTCGATATATACGAGGTGGCAGACTACAACAATCTGCCGGTATTGATTATGAAATATCAACCCGACATACTCCTTACAGACCTGTCGGTACTACGACTCGCAGAGATAAAAAAGATAAAAAAACAGAGCGTGTGCAAAAATATAGCCATACAACACTCTCTGGACTATTCGCAGATTTTGAGCGAATTCGACGAGGTGATATCCATTTTCGATACTACGGAAACAATAAAAACGAAGATATCCAAACAGGTAAACCTCAATCAGAGCAGTTCGCCCGAAGAAGCATTGACAATACGTGAACAAGAGGTACTCGTAAGAATAGTTAACGGGCTTACCAACAAAGAGATAGCCGATAACTTGAATCTGTCTGTACATACTATCACCACCCACCGCCGAAATATCTCGACCAAGTTACAAATACACACGGTAGCAGGGCTGACTATCTATGCCATATCCAATAAGATGATAAATAAATAATTGTGGTTTTTCTATATTTAGCCCCCAAAGTACTGCCTTTGTCCTCGTAACATTACTATGTACGGTAAGTATATGACAATATACACCTATTTAAAAGATACATTTTTTTTATTTATGAGAAAAGTTTTCTTTTTAGCGGTCTTCACGATAGGGCTTCTCGCGAGTACCACTATGACGGCACAGAAAGTAAATATGGAACGTTACATCACCCTTGCTGTCAAAAATGGAGAGGCGATAAATCTTGATTTTAAGGCTTATACGCCGGGTACGCCCGTAAAGATAGTGAGCGGTAGCAATATACGGAATATCACGGTCGGCACCAAATGGTACGACATTAGTTTTACCTTTACAGCCCACAGCTCTGAGATGAAAGTCTACGGTGATGTAAGCGGTTTCGCTTGCAACGACAACGGAGAGAAAGTTACCGCCATCGACGTAAGCCATAATACGCAGTTGGAGACTTTATATTGCTACAAGAATCAGCTCGCTGCCCTCGATGTGAGTAATAATACGCAATTGAAGGAGTTAGGTTGTTTCGATAATAAACTAACTGCTCTTGACATAAGTAACAATATGTTATTGAGAAAGTTAAGTTGCTCTTACAATCGTCTCACCGTCCTCGATGTGAGTAATAATATGAAATTAAAGGAGTTAAGCTGTTCAGGTAATAAACTAACTATTCTCGACATAAGTAATAATGAACAGTTAACGGAGTTAGGTTGTTCCCACAACTGGCTAACTACTCTCGACATAAGTAATAATGAACAGTTAACGGAGTTAGATTGTTCCCACAACCGGCTCACTATCCTCGACGTAACGAAGAATGCAAAGTTGACGGAGTTAGATTGTTACGACAATAAACTGACTGCTCTTGACGTAAACAACAATACGCTATTGGTAGAGTTAAATTGCTCCGAAAATCAGCTCACTACACTCGATATAAGCCGTAATACACAGTTGGTAAAGTTAAGTTGTTCCGAAAATAATCTCACCGCTCTCGATGTAACTAAAAATACGTTGTTGAAGCGGTTAGATTGCTACGGCAATAATCTCACTGTACTCGATGTAAGTAAGTGTACGCAGTTGACGAGATTATTCTGTGCCAGCGATAGACTGACTACTCTCGACGTAAGCAACAATAAGCTATTGAAGGAGTTATATTGTCACGGTAATAGGCTCACCACCCTCGATATAACGAAAAATACGCTGTTGACTAAATTAAATTGTTTCGGCAATAAACTCACTACCCTCGATGTGAGCAAGTGTACGAAGTTGATTAATTTCGATTGCTCCTCCAATCAGCTTTCGAGCCTCGATGTAAGTAACAATAAGTTGTTGAAGAAGTTAAATTGCTACGACAATGCTTTTACTACTCAGGCACTCGACGATATCTACTGTCAGCTTCCCAATAGAAATGATTCTACCCATATGGGAGTGATAAAGCCCATATACGACTATGAGTCGGAAAACGCCTATATCGTTGATGCCACCAATGCAGCCAATGCCACAGCTAAGAATTGGCGGGTACAGTACTATAATAAGGACAACACCGACATACCCGCTACTAAGGGGCAATACGATTGCAACAGCACAGGAGTAGCCGAAGAAGCTACCGTCGATGAACACGTTAGTCTACAAGAGAAGAGATAAAGGATGTAGGGATTTAGGAATTTAGGAATGTAAGAATGTATAAATAGGGGCGGATGATTATTCGTCCCTATATTTATAAACAATTGAAAATTTAACGCTTAAACAATTAGCTCCAGAACCTAATCTCCAACACCTAATCTCCAACACCTCATTTAAACAATTAAACGCTTAAACGATTGAACATAATTAATCTCCCTCGCTTACGGCAAAAAGCGGCTTATATCTTTGCCGTAGCTTGCAAGCTCGCGTACCATCGACGACGATACGTGCGACAGTTCGGGCGACGAAAACATAAACACTGTCTCTATGCCCGACAGTCGGCGATTGACCTCTGCCAAATCCCGTTCGTACTCGAAATCTTTGACGCTGCGAATGGCTCGTAGAATACAGTCTGCCGACAGTTTTTTGGCAAAATCTACTGTCAGACCGCTGTATACATTTACCGTTACTTTCGGCTCGTGGGCGTAGATATTTCCGATAGTCTCGGCAGTCTCTTCCGCCGAGCAGGTATATTGCTTCGAAATATTGTAACCCACGCCTACGACTATCTCGTCGAATAGGGGCAAAGCCCTATCGATAATGTCTTTGTGTCCGACGGTAAATGGGTCGAAACTTCCTGCAAAAAGTGCTTTCATTGCTGTGTGTTTTTTATGTGTTTGGTTTTTGTGTGGCGGTTGCCTCTCAGAGCATTTGCCCTTCGACTATTTTCTCTATATAATCCAATATCTCTTCGCGCCCCTCGCGTTTTTCGCTGGAGGTCATAAATATCGGCGGCAGCGACTCCCAAGTTTCGTAGAGCTTGGTACGGTAGTTTTCGATATTCTGCATCAGTCGTGAGCGAGATTGCTTGTCTGTCTTGGTGAAGACTATCGAGAAAGGTACGCCTCCAAGTCCGAGCCACTCTATAAATTCCAAGTCGATAGCCTGCGGCGATAGGCGGCTGTCGAGCAATACGAACAGGTTTGCGAGCTGTGGGCGAAACATTATATAATCCTCTATAATCTTACGCAACTTCTCGCGGTGTGTCTTGCTCACCTTGGCGAAACCGTATCCGGGTAGGTCTACTATGTGGAAACGTTTATTTATAAGGAAATGGTTTATAAGGAGTGTCTTGCCGGGTTTCGACGAAGTCTTAGCCAAATCCTTTTTGCCTGTCAGGTAGTTGATGAGCGACGATTTACCCACGTTAGAACGCCCGATGAAAGCCACTTCGGTCGTATCACCCTGCGGACAACCCCTGAAATCGCTGTTAGATATCACAAATTCCGCTTCGTTTATCTGCATAGTACCGCCGTTGGTGTGTGAGGTTAAACTATCGTACTGCCGTCCGATATCTTAGTATTGGGCTGTACCAGTACCAAACTACCGTCGGGCATCTCGGCAGAGAGTATCATACCTTCGCTGTCGATACCTCGTAGCTTACGAGCGGCAAAGTTGGCAACGAAACACACTTGCGTGCCGACGAGTTTCTCGGGTTCGGGATAGTGTGCCGCAATCCCCGACACGATAGTGCGTCCGCCCATACCGTCGTCTATACGGAATTGCAAGAGTTTATCCGCTTTGGGCACCTTACTGCACTCAACGACAGTGCCTACACGTATATCGAGTTTGAGGAAGTCGTCGAATTCGACTGTCTCTTTGACTGCCTTTACCGTCTGCGATTGGGCGTCGTTGGCAGCCTTCGTTTGCTGTAGCTTGTTTATTTGTTGCTCGATGGCGGCATCGTCTATCTGTTCGAATAGCAGTTCGGTCTTACCCAATGCGTGTCCTGCGGGTAGCAGTTCGGTCTTGCCGAAGTCTGCCCACCGTACCGAGTCGAACTGCAACATTTGCCGTAGCTTTGCCGAAGAGAAGGGCAAAAACGGTTCGAATGCGATATTCAGATTTGCAGAGAGTTGCAGGGCAACATTCAGTATCGTTGCCACACGGTTCATATCAGTCTTTGCCAGCTTCCAAGGCTCTGTGTCTGCAAGGTATTTATTTCCTGTGCGGGCAAGATTCATCGCCTCACGCAGAGCATCTCGGAAATGGAAGTTGTCCAACATATTCTCTATCTTCGCCTTGCTGTCTGCTATTTGTGCCAATACGTCGCTGTCTATATCTTCGAGTGTACCGCGAGGCGGTACTTTGCCATCGAAATATTTACCCGTCAATACCAACGTCCTATTGATGAAATTGCCGTATATAGCCACGAGTTCGCTATTGTTGCGGACTTGGAAGTCTCGCCACGTAAAGTCGTTGTCTTTTGTCTCGGGTGCATTGGCTGTAAGCACATAACGTAGCACATCTTGTTTGTCGGGCATATCGACGAGATATTCGTGCAGCCACACAGCCCAGTTGCGTGAGGTGCTTATCTTGTCGCCCTCGAGGTTGAGAAACTCATTGGCAGGCACATTGTCGGGCAGTATATACGAGCCTTCGGCTTTGAGCATAGCGGGGAACACTATGCAGTGGAAAACAATGTTGTCTTTACCGATGAAATGGACGAGACGCGTCTCGGGGTCTTTCCACCAACGCTCCCAATTGCCGAACTTTTCGGGCTTCTCACTGCACAATTCTATCGTATTGGAGATATAGCCTATCGGAGCGTCGAACCACACGTACAGCACTTTACCTTCGGCGTCGGGGAGCGGTACAGGTACGCCCCAGTCGAGGTCGCGGCTGACGGCACGTGGCTGCAAGCCCACGTCGAGCCAACTTTTACACTGACCATAAACATTAGTTTTCCATTCCTTGTGATTGTTAAGTATATAATCGCGAAGCCAAGCCTCGTGCTTATCGAGTGGCAAGTACCAGTGACGTGTCTGACGCATAACGGGTTTCGAGCCCGATATAGCCGATTGGGGATTTATCAAATCTGTCGGATTGAGCGACGTCCCGCACGACTCGCATTGGTCGCCGTATGCACGCTCGTTGCCGCAGTGAGGGCATTTACCCGTAATATAACGGTCTGCCAAAAACTGCCCCGCTTCTTCGTCGTAATACTGCTCGGATGTCTGTTCGATAAACTCGCCTTTGTCGTATAGTTTCTTGAAAAAATCGGAAGCCACACGATAGTGTGTCTTCGAGGTCGTCCGCGAATATACGTCGAACGATATACCGAACTCTTCGAACGAGCGTTTGATTATTTCGTGGTATCGGTCTACAATATCCTGTGGCGTAACTCCCTCTTTCCTCGCTTTGATGGTGATAGGCACGCCGTGTTCGTCGCTACCGCCTATGAAAACCACTTCTTCTCCCTTGTTGCGGAGATAACGTGCGTAGATATCGGCGGGGACGTAGACCCCTGCCAAATGCCCGATATGTACGGGCCCGTTTGCGTATGGCAATGCTGTCGTTATATTTGTGCGTCTGAAATTCATATTGTCTTACTTTTTTATAATATAATGAGGTGCAAAGGTACAAAAAATTGTCGTACCCGAGCGATAATGACGATGATTTGGGCGTGCCCCTCGCTTTCGCTTCGGGTCGGGCTATCCGCTCTTACTTGCCGCCTCCGGCGGCTGCGTATCCGCTGCTATCCCTCACGCAGGCGTCGTCGAAGTTACCTTTTACCCAATTTATAGAGCTTGTATGCAAACAGAGATATAAGATACAACCCTCCTATGCACGTAACCATAATAGGGGCGTACGAATGGGCAAAATAGCAGATAAGGATATGCCAGACGATGAAAAACGACAACCCCGCAAGGTAGCACCATATAAGCAAACGCGTTACCCGCTTGTTGCGGCGAAAGGCAAAAGCCAAAACCGACACGAACAGCAATTGCAACAAGGTAGCGAAGATGAAATATTCGGGGTGAACTACTACAAGTTGTGCATTGTCGACACTCTGTATACGCAACCAACCGGGTATTCTATCGAAATATTCGATATACCACCTGAAGAAACTTATACTCTCTTCTATCTGATGCAGAGCGTGTAGCCCGATTATCGACAGCCAAAGTTTAGTGTACATAGTCATTTATCGTTTTTTAGAAATATTTATTTAACGAACGGCAGTCCGTTTTTGTTCCAACCCAAGAAGCCATCGGAGACATTGTACAGGTTCTTGAAACCCTTGGTAGCCATAATGCCTACCGCCTTGCTACTACGGCGTCCCGAACGGCAGTAGACGATATATGTCTTCGACCGGTCGAGTTCGTCTATCTTTTGAGCGAAATCCGCCTGATTGACATCGATATTGACGGCTCCCGCCACGTGCCCGTCGGCAAACTCCTTGGCGGTACGTACATCGAGAATGGCTATATTGCTGTCTGCCTTTATCAGACCGTAAGCCTCTTTGGAATCTATCGAATAGCCGTTCTGTGCGTTGCAACCGATAAAACCTAATATAGATAGCATAAGAATAAAAAGTGATTTCGACATAATAAAATTGAATTGTGTTTATTGATTTCTGAGTACAAAGGTAGTAAAATAATACTCACTATGAAAAAATATCTTCGCTATATACCGAGTTCGGAGCGGCTTTGCCTGCCGTAGCTACGGTATTCGTCGTGAGGTATGTGGCTGTCGTCTATCTCGGTGATAACGGCTGAGTGTGGCAATCGAAATTCGATATATTTTATCGTGATGCCTCGCTGCAACCACTGACTTTCGTAATAGGTTCTGATAGACGTAAGTATACCTTGCCGTTCGCTGTCGGTAGTAGAATAAACATCTGTAATAGCTTCGTTTACAGGGATTTTATTTGCAGCCAAAAGTTCGCTCGTATATGTAAAAAGGAAGTTGCTATCGGTTTTCAGACGAACCAGTCCGTTGTCTGTAAGCACTTTACGGTAATTGTCGAGAAAAGTGGCAGAAGTAAGCCTCTTGCGTTGTTTTTTCATCTGCGGGTCGGGAAAAGTAAGCCAAATTTCCGAAACTTCTCCATTACCGAAGAAAGTACTAATATTATGAATATCAGTTCGTACGAAAGCAACATTTTTTAATTTTCCGTCGCGTGCTTCGGTTGCTCCTGCCCACATTCGAGCTCCTTTGATATCGATACCTATAAAGTTTTTGTCGGTATGGTTACGAGCAAGACCTACGGTGTACTCACCTCTACCGCAACCAAGCTCAAGCACTATCGGATTAGAGTTGCCGAAAAAGCTCTTACCCCACTCTCCTCGCAACGGAAAATCGTCTCCTGCAAGTATACGCTGCAACGGAAATTCAAAAACATTTTCCATTGCAGCGAGTTCGGCAAATTTCTTTAACTTATTCTTAGACACGAGGTTTAGAGTTTTTCCAAAACTTTTTTCAGCACATCGAAAGTACGCTTCGGAGCAGTCTCCCAGAAGTCGAAATATTGTGTCTGATTATCGGTTTCTTTGTCTGGGGTATCGGAAATTACGCGTATAGAAGCAAACGGGATATTGCGTTGATAGCAGATATGAGCCATTGCAGCACTCTCCATATCGACAGCCAGAGCCTTCGGGAAATTACGTTTAATAGTCTGCAAACCAATAGACTCGGTAATGAACTGGTCGCCAGTACAGATAAGCCCTGTGTGGAGATTATCCAGAGATAAGCCTTCTACAATATCCAGTATCTTTCGGCTGCCATCGAAATAGAGCGGCAAACCCTGCATCTGCCCCCAAGCACCTTCGCCACACCATACATCGTGGTAGCAACACTGACGACCTACGACAACATCGCCAACATTGACCTCCGTATCGATGCCGCCTGCCACACCTGTATTGACTATCATATCGGGAGCGAATACATTGATAAGCTCCGACAGGCGTACGGCGGCATTAACCTTGCCTATACCGCATTTCATCAGAGCTACCTCTTTGCCCGATATCTCGCCCTTGAAGAAGGTTATATGTCTGTTTTCTACCTCCTTGAACGATGTAAAGATATTCTTTACCAAATCAAACTCCGTCTGCAAAGCTACAACTATCGCTATTTTCATACTCTATTAGGTTTATTTCCTTATCTATTATGCAAAGATACTATTTTTTGTGATTAACCGAATTGAATTTTTTATAACTTTGCAATTGAAACACATAATTTAACAAACCATATAA
>ERZ773068.1252-NODE-1252-length-12674-cov-3.286711_pt1 | contig 12674 bp, 8 predicted proteins | sample MGYA00580620_ERZ773068 | MGnify/ENA primary metagenome ERZ773068 (study PRJEB29015, sample SAMEA2737983) | human oral metagenome | biome: human oral; feature: human-associated habitat; material: dental | place: China | collected 2101 ... | reverse complement strand
TTTAGAAATCAAGCGGGAGATTATAGAAGGCGAGCTTTCTAATTTTAAGAATGCCTCGCTGCCTATATTTGCTGCATTGGGCGGGATGATGATTCCCGCTATCATCTATAGTTTCTTTAATTATGGTACGCCCTACGCTGGGGGCTGGGGTATTCCGATGGCTACGGATATTGCGTTCTCGCTGGCGATTGTTTCTATGCTCGGGAATAGGGTGCCACCATCGATTAAGATATTTCTTGCGGCATTGGCGATAGTAGATGATTTGGGAGCGATCGTTGTTATTGCTGTTTTTTATACGGAGAGCCTGCATTGGCTTTATCTTTTGCTTTCTTTGGGAATTGTAGTTCTTCTTGTGCTTCTCAATTATTTTAAGGTAACGAAACATATCTATTATCTCGTACCTGGGGTGTTTCTTTGGTACTTTATGCACCATTCTGGGATACACGCTACGATTGCAGGGGTACTTTTAGCCTTTACTATCCCTACGAATGTGTCTCGGGTGAAGATTTCACCTCTTGAAAAGCTCGAGCAGAAGCTGCATTTCCCTGTAAATTATATGATAATGCCTGTGTTTGCCCTCGCCAATACCAATATAATGTTTAAAGAAGGTATGGTAGATGGGCTTTTTACTTCTATGGGGCTGGGGATTATTGTCGGGCTGTTTCTTGGGAAGGTAGTGGGGGTGTGTAGCTTTTGTTTTATTGCAATTAAAACAAAAATCAGTGCATTGCCACAGAACAGCAGTTGGGGGCAGATGCTTGGGGTAGGTTTCCTTGCGGGGATAGGTTTTACGATGTCTATTTTCATTGCGATGCTGTCGTTTAAAGATGCTTTTCATCAGTCGGAGGCGAAGTTTGCCATACTTTTAGCATCGATTATATCGGCGATAGCGGGTTTTCTTATATTGAAAAGGGCAGGTGATGGTAAGGAGTATTAAAATATCATTAACTCCGAGCTATTTATTATTAACTCCGAACAATTTACGATTAAAACAGAATGAATATGCTTGTAGCGAAGAATCTTACGAAGACTTATAACGGTGGTCAGAAAATAGCCCTCAAAGATTTCAGTATAGAAGTTCCTGAGGGCTGTATTTATGGTTTGCTGGGACCTAATGGTGCTGGGAAGACGACATTTATCAGGATGCTTAACCAGATTATAAAGCCAGATGCGGGCTCTATAAGCATTAATGGGGAGGTTCTCTGCCCGAAGCACATTAGGGAAATAGGCTATATGCCCGAAGAGCGGGGTTTGTATAAGAATATGAGTGTGGGTGATCAGCTTATTTATTTTGGGGAGCTGAAAGGAATGAGCAGGAAGGCTGCCCTTGATGAAGCTAAGAAATGGTTTGAGCGCTTGAATATAGACCAGTGGTGGAAGAAGAAGATTACCGAGCTCTCCAAAGGAATGGCGCAGAAGATTCAGTTTGTGGTAACGGTGATTCACAGTCCTAAGCTCTTGATTCTTGATGAACCTTTCTCGGGTTTTGACCCTGTAAATGCCAATTTGATTAAAGAGCAAATCATCAGGCTTAAAACTGAGGGAACGACGATTATTCTCTCTACACACAGAATGGAAAGCGTGGAGGAGATGTGTGATTTTGTAGCACTTATCAATAATTCTCAAAAGGTATTGGACGGCAAGCTCTTCGATGTGAAGGAAAGGTTTAAGGAGAATAGATTTAGTGTGGAGATTTTCAATATCAACCGAGAGATGCTGGCGAAATTTAAGGAAAAATACAGCCTAAATATCTCTAATACTGTAGATATGGGCTTGCCTTTGAGCTTTGAGGTCTCTGGTGAGTACGAGCAAAGTGCGATTCTCTCTGACTTGATGACGGTGGGAGATATCCGCAGGTTTGATGAGAAAATCCCAAGTATGAATGAAGTATTTATCTCTGCTGTAGAGAGAAAAAATCCATTATAAACCAAATAAAAAACGATGAGAAATATTATTTTAATCACGAAAAGAGAATACCTGACGCAGGTAAAGAAAAAATCATTCATTATCCTTACGGTTCTAACGCCGTTGCTGATTATTGCCTTTGGAGGGCTTATTGGTTTTATGTTTAGCATTAATAAATCTACGGCTATTATAGAGGTATCTGACCAGAGTGGGCTGTTCAAAGATGAGCTGAAATCTACTGATGATGTGGTTTATAGGTTTATCTCAGCGCCGACAGAGAAAAGTATAAAGACTAACCTAGAAACTCGAGAGAAGCTCAGTGGAATCTTGGTGATTCCGAAGCTAGAAGCGCAGAATTTTGACCGATTGGAGGAGAATACGACGCTTTGGGTGAATGATAATATTGGTTTTGAGGCGAAGAAGAGCATTGTTTGGGATTTAAAATCCATTCTCCAAAAGCAGAAAATAAAAGCATTGGGATTGAAAGCCAATGAGATGGAGAGTATTACTAAAAAGACCTTTAACCTGAATGTGGAGAGCATTAATGAAGATAATAAGGCGGATACTGACCTTGCTTTTGGGGTGAAAACAGGTCTTGGGATGCTGCTGATGTATGTAACCTTTATGTTTATCCTAATGTATGGCGTGCGTGTAATGCGCAGTGTATTAGAGGAGAAGAATAATAGAGTGGTGGAAATCATCATCTCGTCTGTAAAGCCATTTGAGCTGATGATGGGGAAGATTATTGGGGTTACTTTTGTGGCTCTTACCCAATTTAGCATTTGGATAATGATGAGTGTAGCAGGTGCGGTGTTTTTTAATGCGAGTTTTTATAGATTGCCGATGAATCTGCCGAGTGGGGAGGTGCAAACAGGGAATACTGACCCTAATATTATCATTAGTGAAGTGTCTCATACGCTATTGGAGATGAATTTTCTGCTGATTATCCTTGTTTTTATTCTGTTTTTCCTTTTAGGCTATGTTTTTTACAGTTCTATATACGCTGCTATCGGTTCTGCGGTAGATAATGAGACCGAAACCCAGCAGTTTACCCTTATTGCCGTGCTACCGATGATGATTGGGGTCTATGGTAGCTTTTCTATCATCAATAATCCCGATGGACCAATGGCGTTTTGGCTTTCTATCATTCCATTTACATCGCCTATTGCAATGGTTGCGAGAATCCCTTACGGTGTGCCTGCTTGGCAGATTGCTATTTCCCTTTTTCTGCTTTTGGGCGCCGCTCTTCTGATGGTGTATGCCGCAGGGAAGATTTATCGAACAGGAATCCTAATGTATGGCAACAAACTTAGCCTGAAAAACCTCTATAAATGGTACTGTAGCCGGTGAGGCAGCCACAGCGTGGCAGGCACTTTTTTTTTCATATATCAAATACCGTAGCCAGTGAGGCACTTAGCCGTAGTATGGTAGATACTTACAGCAAATGAGCTATCTATTTATTAGCTAAAACCATTTGCCTATTACTTAAATTTTATAGGTTTATAATGTGTTGATAATACTATGAAAGTGTAAAATTGAAATTTCATAGAGATAAAAGAAAAGTTCGTAGTGATGAAATTAGGATTTCTACTGTAGGAGAATTTATTTGTATGGTTATTAATTAAATAAAGAAAAGGAAGATATTGTCTTTCTATTATTGTAGAAAGAGAGGCTTTAATAAAAGAGTGAATACCTCCTCTTTGTTTGTATGCTCATTATTTCGTAGCTTTGGGCACTAAAAAATAATTAAAATATAGTACCGATGGATAGAAGGAAATTTATAAAAGGAACAGCCCTTTTTTCTGGGTTGCTCGCTGTAAATCCACTTGACTTACTCTCTGCAAAAAGTTTAGACCTCCCTCAAAAAGGCAAAAAAGCAAAGAACATTATCTTTATGGTAAGCGACGGGATGAGCTCTGGAACGCTGGCAATGGCAAACCTGTACTCCAATAGAATTCTCGGTAGAAATGGAAACTGGATGAACCTTTACCTTGAAAATAAGGTCTCCCGAGCATTGATGGATACAGCTTCCGCAAGCTCTATTGTAACCGATTCTGCAGCGGCGAGCTCAGCATTCGGTGGAGGAATCCGAGTGAAAAACGGAGTGCTCAATATCGGAGCGAATGGAGAGAAACACCTCCCGATATGGCAAAAATTTAAAATGAAAGGTAAAAAAGCGGGGTGTGTAACAACGGTAACTATAACCCACGCTACACCAGCAGGATTTTGTATAAATTCCCAAAAGAGAAAAGCAGAGCCAGAAATTGCAGAAATGTACGCAAATATAGGCTTTGATGTAATGATGGGTGGTGGAGATGAAAACTTTAACCCTGAAAAAAGAGCGGATAAAAAAGATGTATATGCCCTCTATAAACAGAAAGGTTATCAGATTTTTAAAGATAGAAATGACTTTAAAAAAGTAGATAAAAATAAGCCGATATTGGGGGTTTTTAACCACGGAGCATTGCCTTACTCCATAGACAGAAGTTCGAATAAAGAGCTACAATCTGTACCTACACTGGCAGAAATGGCAAAAGTAGCCATAGACCAGATGAAAGACCACAAGCAAGGTTTTGTACTCCAAGTAGAGGCAGGGAAGGTAGACTGGGCAGCACACGGAAATGATGTCGCTGCATTGATACACGACCAACTCGCATTTGATGAGGCTATTAAGGTAGTAATGGATTTTGCAGAAAAGGACGGAGAGACCCTCGTAATCATCACTACAGACCACGGAAATGCAAACCCTGGAACTATCTATGGCTCTGGTGCGAATAAGGGATTTGACAGTATTGCCGACTTTAAATATACCAATGAGTTTCTCCTCAACGAGATAAAGCCAGACTATACGCCCAACCAAGTGAAAGAATGGGTAAGAGAAGTTAATGGCTTCGCTCTTACTGATGATGAAGCTAAGCATATTATAGGCTTCTACAACGGCTTGGAGAAAGAAGACGGGCTCTATAATTATAAAAAACTTCCGTTTAAATTCTTTGCCGATATACAGAAAAAGTACGATTCCGTAGGCTGGATTAGTATGGACCATTCTGGTGATTATGTGGAGCTTGCTGTGTATGGTCCTGGTATGGAGCTCTTGAAACCATTCGTGAAAAACACCGATCTGCACTATTTAATGCTCAATGCTGCAGGAGTAGAAAATAAGTTTTAACGAAACTGAAGCCGAGAAATGAAAATCTTTTATGGTAAAGTATTTCCTCAGGTAGAAATCAATGAAGATGAGCAGCAGCACATCTTGAAAGTTCTCCGAATGAAAGATGGGCAAAGCCTCTCCATTACTGATGGGAAGGGGAATCTCGCTCACGGGAAACTTATCATAGAAGGGAAGAAAGCTCTGCTCGGAGTAGAGGACATACAGGCTGACTTGCCCGCCTTTACTCCGAGTTTGCACATCGCGATAGCTCCTACAAAAAATATAGACCGTACAGAGTTCTTCGTAGAAAAAGCTACAGAAATGGGCATTTCCGAGATTACATTTCTCCAAACAGATAACAGCGAGCGAAAGAATATCAACATAGAAAAAATCCGAAAACAGGCGATAGCTGCCTCTAAGCAAAGTCTGAGGGTGCATTTCCCAATTGTGAATGATTTGGTGAAGTTGCGCGATTTTCTGAAAACCATAGATCCAGAAAAGACTTTCGTAGCCCATTGTGATAGAAGCTTGGTACGCATCCCCATACAGGAGCTTAAAGTAGAGAACAGACTTACGATACTCATCGGTCCTGAGGGGGATTTTTCCACTGCCGAGATTGAGCAGCTCTCTACTCTTGGGATAAGGGCAGTAACGCTCGGAAGCCAGCGCCTTCGCACCGAAACCGCAGGGGTATATGCTGCTGCTTTTATCTATTCAAAGATGAAGTAGGGGAGGAGGTCAGTTTGTTTTTAAAGTTGAAAATTTAAACTTTTCAGCTTATACACAAGCAAAAAGCACGGGTGAAATTATCCGTGCTTTACTTTTTTTATCTGTGTTTGTAGCTTATTTAGTCTTCCTTATCCTCCACCAGATTTTATTAATGAAGAAACCTAAGATAAACATCCCTATAAAGAGCAGGAAGGTAAGCCCTAAGGCAGTGAAGTTCATCGGCTCACTTTTAGGGACATAGATAGTATTGCCATTGGTTGTGGAAATCAGCCCTAGAATAGTGATAAACAGGCTAGTGAGGAAATGTACCTCTAATCTAAAATCTTCCTCTGGCAGGAGTTCCTTAATGCCATATGCTCCACCGATAATCAGCAGGAGTACGCCTATTGCCAGCACCGTAGTGGTGGTAAAGAAATCTGCCCCAGAGAAATAAAAAATAGACTGTGTAAGCAGGTAAAACAACACTGGAAATATCAGTAGGCTTGGGTACCATTTCAGGATTTTATAGCCTCGGCTTTCCTTGCCCAAGAAGAGGGTGCGGAGGGCTAAGAAGCAAAAGCCAATGCAGAACCCTGCTTCTATACTCACGAGTACTGCCATATTGCTGAGGACTTTTGTGTTTTCTAATGCCTGCTGTATCGTAACCTGAGACTGCTCTATGGCATAGGTATAGGCAAAGAGCAGGAAGCCAGCGGATAATACTCCCATTATGGCAACTTGCCAGAGCTTCCAGAAACTGAGTTTTATCAGTGTATTAATGATGATAAAAACGATAAGTATGTTTAAAATCAGTTGCATAAGATTTACTTTAAAGTGTGGTTTCTAATAGTACAGCTGATGAACTGTATCCCTTCTTCGGTTTTAATGAAATTAAAATGGTCTTGATGGCTGAATTTCCCTTTTTCATAATAAGATATTATCAGGTTAAAAATAGGAAATCTGTTGATATCTCTTTCGCCGCAATTGTTGTAATGATGTTCAAATTCTTTTTCTATTTTTTCGGTAAGAGGGGGATAATCCGAAAGTTGATAGTCTTTTTTAGAAAAATAAGCCTTCAATTTCTCTGAAAGTATAGTATAGTTTTTTTCTATAAAATCTTTTGCAGGAGCAGAAATCCAGCCTTTTTCTTCATCCCAATAAACGATTTCTTTATAGGAATTTTTTAGAAGATATTCTTTGTTTAGATTTTTAATCAATTTTTCGATGAAGTTTTTAAAAAGTTTTTCATTGTCCACGAAAGAATAATATTTTCCATTTTTTCCTAAAACATTGATTCGGTTTTCGTCCTTAATCGGCTTTTCAGCTACTTTTAAAGAATAGAGATCTAAACTTTTCGGCTCTGGAAAATCCTCAACGAGAATTTCATTTTTTGAATTGATTAAAACATTCTTGCCACCTACCCAGCTCCAATGGTTGCACCCGGAGTGCTCATTATGTTTTTCCCAATATTCTTTGTATGCCCCTTGTAGCGCGATGGTCATTCCATTTTTCATACGGAATAAGTCGCTGTATTTGGCTGGAATTACAATTTTGCCTTCGTGATTAAACATCCCTACTTTATCCGTTTTGGAGTCGTGAAATCTAATGAATCCTTCACTTTCACAATCAAAAGTCATATCAAAGATATAAGTGCTGTCCTTTCCAAATGTCTTCCCATTTTTCAGCATATAATATACTCTTGAGAAATTTTCATCATCCATTAAGGCTATTATTTTATCAAACTTACGAGCTGAAATAAGACCTCTGAATCTTGGTTTAATCATTACCTCACCTTTGGAATTTTTAAAGCCGATATCATCAGTATCTGGATTATAGAAAGCCGTCCAAATATCATTGTTCTGTGCAAATGTACAGACAGAGATAAAGGAGAGAATGCTTAATAATCTTATTTTCATACGGCTGCTTTTACTTTGATATTCTTAATAATATAAAAGCAGTTTAGGATATTGAGATACCCTAAACTGCGAATTAAAGATTAGTCGGATTTTCTTTTTTTCTTGAAGTAGATGAGCAGAGCGATAAAGACAATTAAGATACCTCCACCGATGAAGAGCCCGTTGAGAGAGACTTTTTCTTTTAATTGCTCTGTATTGTTCTCTTCTTTTTTCAGGACTTTTCCATCTTTTACTTGTGTAGCACCAGACTTCATCTTTTCAAGAGAGCCTTTGTACTCGGTTGCCTGTGCTTCTGGGAGCTTTTTAGCGATATAGTTCTGAAGTTTTACATTTTTTGCAGAGAAGTCAGAAGACTCGGCTCCATTTTCTTTCACAAGGTCGTTATGCATCATTGCCAGTTTAGCAATTTTTCCTGCATCGGCTTTCCACATACCTTTTCGTGTAGCTTCGAGCATTACGGCAGTTACGGTTTGCAGTGAAGCACTGTTCTTCTGATGGATGAAATCCTTTATACCGAGGTTATGCTTATCTTCTACATAGGTTTGGTAGAGCTCTTCCCACATTGCATCATCTACTACCTCTGGTCGTGTAGCTTCCCAGCCGAACATATTGGTTGCAATTTCTGCAATTTGTCCAGCGCTGGAGCTTTTTCCTTTCATCATTTCTTTGATGTATTTCGGATTGAAGATGGTTGCCTGTGCTTCTACACCTACGGCCTCTTTCAGCTCCTGCATTCTCATATTCTTATGGTTTCGGTAGTCTGCAAGGTAGGCATCGGGGTCTTTGCCTGTTACATCTTTAATAGCAGCATTCATCCCTCCCATAAATTCAAATACATGGTCAAGGCTTAGCGCTCCCCAAGTGTTATTCTGTCTTGGCTGGATGAGTACATCGGTATTGCTCAGTGCAGCACGGAACATACCTTCTTCGTGCTGGCTCCATTCTTTTTCTGAGCCGTAGAGGGCTCCCATATTGTGGATGTAAGTTTTGGCAATATCTTGTGTAGATTCCCATTTATCACCAGAAAGCATCATCTCTTTTGTACCTGTATCGTATCTGCCTTGCTGCCCACCAAAGATTCTGTAGTTAGACATTTCTCTTGCGCGCTTAGGTGGTACTCCTGCTTTTACCAGTTGTTTTTCTATTTCTATTGTACCTGCACTTACTTGGTTATCAAATTCATCGTCTTTGGCATTAGCAGCCATTTCTACCGCTTTGGTAAGCAGGAAGAGGCGCGAAGCTGCTAAATCCCTGAACTGACCAGAGGTTTGAATTACCACATCTATCCTTGGTCTTCCCAATTCTTTGGAAGGAATGAGGCGTACATCTACTACTCTACCAAAGGAATCCCTTACAGGCTCTACACCGAGCATATACAATGCTTGAGCGATAGATACCCCTTCGGTTTCTATAAATTCTGAGCTCCAGAAAGTATAAGCCACTTTTTTAGGATAAGCTCCTTTGTGTTTCTTTTTATATTCTTCTATGGTTGCTTTTGCCAGGGTCACCCCTCTATCCCAAGAGAGCTCACTTGGAGTCATTTCCGCATTTACGGAATACATATTTCTCCCAGTAGGTACGGCTCTTGGGTTGGCTACTAAATCTCCACCTGAAGAAGGCGGTGTATAGCCACCATTAAGTGCATTGATAAAAGATTTGAATTCGATTTCAGGGCTTTCGAGAAGCGCTTTTTTATTATCTACAACAGCTTTCAGGGTTCTTTCTATGTCGAGTACAGCTATTGCTTTTTCTTTTACTTCTTTTGGTATTTCAGGCTTTTTGGTTTCGGTTTTTGCTTCGCCTTTTTTTACCGTTCTTTTACCTCCTGGGTTGTAAGGCTCGAGTCTTTCTCCTCGTTTTACCTTTTCCATTAGTTTTTTAGCAACAAATTCAGGCATTCCTTCAGGGATTTTTCCTGCTTTCAGTTGTTTCTCTATATCGGAGAGTTCTGCAGAGCCTTTTCCTTTTTTCTCCATAGATTTTTTGAGGAAGAAAGGCATTTCCCTTTTTGGAGTGAGGATTTCTCTTGATTTTTCTATTTCGGAAACTGGAACTCCTGCTACTTGTGCTACCAATTCTGGAGTTACTTCTCTGCCTGCTAAGATTTGGTTGACTAAATTCTTCGCTGGGTTCAGGTAGTTTTCTGTGAAGAATACTTTCCTTTTCAGCTGTTGGTCGGTTACTTTTCCTCTTAGTTTGTCTAATGCCGCCACGGAATATGCCAGAGGGTCTGTGCTCATCGCCAGTACGGTGGACTGTATCTTGTCTGAAGAATAAGGCTCTCCCATTGTGTAGAACTGCCCGTTGATTTTCTCTGTCGCGATTTCCTCTGCGAAGTTTTCCAATTTATCGATTTCCTCTTCTGTATAAGGTTTTGTGAGTACGGAGTCTAATCTCAAACTTCTGTGGAAGCCCATTTTTACGGCATCAGCTTTTATTTTAAGGGAGAGGTCTCTCTTGTGGTCTTCTTCTTTTGCTTTGTAGTAGTAGTTGATTTTATCCATCAAACTATTGAAAGCCGTTCGGGTATCACTCTCGGTAAATGCAGGGTTGAGGTAAGACACTAAACTCGCATAAGTACGGCGTTTAGCCATAATACTCTCTCCTACATTGGCAATGGTATAGTAGTAGAAGTGAGGTACGGCACCTATGCAGATATCTCCCCAATCATCTCCGTCGAGAGCCACCTGTTTATGTGGAGTAAATTCCAATGAACCGTGGGTTCCAAAGTGTATCATAGCATCTGCTTTGAAGCCGTGCTGAGTCCAAAGATAAGTTCCGATATAAGCGTGAGGAGGGATTTCTTTAGCACCGTGAGCTACTTTGAACTGGTCATCCGAGCTAATACCCGCAGGAGGTTGAGGGAGGATCACTACATTTCCAAACTTCACCCTTGATACTGCGAGATAGTTCTTCCCATCTTTTGTTACGCCCATATAGGAGTAAGGAGCAGCACCATTTTTCTCCATTACTTTTTTGTAGAGGTCTTTGGAGAGCGCTCCTTTTAGCCATTTTTCGTATTGGGTGGTTTCTACTAATTCAGGGTCTCCGTTTTTCACATATTCGTCAAATGCTCCTTGCGCACTGGAGAGGAAGATATTCCCTTTCAGGTTGAGGACTTTCTCAAACTCCTCTTCTGTAGCTGGGAGGTCATCTACGGTATAGCCTTCAGCTTTTAGCCTTTTCAGGAAGTTGTAGAGTGAGGCATTGGTCTCAAGTCCCTGTGCTACAAGAGGATTTTCTCCATAACCTTTGAAGTAGTAGATGGCTACCTTCTTCTCAGCGTTTTGTTTTTCTTTCAAGCGGAGATAGTTATTCACAACTTGTGTAAAGGTTTTAAGCCTTCCGGGCATTGCCTTAAACATATAGAAACCGTCTTTGCTTTTCTCTTGAGCTATGAGCGCATAAGGGTAAAGGGCACCGTCCAGCTCGGGCATTACAATGGTTTGCCCCATAAAGCCACCGAACATTCCCATTGGGTTTTTCTTCCATTCTTCTTCTAATTGAATGATGGATATCGGTGTAAAGAGTGGGATATTTTTCTCTTTTAGATATTCTACGGTAACCTCTGGATCCATCATCTGCACCCTTCCGTGTGGCATATAGATAACGGCATCTGGGTTTATCTCTTTTAGAAAATCTATCCTCTTTCCAAAAGATGCGAAAGGATAAACATTAAGACCTGATTTTTCTAAGGATACGATAATACTGTCTATATGCTGCCGATTCCCAGAAAATGGGTCGTGGATTCCCGTAATGAACGCCACTTTTGGCTTGCCTTCCTTATAGATTTTCTCTTTTTTAAGAAATGCTTCAAAGTCTTTTAATGTAGGGAAGTGGTTGTCTTCTCCCAGATAGAAAAAGGCATCGCCTATACTCTTAGCGGGCTTTTCTGGAGCGGTAGCAAAGAGCTTTTTACCATTGATTTTAGTGCGGACATATCTTGCAAAGTTCTGATAGTTCTTTTTATTGGCAGAGTTTAAGTATGCATCTACTTCCTCCAGCTGAGTTTCCGAGAGGCTCGTAATATCATTCTCTGGTGAGGTTACGGAGATAAAGTGTGTAGGGACTTTCTCTGCAATTTTGAGGAAAGTTTCTCTCTGCTCATCATTAATTCTCAAACCCATTCCCCAAGTGAGGACAAAGTCATAACCATCGAGTTTATCAATTTCCTCAAGAGGAACATCTACAAACTTGATGAAGCTGTCCGAATTGGAAAGGGCAATGTTTGATACCTGATAGTTCGGGAAATTTACAAGAGCAATACGCGTAGGCGAAGCCCATTTGCTCCAAACGAACCAGCAGGCACTGAGTAAAACGGCAACAAAGACCGCTAACAGAATTTTCTTCTTGTTTTTCATTATATATAAGTTTTTTATTTTAATAAATACTGTAGCATCTAAGGCTATCTCTCTCTATTTTTTCTTAATATCCATCTTGCAAATCTCCTCCACCTGTAGGACTGTTTCCTCCACCTGTAGGACTGTTTCCTCCATCTGTAGGACTATTTCCTACGCCTTGCCTACAAGGTATCATCATTCTCTTTTTTCTTCATATTGAAGTTCCATCTTACCCCTAAATAATAGGTCCTTCCCGGGCTAATGGGTGAGTAGAAATCAGCAGTAGGTGTTTTATAATTAAACAAATTGCTAACGCCTGCTACTACCGAGAAGTTGAGCGGTAGCTGGGAGGAGAGCTTCAGCCACCAAAGGGAGTAGGGGCTGTACCAGTAGGTTGTGATATTCCCAGCGCTATCTTTCTCGGCAAGGGTACTGCCAGAGATGTACTTACCGCTGATGAGTACATCGGGAATATAGAGCTTGTGGGAGCTGTATTCTGCCTTAAAGGTAAGGGTATGCGGGCGAATTTCTGTAATTCTCCTCTGCCCTATGCTGTAATAGGAGTAGGAAGTTCCAAACTTAAAGTGTTTGTTGGGTCTGTAGGTGGCAGAGACCTCTGAGCCGATGATGTCTGAGCGCCCACTGAAATTTACA
>ERZ773068.1249-NODE-1249-length-12697-cov-9.133840_pt1 | contig 12697 bp, 11 predicted proteins | sample MGYA00580620_ERZ773068 | MGnify/ENA primary metagenome ERZ773068 (study PRJEB29015, sample SAMEA2737983) | human oral metagenome | biome: human oral; feature: human-associated habitat; material: dental | place: China | collected 2101 ... | reverse complement strand
AGCAGGGCCAGGGCGAGGATGCGGCGTGAGGTGTTCATGCTTCAACTGTCACGAGTCAGTCCTAGATGGACCACAGGTGAGCGTGAGAGTTCTCTAATGTTGAATAGACTAATAAAACAGTAAAACTTGTAGGTTTTTGATAATGACTGGGGTGCCGCCCTTGATCGGGGACGTACTTGTCCCGCGAGGACTGCGTCTTCCCGCAGATCACTGGGGTCTGACCGTCGTCGTGTGCGGGAAAGGTACGTCCTCGGTGCGAAGGTAAGTCCTCGATGTGTGCGGCTGGCCGCCATGGAGCTGGCAGAAGCGACAGCGCCTTGCCTTGTGCTGACGCCTGCTGAGGTTTACAGTCAATTCGCTCAAAACGCCCAACTCGAAAACGATGAACGAGCAGCAGTGTGGGAGTGCATCATGACCGTGACGACTGAGAGCAAGACCTACCTACCTGAGGAGGATGTCGCCGGGAACTTCGCCGAGCTTGTGACGGCGCTTGAGGCCTCCTCCGGTGCGGCGCTGACCATCAATGGTGAGATGATTGAACTCCCCTCCGCGGCGGCTGAGGCCCTGCTGCAAGTCGTAGATGTGATGCGTCGAGGTCTGGCTGTCACGGTGGCGCCGCAGGACCAGCGTCTGACGACGCAGGAGGCGGCTGACATGCTGGGTATCTCGCGGCCGACGCTGGTCAGGATGTTGGAGGCCGGCGAGATCCCGTTTGAGAAGGTCAGACGGCATCGTCGCTTGTTCCTCACTGACGTGCTGGAGTTCCGTGAGCGTCAGCGTCGGGCGGCGAATGAGGCCCTGTCGGACATAGTGGCCGATGCTCAGGCGATGGGCGATTATGACGAGGACCCCGCCGAGGCACGCAAGGTTCTTAGGGATCTCCGCTCTCAGGACTGAACACAGACGTTCGCTGCTTGCCGTAACGGCTGTGAAAGTTCAGTCGTGCCTGGCACAGCGGGGGTATCGGACGAGAAAGACGCTGGCAGACTCGTGCTGCAGCCCGTCTCTGTGTACCGCAACGTCAACCGCATCCTGGCCAAGCTCCACCTGCGCGACTGCGTCCAAATCGCCGTCGCCTGGTACAAGAGCGGCGGATGAGGTGCGGAGTCCGAGGTAGTGATTGTATTGTCAAGTAATGGATGTATTAATGTGCAACCTGTGGAGTCGATTTAAATCCCATTGTGATGAGGGCTGTGATAACTTAAGAGTTCGTGTTTTGGTCGGAAAGAGGGTGTTTAGAAGCTTGCGAGTACGTAACGCCGTTGTATACCTTGTGAACTCTCCGGAAGAATAGTATTGTGATAACTAGTCCGGGGATAAACGACAGTGTTAATATAAGAGTTAGGGCAATATGAATTGTTAGTACACCTCGAAATATTGAGTAATCGTAGGCCGCCAGTTCAGGATTCGCGAGAATATTCGCCAGTTCAACTGTAGTGGCAGCGCCTACTACCCATGCCGCTAGAGCCCACCACCTGAATCCGAAATTTTTAACTTTCAACTTGTGTGTTAGTAAGTATCGGTACTCCAGTACCCATTCCTTTAGGTGAACCAAGGCTCCTGCAGTAAGAGTTATCACGCAAGTCAAAGCGCTGACTTTAATCCAAAATAATGATGTTGAGGGTGAAGCTGATAGAAGTGCTGATGTGATTGTAAACAACAGCGTAAACACAAATGGAATAGCAGCAAGATAGTATAGCCTGCTGCTCGCGTTTAATTCGCGCATCCTTGCGTACTTCAATGCATTCCACATAGCGGCGAATAATATAGCCGTCATGAATGCTGCCCCTATCAAAGCTGCGTCGAAACCGCGTGGCAGATAGGATTGGAACCCCGAGTTTAGGGAGATGTACAATTCAGATAATTTTCCGGAGATACTGAAGAATATTGTAACAAAAATAAATAGCATCATTATGCCAGTAATAGTTACATTTCTGAATCTTCGGTGAGTTTCTAGGTCAAGTGCGGAGGAGAATACTGAGTGAAATAACTGCATGGTGCTAAGAATCAATGCTGCGACGAACGAGATAGATAAAGAGTTTCCGACTGTGGAAATAAAGTTTGAGGTATTCGTATCAAAGGGCTTCTCTTTGAGATATGCAATGAAAATACCGATTATTGCTCCGGCAATACTTATGTTAGTGATGTGTTTGGCGTAAACTTTTTTGAGATGTTCGATACTTCTCGGGAAGAACCACTTTATCCCCGAAAGTGTGAAAATACAGATATTTACAAACGCATAGAACCTCCAGAGTCGAGCAGCTTTTATTATGTCACTGATGTTCTCCACTGCATTGACTTGTCTACGTAACGCTGCGTTTTCTAGGATGCCTCTACGTTCCTCTATTTCGGAAATGATGGCGGTTGAGTTGCTCTGGCCCATCAGTGTGGCAATTGTTTTCAATGATGCTGGATTGCTTTCAATGGGTTGCAATGCATTCTTTGGTGCGTCTCCGATCAGGCGACTCATTGCTGCTAGTTCTGGTTGTGAGAAAGTATCGCGAACCTCTCTTCTGCGCTTCACTTCGACTGTAGCTGCATCATGTAGCTTTCTGCTCCATGAGAGGGGCCACAATGAGGATGCCCCGACACACACTATGAGAATCAGCACCGACAATGTAATGGAGTATATGGCCCATTGAACCTGCGACAAGTATTTCATGGGTCTAGTATAATATATTTTCGTCAAGTTTTGTCGAGATTCGAACGACGTATTTGTTGAAGCTTTAAAATATTCTTGTTCAATCTTTGTCTGATGCTGGGGAAGAGCTGGAGGTAGACTTCTTCTTGCGCGAGTATCCCCACTGGCGTTTGGGCACCTACTCTGTCGCCGCCAGCCCCCGGAACCGCTCGACGTAGGCGGCCAGGGCGGCTTGGACACGGCGCTTCTTTTCGTCGTGGCCGTCATCGCCGACCGAGTGGCGGAACCTGGAGGTGGGCGGCAGGATCCTTGTGATCGCGGTTCCCTCGGTGGGCACGTACCCGTCCCGCAAAGCTGCCTCCACCAGCGCCTTCGCCGGACCTTCGCGCAGCCGCTCATCGCGGATGATCACTGCCAGCTCCTCGCTACGCCGCTGCTCAATGAACGCCCGCCACTGCTCGTCCACGTCCCCGAAGGCCGACACCGTGTGCACGAAGTCCTCAATGAGGTCGCGCTTGTTGTGCAGGCTGGGACTGGAGGCCGTGGCCCGGCGGATTTCCACCGGGATCTCCTTATCCTCGCCATATCCCGCCTCACCCCGGTGCTTCTCCACCAGCATGAGGACGTAGGTAGTCGACGCCCACCTCCACCTGCTTGACCAGCTCGATCTCGAAGACGAGATCGTCGTTGACGACCTCCTTCTCCACGTCGGCGGCCCGCCGCATCTCGGCATACAGGTCCACATACACGCTGCGGTAGTCCTGGAACTCGGCTTCGCCGATGACGTCGTTGTCTCCGAAGTCGTCAAAGCTCGCCAGGATGTTGCGCAGCCGCAGAATCTTCCCGAACTGGCGGATGAACTCCTTCTGCTCGGCCTCCGAGGCGATCATCTGACCCGGCTCGAACCTGGCCCGCAGCTCGCTGATCTTCTCCAGGTAGTCCTCCAGGTACTCCTTGTACGGCTTGAGGAGCACCAGCCCGCCTGCGGCCTCGTTGCCGAACAGGGCGATGGCCTCATCGGTCTCGTCCTGCAGGTCCCGGAAGCGGACCACGTTGCCGTAGGTCTTGACCGAGTTGAGGATCCGGTTCGTGCGCGAGAACGCCTGGATGAGCCCGTGCGTACGCAGCGACTTGTCCACCCACAGGGTGTTGAGAGTCTTGGAGTCGAACCCGGTGAGGAACATGTTGACCACGATGACCAGGTCGATCGTCCGCTCCGCCAGCCGCCGCGAGATGTCCTCGTAGTAGCCCTCGAAGCCCTGCGCGCTCGTGTCGTAGGCGGTACCGAAGTGCGCGTTGTAGTCGCGGATCGCCTCATCGAGGAAGGCACGGTCGTCCGCGGTCAGCTGCGAGGGGTCCACGGCCTCATCGGCCAGCGTCTCACCGGGCGCGTCGACGTTGGGCGCGTAGGAGTAGACGATGCCGACGCTCAGGCGCCGGTCCGGGGCCAGCCCCTCCTGCTGCCGCTTGAACTCCATGTAGTAGGCGCACGCTCCCCGGATCGACGCCGTCGGGAACGGGAATCCTGTTCCCGGCCGCGTGGAATGTCTCCATGTGTTGAGGGGGAGTATCCGGCCGCGTGGAATGTCTCCGCTGAGGTTCGGAGACGGGTGCGAGGCCGACCTGATCACAGTTCAGGCTTGTAGCCGCGGGCCTTCCCCAGGTCGCGCATGTAGCCGATGATGAGGTCAGGTTTGACGACGATCAGAGAATCACCTCTCTCCCAGAAAATCCCGGCAAATTCGACCTGTTTCTCCCTTTTGACGTCCATGAGATAAAGGAAGGCATTCGGATCGACCTGTGCTTGTGCCTTGAGTTTGACCGCCTTCTTCTTTGGAGAGAGTGTGGCGCCGGAGGCGCAGAAAGCCTCGTTCTCCTTCTTCTTCTCCAGATTGGGGATCGTGAAGCTTTTTCCAACCTTGGGGACAAGCATATTGATGCAGGAGGACCCTGAGTCTCGAAGACCCGTCATGGGGGCGGGCGACTCGTTCTTCTTATGGTATGCGTGGATCTGCTTAATTGTCAGAAGGTAATGTTCGGGATAAATGAGAGGGCTTTCTTCTTTCTTTGGGTCCACGAAGTAAGCTGACAATTGCTTTCCGTCGAGATCGTACTCGACGACACTCCATGGGTCGTCGGGGCCCGGGTTAAGAGCATTTTTCTCGTAGACCACCCAACCATCTTCGGCGTAGTCGGTGTTGGTCGTCGCTTTCGCTTTGTCCCCGCCAAGCACCTTGGTCTTGCCGTCGGCAAGGTCGAGGACGACGTTATTGATGGTGATGTACTTGTGCTTCTTGTGCGTCACAACATTCACATTGCCTCGCATTGACGAGAAGTTTACCCCGTCCTCGGCTGGGATGGTGATGGTCCACTTCTTCTTCTGAGGGGACTCCCATGCCGTGCACTGATTCTCAGTGTCGCAGCTGATGGCTATTCCGTCGGCGATGATGGCCGACTGGCTCTCGCTCCACGGTACAGAACCTTGCTTACCCGAGCTCAGATCGATGATCGTCGGCCCGTAAACAACCTTGTCATCACCCCACGAGTACGCCGTCGACTCGAACGAGGTGGAGGGGTCCGAACTGTCGCCCCCGACCTCGAGGTCCCACGCCTTCGTCATCCCGCTGTCGGCGATCGTGTAGGCAGTCAGAGTGTGGTTCGAACTCTCGTAGGTGAGGAAGTGGTTACCGACAACCAGCGGCGTCGCGCTGGCCGCGACGTCGGCGTCCCACTTCTTGACGGAGCCGTCCTTCCAGTCGTCCGACAACTCGATGTGCCGGTTGATGATCTTCGCGTCCGATGGTCCGAAGAAGTACCAGCACGCCCCGCCGGTTGCGGCGAGGACCAGGATGATGGGGAGGAAGACCGCTACCGCCGTGGCTCCGCGTCGTCGCTTTGGACGTAGTGCCGGTGCAGCTTGCACCGGTGGGCCATTGAAGGCCGGCTGCCCGGGTGGTGCTCCCATGGCGGGCTGATTCATCGCCGGGTATCCGATGGAGCCCGTCTGCCGGGGTCCCGGCTGCGCCACAGGGGAAGCAGAAGGGACAGACGGCTGCGAAGTCGGCCTGTCGGCGCCGGGCGGCTGCGCGATGTCCGTTGACCCCGGGGCCCCAGTCACCGCGCCGTATCCCTGGGGCGCACTCCCATAACCGGTGGACTGCTGCGGCCGCGCCGCCCCCACCGCCATCGTCGGTGCCATGGCGTCAATCTGCTCCGAGGCCTGCGACTGCGCTGGAGGTGCAGCCTCATCCGTCTGGGCCGTCCCCTGTCTGGACCGCCGTGCCAAAGCCTCCTTGACAGCAACGTTGTCGGAGTGCGCCAGCAGGTCGAGGACGGACTGCGGCGTCGCCGGGTTCACGGCCAGGATCGGGTGCAAGTCGGGGCGGGTGGCCGCGATACGTTGAAGATCGTGAGAAGGGGCGAATCCATCTGCCGCGATGGTCGCGTCGTTGTCGCCTGAAGAAGGAGGGTACCCCGTTGTCATAGCTTCGAAGCCTACCGGAGTTTACGGTGTGAGGGCGCGAATCGAGCCATGGGGGCCTGTCGACCTCGGATACGCCGATGAGGGGCTGTCGGAACGGTCGTTGAGGTGGTAAAGGCGGCCTCGCCGGGGCCCGTTCGCGGATACCCGTCTATTCGGGATTCGGGGTGCCGGGCGGTGCTGGGTTATGACTCGGGCTTGAAGCCGATGGCCTTCCCGTGCTCCTTGTCATAGCCGATGATGAGATCATATTTTGCCATGATGAGCGAGTCTCCGCTCTTCCAGTCGATTTCTTTGAATTTGATCTCCTTTCCAGTTCTGGTGTTCATGAGAAGAAGCGCAGAATTAGGGTCGCTGTGTTCCCAGGCGGTGAGGCTCACGATGCTTCCTTGTGAGGAGATCGAGGCGTACGTCGGGCATGGGGTGTCGTCATCATCGCTGCTGGAGCTGTGCTTGGTGGACGTGGGAGCGGAGAATGACTGACCGTTCTTAGGAGTGAGTTTGGAGACGCAGCCGCCGGAGCTGCCTCTGGAGATCGTCAGAGGGGCTTCATCGTATTCTCGTTCACTGAAGTATTTTTGATGTTGTTCGGCTGTAAGGAGGGTGTTGTTCGGAAATATCGGATCCTTACCCTCGGAGGGCTTTATTGTGTAGCTGCTCTTTTTGTTTCCCTGAGTGTCATATACGGTGACATTCCATTTCAGATTGTCCTCTGATGAGGTTTCGTCTTTACTGTAGAGCAACCATCCGTCTTTAATGTAGACAACGGCCGTGTCCTTTGAGACTTCGCCCTTCTTTCCCAGGTGTATCGTGTCGCCGGTCCTGAGGTCGATCACGATGTTGCAGAAGGCGGTGTACTCCTTTCCTCCCCGCGTAAGGATCTCCGTGTTCGACACAGCGGATTGCTTTGCAAACTCTTTCGCCCCCTTGATGGTTTTGCTCCATCGTTTTTTACTCGGCGATTCCCAGGCGGTACAGCGGTCGTCGGAGTTGCAGCTGATTGCTACGCCGCCGGCGATCACGGCGGAGTCCTCGTTGCCCCACGGGGGAGAGCTCTCCTTTCCGGTTTTCAGGTCGATCATCTGATGGCGATAGATGAGCCTGCTGTTTCCCCAGTTCTGAAATGAGGGGGAAGAAGAGGCGTAGGAGGACTGGTAGACGTCGTCGGCGAGCTCGACGCGCCATGACTCTTCCATCCCCTTGTCCAGCGACGAGTATCCGGTGAGTGTGTTGCTCGACTTCTCATAGGTCAGGAAATAGTCGCCAATAACGTACGGTTCGGCGTCGGAGGCGACGTCGACGCTCCACGCTTCCTGTGCACCCTGGGCCCAAGAATCTATTAGGGAGGTCCTGAAAGTGACTACTGACGTGCTCGACGATCCGAAGAAGTACCAGGCGGCCACACCGCCCCCGGTCAGAAGCAGAACGATCGGCAGAAAGATTGCGAGTACCTTGAGACCCCGTCTTTTCGGGGGCTGAATCGTCGGCGCATACATCGGTGCGCCGTATGCCGGAGCCGTGATCTGGCTCTGCCCTTGCATATATCCCGGCGGCGCTCCGGCCGGTACTCCGGGCGGCATCGCGGGCTGCTGCTCCATGGGCTGCGCCGCCGACTGCATCGACGGAGCCGAGTAGTGCTGGGACGGTGGCGGCAGAGCAACGGGTTGAGCCGCCTGAGAGGAATCCTGTGGCAAGGGACTTGGCTGGGGCCCGGCGCCCGTCCCGTATCCGTAACCCTGAGGTGCGGCGCCCGGAGCCATGGCGCCGGGCGCCGTCGGCGGAGCGCCATCGTAGCCCTGGGGCGCCGCCCCGTATCCAGAGGCCTGCTGCGGCTGGGGCGCCACCGCCATTGTTGGCGCCATCGCATCGATCTGGCCGGGAATCTGCGGCTGCCCCGGCCATGCGGGCGCTGTCATTCCGGCGGATTGGCTCGCACCCTGCCCAGTCCGTCGCGCCAGAATCTCCTGGACCACGTCATCGTCGGAGCGCTCCAGCACCGAGAGGACCTGGGGCGGGATCGACGGGTTCGCCGCCAGGATCGAGTGCAGGTCGGGGCGGGCCTGCGCGATTCGCTCAAGGTCTTGCGGCGAGGCGAATCTGCTGGCCGCCATCGTGGCATCGTAATCTCCGGAAGATGGTGAGTGCCCCGTCGTCATGTCTCCCGAGCCTAACGAAATCCAGGGCCCGAGGTCATCGATTCGGACCACCGGCGCCCGGCTCCGCCGTCGGACTAGAGCCGCGGTCCGATAGAGGGGGCCGCCGGCTCAGTCGACGATGCCGTAGAGGCGGTCCCCGGCGTCGCCGAGCCCCGGCACGATGTAGGCGTGCTCGTTGAGCCGCTCGTCGACGCCGGCGGTCACGACCGTGACGTTCGCCCGCTCGCCGACCGCCTCCTCTAGCGTCCTGACCCCCTCGGGGGCGGCGATGAGGCACAGCGCGGTGACGTCGCGCGCCCCGCGCTCGAGCAGGTAGTCGATGGCGGCCACGAGGGTGTGGCCGGTGGCGAGCATGGGGTCGACGACGAAGCACTGCCGGCCCGAGAGGTCGTCGGGCAGGCGGTTGGCGTAGGTCTCCACCTCCAGGGTGTCCTCGTCGCGCTTCATCCCCAGGAAGCCGACCTCCGCGGTGGGCAGCAGACGCGTCATACCCTCCAGCATCCCCAGGCCCGCGCGCAGGATCGGCACGACGATCGGCCGCGGGTCGGCCAGACGGCGGCACTGCGCCAGCGCCACGGGAGTACGGATCTCCACCTCCTCGGTGCGCACCTCGCGGGTGGCCTCGTAGGCGAGCAGGGTGACGAGCTCGTCCACCAGCTGGCGGAAGACCGCCGACGGCGTCTTCTCGTCGCGCAGGACGGAGAGCTTGTGGTCGATGAGGGGGTGGTCGGCAACGTGGAGGCGCATGGAGACAGCCTAATGCCGCAGCCGGGCCTACACCGCCCCAACGCCGCGCCGGCGGCGTCTGCGCCCACTGCGTGACCATGCCACCTCAGTGATCGGGAGGCGGCCGGCGTCGGAATCCTCGTCGAAGTTTCGCAGTGCTGGTCACTTCGTGTCCAAATCGGTGACAAAGACCCGAAACGGGTTCAAGGTGTCAGATAAGAACCGCATGATTCCGCGGTTCTGTCGGAGGTCTGAAGACCGCGTCGGCTTCTTTGTCACCGATTTGGACATCAGGCACGCCGTGGGGGCCGTTTCGGCCTCCGTGACCACTGCGCTGTGCGGCCAGGCTCAGGCGCGGGCGTGCAGCCAGGCCAGGACGGCCCGCACGCGCCGGTTCTCCTCGCCCGGCTGCAGGTCCAGCCCCCGGAAGATATTCGCCACGTGCTTGGCCACCGCACCGTCGGAGACCACCAGCCGCTCGGCGATCTGCGCGTTCGACAGCCCCTGCGCCATGAGCTCGAGCACCTCCTGCTCGCGCCGCGTCAGCCGGTCCAGGCCCGCTCCGCCCGGCGCTGCGCTCGCGATTCCGCCCGACGGCGTCGACGGGGAGACCGCCCCGATCGGCGCCGGCGTCTGAAAACCGGACGGTGCGGTAGGGGCAACCGCTGCTGGGACTGCCGTGGTCTCCGCGGCCCCACCGGCCCTGGAACCGGCGGCCCGCGCCGCCTTCATGAGGTGGGAGACCACCTCCGGGTCGATGACCACTCCGCCGCCCACGACGATGTCGAGCGAGTGGAGGAAGTCCGCCACCCGCCCCACGCGCTCCTTGAGCAGGTAGCCCACGGCGCCGCCGGAACCGCTGGACCCGGCCGGGGACGCCGAGGACTCAGTCTCCTCGAGCAGGTCCTGCACGTAGGGCCCGGCCACGTAAGCGCTCAGCACCACCACCGGCAGACCCGGGTGGGCCCGGCGCAGGTCGATGGCGGCGCGCAGTCCGTCATCCGTGCCTGTCGGTGGCATTCGCACGTCGGTGACGACGATGTCGGGCAGTTCCCCGGCGGCGGCCAGGCGCTCGACCTCGGTGCGCAGCGCGTCGGCATCGGCCACCTGCGCCACGACCTTGTGCCCGGCGGTGGTCAGAAGCCCTGCCAGACCCTCGCGCAGGAGGGCGGCGTCGTCGGCGAGCAGGATCCTCATGGGCACATCCTGCCTCAGACGGATGGTCGGGTGTGGGTGATGGTTACGGGGCCTGTCCAGGCTGCTCACGCTCCCGGTCATCCTCCGGATCGTCCGTGCCCCACGGTGGGGTCAGCGGCGCCGTGATCGTCAGCCGCGTCCCGGCGCCCTCGGGGGAGCTGACCTTCAGCCGCCCGCCGATGGACTCCACCCGCTGCGCCATGCCGCGCAGACCGGTGGCATTCTCCCGCTCGGGGTCCGCCCCGCCGCGTCCTTCGTCAGTTACGACTGTGCTCAGCCCCGTGCCCGTGCAGCGCAGCGTGATTGTCGCGCTCTCGGCTCGGGCGTGCTTGGCGGCGTTCGTCAGCGCCTCGGCCACCGCGAAGTAGACGACCGTTGCCACAGGCTGCGAGATCTGGGCCAGGTCGGCCTCCTCGGCGTCGACGACGATGCTGGTCGGCAGCGGTGCCCGGCCCGTCAGGTCCTTCAGCGCCGGCGCCAGGCCGCGCTCGGACAGGACCGCCGGACGGATACCGCGCACGGTCTCGCGCAGGTCCCGCAGGGCCGTCTCGGCGCGGTCCTGCGCCGTGTCGATCCCTTTTAGCAGCGCGGTCCGGGACGTGGTTGTGGCCTCGTCGTCTGGCAGGGACTCGGCGGCCAGGCGCAGCCCGCCCAGACTCATGGTGAGGGCGACGAGGTCCTGCTGGGCGCCGTCGTGCAGGTCCCGCTCGATGCGGGTGCGCTCGGCCTCGAAGGCGTCCATGAGGGTGGCTCGGCTGGCCGTGAGGTGGCCGACCTCGGCGGTCAGCTGCTCCAGGCGCTGCTTCTTGCGCTCACCCGACAGTGCTTCCACTAACAGCAGCCGCAGTATTCCGAAGCCCAGGAGCGCCCCAAAGGCGGGGATAAGGCCGACCAGCCCGGCCGGCACCAGCGGCCAGGCGTTCTGCGGCTCGGTCACCGTCACCTCCTGGACGCCCAGATGAAGCGTGATGGGCGCCTCGGGAGAGGCCATGAAGGGCGCCAGAATGCTGGTGACGGCCAAGGCCCCGAAGAACCCGCTGATGAAGAACGATGCCGTGGTCAGCGCCAGGCCTCCCAGGCACAGGGGCAGGTCCTGCCGCCAGAACTCCACGTGAGCGACGCGCGCCAGCAGCCACGGGGTCTTGCGCTCCCCCTTCTTCCGACCGGAGGGGGCCACCACCCCTATGCGACGCGCAACGATGCGCTCCAGCGACGCCCCTAGCGGTACCGTGAGATGGAACAGCAGAATGACGGGGATGAGGAGGGGAATCGACGGTATCCACAGCGCGGCGTGCAGGAACTCCCATCCGATGATGCCGATCCACCGACGTCGTCGGCGATACCAGGCGGGACGGCGCTCGACGGATGAAACGCCGGGTGGCACAGAGATCATGCCGACGACGCTAACCGGCTCAGGGACGGGACGCACTCGTGCTGGCCCCCGTGCGGGCACCCCGGGGTGGTGCTGGCACCCCTGAAGTGGAGGACGCTCCGGTGGAGTGAGGTGGGGTTAGCCGGATACGAAGACGGGGGCGAGCACCAGTGCGATGGCGGCCGGTCGCGAGTGAACTGGTGCACATGAGCCTCGACCCGTTCCTTCCATGCACTGCAGCCGTCGCCTGCGACGCCTTCGGCCCCGCCTCTTCGGGGACGGCCCGCACATCCACCTGCTTCCAGGCCTCCGCCGGTACCGAGGTGTTCGGGGCGGGATTCGACGAGCAGGCGCTGCCAACGGACTCCGATAAGGTGCGGGTCCACGAACGGCATCGGGCCTACACGCGCTGGTACGTGGCGGTGGGCGCCGAGGCCCTGGTGCTGGCGCTGCTGATCGTCATCGTCGGACGGCAGCTGACGCAGCTGCTGGGGGTGGCCACGCCGGGTGGGGGAGCGGCGGCCTGGGTGCACGACCTCCTGGTGGAGTCGCGTCAGCTGCTCGCCAGGATGAGCGGCGCCGGCGTGCGGACCTGGCTGCCCTCGATCCTGGCCGCGCTGCTGACCATCATGGGACCCTGGCTGAGGAGGCTGGCCGCGCGATGGGGACTGGGGATCCTGACGGGAAGCCGAGCAGTATCCGTCCTCACCTGGCTCGTCGTTGCGGGCGCAGGGGTTTGGGGCCTGTCATGATCCGTCGCCGGGACCGTCCCGCCACAGTCAGCGCCGACAAGCAGGGGCCGCAGGCACCGCCGGCCATCGAGGTAGCCGGACTCACCCGCGTCTTCCGCGTCCAAGGGCGCCGCAACGCCGACGTCACCGCGCTCAACGGTGTCGACCTCGCCCTGCCCGCCGGTAGCTTCACCGCCCTGGTCGGTGCCTCCGGCTGCGGCAAGTCCACTCTTCTGCAGTGCATCGCCGGACTCGACATCCCCACTGCCGGCACCGTCCAGCTCCTCGGCACCCGGACGAGCTCGCTTCGCCCCCGCGCCGCCGCCCGCTTCCGGGCACGGCACGTCGGCTTCGTCTTCCAGGACGACAACCTCGTCACCTCCCTGTCCGCGC
>ERZ773068.1247-NODE-1247-length-12713-cov-4.925739_pt1 | contig 12713 bp, 9 predicted proteins | sample MGYA00580620_ERZ773068 | MGnify/ENA primary metagenome ERZ773068 (study PRJEB29015, sample SAMEA2737983) | human oral metagenome | biome: human oral; feature: human-associated habitat; material: dental | place: China | collected 2101 ... | reverse complement strand
AGTGCAGGTACAGGTGCGGGTGCAGGTACAGGTGCAGGTACAGGTGCGGGTGCAGGTACAGGTGCAGGTACAGGTACGGGTGCAGGCGCAGGTGCGGGTGCAGGTACAGGCAGTGACGGGCATGCGGGGCGGCGCAGGCGCGATGAAGTCTCGATGTCCGTGGTCGGCGGACACGCTGTTTCGTACCGGGGCACTGGTACCTTCCGTGCGGCGGGCGTGGGGGAGGATGAGATGCCGGCGCTGATTCGCGAGGCGACGGGGCTGGATCTGCGGCGGCAGATCCGGGCGTGGGCCTATGGGACCGGGGAACTGCCGCTGACGAAGCTGTTCAGGCCGCTGGGTCTGGTGCTGCGGGAGACGCCTTCGGGTGAGGAGCGTTGTTCACTGGGGGCTCGTACCGGGATGCGCGACGGGGAGCTGGCCATTTTGAGCGCAGAGCGCGATGGGGCGGCTGCACGTGCGGGACTGTCGGCAGGAGACCGGCTGGTGGCGCTGGATGGGCTGCGCTGTACGGAGGCCCGTCTGAAGACGGTGCTGACCCGGTATTCGCCCGGCGACCGGGTGGAGGTGATGGCGTTCAGGCGGGACGAGCTTCTGGCAGCGCAGGTCGTGCTGGATGCGGCGCCCGCCATGCTGAAGCTGGAGGCCACTGGCGAGGCCAATCCGTTGCGGGCAGCGTGGCTGGGGGAAGGTTCTTCTTCGAAAGGAAGGCGGCGAAAAAGGGCAGCGCTCTGAAAGGGGGGCGTTCCTGGGGGAGACGTTCAGCCTGCCAGCCAGCGGGCCAGTTGCAGGCCCGGGTCGGGGGCGCGCATGAGGGTTTCGCCGATGAGGAAGGCGTGGATGCCGCCCTGGCGCAGGAGGGCGATGTCCTGTGGGCCGGCGATGCCGCTTTCGGAGATGGTGATGCGGTCGGTGGGCAGGCGCTTCTGCAGGTTCAGGGTGGTGTCGAGGCTGACGCTGAAGTCGTGCAGGTTGCGGTTGTTGATGCCGATGAGCGGGGTGTCGAGACGCAGGGCGCGGTCGAGTTCGGCGCCGTCGTGCACTTCGACGAGGACATCGAGCTGGTTTTCCCGGGCGCAGGCGGCGAGTTCGGCCATCTGGTCGTCGGAGAGGGCAGCGACGATGAGCAGGATGCAGTCGGCACCGATGGCAGCGGCTTCCTGCACCTGCCAGGGGTCGATGGTGAAGTCCTTGCGCAGGATGGGAATGGAAACGGCTGCGCGTGCCTGGCGGAGGTAGTCGTCGTGGCCCTGGAAGTACTGCCGGTCGGTGAGGACGGACAGGCAGGTGGCACCACCCTTTTCGTAGCTGCGGGCGAAGGCAACGGGCTCGAAGTCGGGGCGGATGACGCCCTTGCTGGGGCTGGCTTTCTTGACTTCGGCGATGATGGCGGGTGCAACGGGCGCCGGGGCGTGTCCGGCATTGAAGGCTGCGGCGGCTGCCATGACCCGCTGCTGGATGGCGCGGGCGAAGCCGCGCGGAGGGTCGTTTTTCAGGCGTTCGGCGACCTGGCCGCGCAGGGCGGGTTCGCCCAGCGTGGCACGGGCGGCGCGGACTTCATCGCGCTTGGTGGCGATGATTCTTTCCAGAACAGTTGGAACTTTCATGGTGACTACCAAATGATGGTGAGGCGCTGCCGATACTGATGCCCTTCCACCAGGAGCAGAGGGGACGCCATCGTGGCCAGACGGGAGCGCTCCATGGGCAAACAGAAGCCTGTCGGTTCAGCCCCGACAGGTACGGAACGGCAGCCGATCCTGCGTATATCGTCGGCGTGACGCCAGAAAAGGGGACGGCCGGCAGGAGCCGAAAGCCTCCGGAAGCACAGGCAGTTTCAGTTACTGGACCGCTTCAGTTGCCGAAGGACTGGGTGACGCGCACGAACTCGTCGAGCTTTTCACGGGCGGCGCCGGAAGCGATGGTCTGCTGGGCGAGGCGGATACCTTCGGCCAGCGAGCCGGATACGCCGCAGCAGTAGAGGGCTGCGCCGGCGTTGAGTGCGACGATGTCACGGGGGGCGCCGGGGGTGTCGTCGAGGACGGCCAGCAGCATGTCGCGGGATTCTTCGCGGGTGCTGACGCGCAGCTGGCGGTTGGAGGCCATCTGGAAGCCGAAATCTTCGGGATGGATGCGGTACTGGCTGATCTGGCCGTTGCGCAGTTCACCGACGAGGGTGTCGGCGCCGAGGGAGATTTCGTCCATGCCGTCCATGCCGTGCACGGCCAGGACACGTTCGGCGCCCAGCTGTTTCATGACGCGCACGAAGATGCCCACGAGGTCGGGGTGGAAGACGCCGAGCAGGTTGTTGGGTGCAGATGCAGGGTTGGTGAGGGGGCCGAGGATGTTGAAGATGGTGCGCACGCCCAGTTCCTTGCGGATGGGGGCGACATTCTTCATGGCCGGGTGGTGGTTGGGGGCGAACATGAAGCCGATGCCGCAGAGGTCGATGCAGGCAGCGACCTGGGCGGGGGTGAGCATGATGTTGGCACCCAGGGCTTCGAGGACGTCGGCCGCGCCGGATTTGGAAGAGACGCTGCGGTTGCCGTGCTTGGCGACGGCGCCGCCGGCGGCCGCCACGACGAACATGACGGTGGTGGAGATGTTGAAGGAGTGGGCGCCGTCGCCACCGGTGCCGACGATGTCGATGAAGTTCTGTCTGTTGGCGACGTGGACGGGCGTGGCGAACTGCCGCATGACTTCGGCGGCTGCGGCGATCTCGCCGATGGATTCCTTCTTGACACGCAGGCCGGTGATGATGGCGGCGGTCATGACGGGCGAAACTTCACCCTGCATGATCATGCGCATCAGGTGCAGCATCTCGTCATGGAAGATTTCGCGATGCTCGATGGTGCGCGTGAGGGCTTCCTGCGGGGTGATGCTCATTGGTTCTGCTCCAGAAAATTCCTGAACAGGGCATGGCCGTGTTCGCTTTCGATGGATTCGGGGTGAAACTGCACGCCTTCGATCGGCAGCTCCCGGTGGCGCAGGCCCATGATCTCGCCGTCTTCGGTCCAGGCGGTGACTTCGAGGCAGTCGGGAACGGTGGCGGGGTCGATGACGAGGGAGTGGTAGCGCACGATCTGGAAGCGCTCGGGCAGGCCGGCAAAGGCGCCCTTGCCGTTGTGGATGACGGTGTCGTGCTTGCCGTGCATGACCCGTTTGGCGCGCACGACCTTGCCGCCGAAGGCCTGGCCGATGGCCTGCTGGCCCAGGCAGACACCGAACATGGGGATCTGGCCGGCAAAGGTGCGGATGGCGTCGAGGGTGACGCCGGCGCCGTCCGGGTCACCGGGGCCGGGAGAGAACATCAGGTGGGAAGGATTGTTGCTGCGGATGCCATCCAGGTCGATGGCGTCGCTGCGGATGGTGGTGACGTCCGCCCCCAGCTCGCCCAGGTACTGGACGATGTTGTAGGTGAAGGAGTCGTAGTTGTCGATCATCAAGATTCTGGCTGGCATGACAATCCCGGGATCACAGAGTACGCTGGTCAGGACCACGCTGATGCTGCGCGCCAGTCAGGCCGGCACCCAGCGGGGAAGGAAGGGCAGCGGGGCGTGAAAGAAGGCGGGGCACGGAAGAAGAACGCGCCCAGGAAAGCGGGATGCCCAGTATCCACATCGCTGCAAGCCGACAGTGTAACGGCTGGCCGGGGCGAAGGCCACGCAGGACATGGGGGGACGCCGTTTTCTGCAACCCCGCAGTTTGGCCAGGACGACCGCCTGAAGGCAGGTTCGCGGGGACGAATGAGTCCGGGACACACGCCCCAGACGGGCAATGTCCAGAGCTGATTCTGGGCAAGCGTGAGGTGGTACTGACCACGCAAATCTTCAAAAGCGGCCGGGAATCGGGCCGGAATCTGGGAGGAAATCTGACAGGCATATGGCCACCACATCAGCCACCAAAAACAGGCGGAATTTGTAACAACACATTATAAATCGCCACATCGCGCATAAAATGCTGGGCATTTGTCTGTTTTGTTGTATCGGACATGATGAAAAACGCTTCTCCTCCCCGCCCCTTTCCGGGGGTGCGGCTGGTGCTGGCCGTGGTGCTGACCGGTGTGGCGGCGGGGCTGGCGGCGGCCTCACTGTCGTGGATGATTCATTTCGTCGAGCATCTGGCTTTCGGGCAGAGCGAGGCCCAGTCACGCATCGTGACGGAGGGCACGACGCCGGAGCGGCGGATGGGCGCGCTGCTGTGTGCCGGACTGCTGGTAACGCTGTGCTGGACGTGGCTGCAGGTGAAGGGCCGGCCCGTGGTGGGGACCAAGGGGGCGATCGCGGCCGATACGCCCGCCCGCCGGCACCCACCCTTTTTCGAGGGGACGGTGCACGCGCTGCTGCAGATCGTGGCGGTGGGTTCGGGTGCCCCCATCGGACGCGAACTGGCACCGCGGGAGCTGGGTTCGCTGTTCAGTGGACGGATCTGTGACCGGCTGGGCATCGACGAGGAGATGCGCCGGCTGCTGGTGGCCAGTGGGTCGGCTGCGGGACTGGCCGGGGTGTATCAGGTGCCATTTGCCGGGGCGATCTTTGCGCTGGAGATCCTGCTGGGGCGGTTTACGGTGACCTACGGGATCGTGGCGCTGGCGGTGTCGGTGATTGCGACGGTGGTGGCACGCGTCGAGGTGACGACCGACGCCTTCTATGTGCTGGGCCAGATCGACGGATCGGTGGTGACGGTGCTGTGGAGCGCGGTGATCGGGACGCTGGTGGGGCTGCCGGCGGCGGCCTTCCGGCGTGCGGTGCTGCATGCGGAACAGTATCGGGCCAAGCAGTGGGATGTGCTGTGGGCGCTGCCGCTGGCACTGCTGCTGACGGAGGTGGTGGCGATCTGGCTGCCGCAGGTGCTGGGCAACGGGCGCTCGGTGGCGCAGACGGCCTACGACGGCATCACGATGGGCATGTGTCTGGCGCTGATTCTGGGCAAGAGTGTGGTGGTGCTGGCCACGCTGCGCGGTGGCGCCTATGGCGGGACGCTGCAGCCGGCAGTGGCGCTGGGGGCTCTGTCGGGCATCCTGCTGGGCACGGGGCTGCACCAGCTGCCGGTCTGGGAGTGGCTGCCCCCCAGCGCGGCAAAGGCCGATCTGCATTCGGCAGCCGTGGCGGGGTCGGCGGCCTTTCTGGCGGTGTCGATGAATGCGCCGCTGACGGCGTTCGGGCTGGTGATGGGCTTCACGGGCCAGCACGATACGGCAGCCCTGCCCCTGCTGGCCTCGGTGAGTGCGGGGATGGGCATGGCACACTTGTGGCCACAGAAGAAGGCAGCACCGGCGCACGAGAGCGCCGCGCACGGCGCAGTGGAACAGGTTGCGGTGCGGCTGCCTGCACGGGCAGCGGTGCCACTGGCGGCGGTGGCTGGTCAGGGTGCCGGTGCTGGCGTACCGGGCATGCTCCAGGCGCGGGACGTGGTGCGGGAGCCGCTTCCAGCCGTCGTTGCGACAAATATGGGCACAGTCGCACACGAGGGGACGTCCACCCCGCCATCCCGGCTTGGGCGGCAACCGGCCATGGCTGAGGCCGGGATCACGGAGATGGCCAGGATCCATGACGCCGGTGCATCCGTGGCTGAAACGGTCGGTGCAGGAAGGGTACGGACTGACGTGGCCGGTGAGGTCCGGGCCGGGACGGTGATGGCTGACGTGGCTGACCGGGCCATGACCGGAACCGTGGTGGCTGACGTGGCTGACCAGACCATGGCCGGAACCGTGGTGGCCAAGGTGGCTGATGTGGATGAACCTGTGGCGGCCCCGCGACGGAAGGCTGCCACGCGGACCAGAACAAAAGCAGCGACGGAAGGCACGACGAAGCGGGCCGCCCCGCGTCGCCGGACGAAGGCCGCCTCGCAGCAGGCCGGGACATCGGCGGCTGCAGGACAGGCAGACATGCCGTCGGGAATCTCTGCGTCGATGGATGCCACTGCGGACAGCATGGCGGGTCCGGGCGGCGATCTGCCGGATGTATCACCGGCACCGAAGGCACGCACCCGGGGAACCCGGAGCAAGACATCCCGCAAGACCACGGTACCACCGGCCGAAGCAAGGCAGGCGCGCCAGACCGTGCGTCAGACCGAGGTCAGGGTGCAACGGCAGACGGCCGAACAGACGACGATCCAGTGGCAGGACCAGGATGCACTGGGGCCGGCAGGTATCAGGATCGTGCGCGAGGCCATCGAACAGGCCGCCATGCAGTGGCGGGAGCAGGAAACACGGCTGCCCGTCGAACTGACGGCATCACCTTCACCGGTCGGACAGCTGGAGATTGCCTGGCCCGGCCCGGAAAAGGCGTTGCCGGGTGCTGGCCGGGCGCTGTATCTGGAGCGGGAGCGGGCCAGCGCCTCACCACAGGAAGTGCAACCGGAGGTGCCGACGGAGATTCGGGTGTCGGTCGTGATTTCGGTACCGCCCGGGGAGCGGCCGGTACGCACCCGCAGGTAACTGCTTCAGCCAGGCTTCTTCTGCCAGCCCGTCCATCCATGACACGCTCTAAAATGGCCGGCTGGACGCTCCTGCGGTTGCCATGATGCCTGATGCTGCCCCTTCTCCCCTGCCCGCCCCTTCCTCTCCGGCCGGGGCCAGCCCTGTGCTACAGGTTCCCGCTGCACAGGCTCCCACTGCACAAGTGTCCTCTACACAGGTGTCCTCTGCACAGGCGTTCTCTGCCCTGCAGGCGTCCCGTTCCGAAGGGGGCGTCCGTTGGCGACTGCTGCTGGCGATGATCCTGACCGGGGTGGCTGCGGGGCTGGGGGCGGCAGCGCTGTCGTGGCTGATCCATGGGGTCGAGCATCTGGCTTTTGGGCAGACCGAGGCGCAGGCACGCATCGTGACGGAAGGAACGACGCCGGAACGGCGGATGCTGGCGCTGCTGGGTGGCGGGCTGGTGGTGACGCTGGGCTGGGCGCTGCTGCAGCTCCGGGGCCGCCCGGTGGTGGGAGTGAACGGGGCGGTGGCAGCCGATACACCGGCGCGCCGGCGGCCACCCTTTTTCGAGAACGTGATGCATGCGGTGCTGCAGATCGTGGCGGTGGGCTCGGGGGCGCCGATTGGCCGGGAGGTGGCACCACGGGAACTGGGTGCACTGTTTGCCGGGCGGATCGTGGATGGTCTGCGACTGGATGACGAGATGCGGCGCCTGCTGGTGGCCTGCGGGGCGGCGGCCGGTCTGGCCGGGGTGTATCAGGTGCCGCTGGCCGGGACGGTGTTTGCGCTGGAAATTCTGCTGGCGCGCTTCTCGATACGGTATGGGGTGGTTGCGCTGACGGTGTCGGTGATTGCGACGCTGGTGGCCCGTGTGACGGTATCGACCGAGACCTTCTATGTGCTGGGCCAGATCAGTGACTCGGCGGTGACGGTGGGCTGGTGTGCGCTGATCGGGGTGCTGGTGGGGTTGCCGGCGGCAGCCTTCCGGCGGGCCGTGCAGCACGTGGAGAAGCACCGGGCACAGAAATGGCAGGTGCTGTGGGCACTGCCGCTGGCGCTGGCGCTGACGGGGGTGGTGGCGATCTGGCTGCCACAGGTGCTGGGCAACGGCCGCTCGGCGGCGCAGACGGCGTATGACGGCACGACGCTGCAGCTCTGCCTGGCGCTGCTGGCGGGCAAGACGGCGGTGGTGCTGCTCACCCTGCGCAGTGGCGCCTATGGGGGGACGCTGACGCCCGGCGTGGCCATTGGCGCACTGGCTGGTCTGGCTGCGGGCCTGGGGCTGCATCTGCTGCCGGTATGGGATGTGCTGCCCGGTGTGGCCGGCGAGGCCAGTGTGCTGGCGGCGGCCGTGGCGGGGTCGGTGGGATTTCTGGCGGTGTCGATGAATGCCCCGCTGACGGCCTTTGCGCTGGTGATGGGGTTCACCGGACAGCACCATGCGGCGGTGCTGCCGCTGCTGGCGGCGGTGGCCGGGGCGATGGGGGCGGCATCGCTGTTCAGCCGCTGACCCACAGGGAGGGCTGCTCCCATTCCTGTTCATGGGCCAGGAGCTGCTGCTTGCGCGACAGGCCACCCCCGTAGCCGACCAGGGTGCCATTCTTGCCGATGACCCGATGACAGGGGATGATGATGGAGACGCGGTTGGCGCCATTGGCCGCCGCCACGGCGCGAATGGCACGCGGGTTGGAGAGGATCCGGGCTTCGTGCTGGTAGCTGATGGTCTGGCCGTAGGGAATGTCGCGCAGTACCGCCCAGACGCCCTGCTGGAAAGGGGTACCCGGTGTGAAGAGCGGTACGCTGAAGACGCGCCGGATACCCTGGAAATATTCGGTGATTTCGTGCTCGGCCTGGCGGGTGCCCTCGTTCTGGCCGGGGAGGATGTCGGTGGACATCAGCCGGCAGAGGTCGTCACGCTCGCGCTGCAGGCGGGCCGTGTCGGTGAATTCGAGCAGGCTGACGCCCAGGGGGCCGGCAATGACTTCCATGGGGCCCAGCGGCGTGTCGAAACAGTGGCTCAGCAGGGGCTCGGCATCAGGGAAGCGGCGCCGGGATGAGGCAGGCAGGGGGGGCATGGTGTTTCTCCATGGTCGGGGCAGAAAGCCTGTACAGACCGGCCGCCGCGGGACACGGTGGGGTGGTGTCATCCCCGGAACTGCAGGGCCGGACAGTGGGACGCAGCCCACGAAAACTGCAGGGCCGGACAGCAGGACACGCAGCCCATGAAAACGGCGTTTCCAGACAGGGGGCACACAGTGGGACAATACCGGAGTTTGTCATGACCCCATTCGTGCGTCATGAACGCATTCGCTCCCGCGCTGGCAGCGTTGCCCTGCATGGCAAGGTGACCAGCCTTTCCTGCGCACGGCGCCCTGGATGCCCCTGCAAAAGCCCTGCGGCACTTTGGCTTCCATGCCCGGGCCATCCTGGGCCCGAAGCGCTCGCAGACTTTTGCGGAGGTTCCCTTGCAGCAGGCGGCCGGGGACATCGAGCGAATGAGTCCATGACACGCGCTCATGTACCGTTCCGTACCTTCTGGAGACACCATGTCCATTTCGGATTCTTCGGCTTCGTCTGCTTCCACGGTTTCTTCTGCGTTCCCGCTTCCCGATGCCAGTCTTCCCGATGCGCAGGGCTATTTTGGCCGCTACGGCGGACAGCTGGTGCCGCCTGCGCTGAAGCAGGCGATGGATGACATCAACACGGCCTACGAGACGATCCGTCAGCAGGCCGACTTTCAGAATGAGCTGGCGACGCTGATGGCCGATTATGTGGGCCGGCCCAGTCCGGTTTTTCATGCACGGCGGCTGTCGCAGCAGCTGGGCGGGGCGCAGATTCACCTGAAACGGGAGGATCTGAACCATACGGGCGCGCACAAGATCAATCACTGCCTGGGCGAGGCGCTGCTGGCGAAGTTCATGGGCAAGACGCGGGTGATTGCCGAGACGGGTGCCGGCCAGCATGGGGTGGCGCTGGCCACGGCCTGTGCACTGGTGGGCATTCCCTGCGAGATCCACATGGGTCAGGTGGACATCGAAAAGGAACATCCGAATGTGACGAAGATGCGCATTCTGGGCGCGAAGCTGGTGCCGGTGACACGCGGGGCAGCCACGCTGAAAGAGGCGGTGGACAGTGCCTTCGAGGTGTATCTGACCAATCCGAAGGATTTCATCTACGCCATCGGGTCGGTGGTGGGGCCGCACCCGTTCCCGAAAATGGTGCGGGATTTTCAGGCGATCGTCGGCCGCGAGGCGCGCCAGCAGTTTCTGGACCGGCATGGCCGGCTGCCGGACCATGTGGCGGCCTGCGTGGGTGGGGGGTCGAACGCAATCGGCATGTTCACGGCCTTCCTGAACGATGCCGGGGTGCATCTGGTGGGCGTGGAGCCGGCCGGTGAAGGGCTGGACAGGCCGGGGCGGCATGCGGCAACACTGACCCGCGGCAAGCCGGGCGAGATTCACGGGATGGCCTGCTATGTACTGGAAAAGGCCGATGGCACGCCGGATGCGGTGCACAGCATTGCGTCGGGTCTGGACTATCCGGGCGTGGGGCCGCAGCACAGTTACCTGAAGGACATCGGGCGCGTGGAATACACGACGGCCAGCGATGACGAGACGCTGCAGGCGTTCCTGACGCTGTCGCGGGTGGAGGGCATCATTCCGGCACTGGAAAGTGCCCACGCGGTGGCCTGGGCGATGCGCGAGGCACCGAGGCTGCCGGCCAGCCAGCACATTCTGGTGAATCTGTCGGGCCGCGACGACAAGGACGCGGATTACGTGGCGCAGCGGCTCGGGCTGTAGCGCGTGTTCTGAACCCGGGCGTCCCCGTAAAACGCGCCTGGGAGCGCAGGCCAAGACGACAGGAGCTGCCAGGGGCTGCCCATGGCGGGGATGCAGCGGCACGGGAAAGGCTGACCAGTGCAGGTACGGCCTGCACCCGGAACGAAGGGCAGCTCATCCCGTCATGTCTCGCGACGCCGGTGGCGCAATCCATCTCTAAGCAGGGCCAGCAACCAGTGAACAGGGTGACCCTGGATGGCAGCCAGAAAGTGACGTTCAGTCCGCTGCCAGCCCGAGTTCCGGAACGGCAGCGAGCAGCTGCCGGGTGTAGTCATGCTGCGGGGCGTCGAGCACGGTGTCTGCAGCGCCCTGCTCCACCAGCCGGCCCTGCTGCATGACACCGATGTCGTCGCACATGAAGCGGATGACGGCAAGATCGTGGCTGATGAGCAGATAGGTCAGGCCGAATTCATCCTGCAGGTCACGCATGAGGTTGAGCACCTGCGCCTGGACGGAAACATCGAGGGCCGAGGTGGGTTCGTCGCAGATGATGAAATCGGGCTGGCTGATGAGGGCGCGTGCGATGGCAATGCGCTGGCGCTGGCCGCCGGAGAACTGGTGCGGGTATTTGCGGGCATCATCAGGCGACATGCGCACGCGGCGCAGCATGTCGGCGACGCGGGCTTCGGTCTCGGCCGGGTCATCGGTGATGCCCAGCGCGTGCAGGGGTTCGGCGATGAGGCGCGCCACCCGCCAGCGGGGGTTCAGGCTGGCGTAGGGGTCCTGGAAGATCATCTGGCAACGGCGGCGCAGGGCCTGCTGCCGGGCTGGGTCCAGCCGGGTGGCCCCCGGGCCGCTGCGGGTGATGCCGTCGAAGACGATGCGTCCCTGATCGGGCGCCAGCAGCCCGGCCACCATGCGGGCGACGGTGGACTTGCCGGAACCCGATTCACCGACCAGGCCAAAGGTTCGGCCCCGGGCAATGGTGAAGCTGACCTGATCGACGGCCTGCAGAATGCGGCGCGGCTCGCGGCTGAGGAGGCGCTGGAGCCAGCCGGCCGACAGGTCGAAGCGGCGGGAGAGCTGCTCGACCTGCAGCAGAATGGGCGCAACGTCCGCACCAGCCGCCGTTGCCGGGGAGGCCTCGCTGTCCCCCTCCTTGTCATGTACATGCCCTTTGCCGGCTGCTGTACGCAAAGGGACAAGCGGAGCCCCCGCCTCCGGCACAGGCAGGCGGTACTGGCGATGACGGGCGCTGGGAATGGCGCCCATCAGGGCGCGGGTGTAAGGATGCGCGGGACGGTCGAGAATCTGGCGCACCGGGCCGGTCTCGATGACGCGCCCCTCGTACATGACCATCACGCGGTCGGCCGTTTCGGCAATGACGCCCATGTCGTGCGTGATCAGCAGCACCGACAGGCCACGCTGGTGACACAGGCGCCGCAGCAGCGCCATGATCTGCGCCTGGACGGACACATCCAGCGCGGTGGTGGGCTCGTCGGCGATGAGCAGTGCCGGATCGGCCGCCAGCGCCAGGGCAATGGCCACCCGCTGGCGCTGGCCGCCGGAGAGCTGGTGCGGGTACTGGGACAGACGCCAGTCGGGCTGCGGGATATCGACTTCGGCCAGCAGTTGCAGCGCCCGCTCGCGGGCCTGGGCGGTGGACAGCGGCAGGTGGGTGCGAATGGTTTCGGTGAGCTGCTGGCCGATGGTGAGTACCGGGTTCAGGCTGGTGAGCGGATCCTGAAACACCATGGCGATGCGGCGGCCGCGCAGGCGGCGCATGGCCTCGCCCCGCAGGGCGTCGATGCGCTCGCCGTTGAGGCTGATCCGGCCCTGGGCCACCCGTCCGGGCGGATCGATGAGGCCCATGACGGCCAGGCCGGTCAGGGACTTGCCGGCGCCGGATTCGCCGACCACGCCGAGAATTTCGCCGGGCGCCACGCAAAAGGACACCTGATGCAGGACCTGATGCGGCCCGCGGTGGGTGTCGAAGATCACGTCGAGCGCCTCGACCTGCAGCAGTGGAGGATCCTGCCGGGCAGGTGGGATCGTACGCGTGGCGGCATGGTGGTGGCAGCCCGTCTCATCCGGATCGGGGCGATGCGGGCGGGCGCGATGGGTGAAGGGGCTGCTCAGCATGTTCGTATCCTCATGGGCTCAGTGCCGGCGCGGGTCGAGGGCATCGCGCAGCCAGTCACCCACCAGATTGACGGAGAGCGCCAGTGCCAGCAGCATCAGCGCAGGAAAGAGCAGGATCCACCACTCGCCGGAGAACAGGAAGCCCTGCCCGATGCGGATCAGTGTGCCCAGCGAGGGCTGCGTGGGCGGCAGGCCGACGCCCAGATAGGACAGCGTGGATTCGGCAACGATGGCCAGCGCCAGGCTGATGGTGCCGATGACCAGTACCGGCGCCAGCACGTTGGGCAGGATGTGCTGGCACAGGATGACGGGGGATGGCCGCCCCAGCAGGCGTGCGGCAGCCACATAGTCCTTCTGTTTCTCGACCATGACGG
>ERZ773068.1245-NODE-1245-length-12721-cov-3.690194_pt1 | contig 12721 bp, 8 predicted proteins | sample MGYA00580620_ERZ773068 | MGnify/ENA primary metagenome ERZ773068 (study PRJEB29015, sample SAMEA2737983) | human oral metagenome | biome: human oral; feature: human-associated habitat; material: dental | place: China | collected 2101 ... | reverse complement strand
TACATTTTACGCCCATCTCATTTAACATTTTACGCCGATGGTGATGGGCGCACTGCGCGCCCTCCGTGCTCAAGGGCGCGGGGCACGCCGTGCGGAGCGCGCCCCGCCTGACGGATTCGGGCCACATGCCCCCGGGCAACGTTCCACGACGACGGCGCGGCTACCACAGGCTTATAATGGAATCAACGCATTTGTATTGCGGTTTGAGTCAAGATGGGAGGCGCGATGCGGACCTACGGAGAACTCGTGCAGAAGAAGGCCGACGAGACCGAGATCAGAAGGTTCCTCGTCGACGGCAACCAGGTGTCGGTGACCCTGCGCATCCCCTGCACGCTGCGCGACGCCGCCAAGGAAGAGGCAGCCCTGCGCGGCATGAGTTTCTCCGCATTCGTGCGCACATGCGTGATCGAAGAACTCGCGAAGAAGGAGGCGTAACGTGCAGGCCGACTTCTTCAACAACACGACGCGCATCGTCAAAGACGATCTCGTGGCGAACATCGAGAAGGGCGACCGTGTCTCCGTGGCGGCGTCTGTCTTCTCGATGTACGCCTACCAGGAGCTCAAAGACCAGCTCGAAGGACTCGATGGGCTCCGATTCATCTTCACCTCGCAAGCGTTCACCAAGCAGCGCGCGCCGAAGGAGAAACGCGAGTTCTACATCCCGCGACTCTCACGCGAACAGGGCCTTTACGGCACCGAGCTCGAGATCAAGCTCAGAAACGAGCTCACCCAGAAGGCGGTGGCATCCGAGTGCGCTGCCTGGATCCGCCAGAAGGCGCGCTTCAAGTCGTTCGAGGGCGAAGGAGGTCTGCCGGACTTCCTCGTCGTCTCCAAACCGGATGACGAAGTCGCCTACATGCCCTTCGCGGAATTTACGACCAGCAAACTGGGCACAACAAGGGCCACGAGCGACTATGGGACAACCCTGCGCGTGGAAACGAACCAGTCCCGTGAACTTTTGCGCCAGTTCGACCAGGCATGGGGCTCGGGCGACCTCCACGATGTCACCGAGGCCGTCGTCGATGGCATCACGACGATGTACCAGGAGAACGCGCCCGAGCTCGTCTACTACATGGCGCTCTACCGCATCTTCAGCGAATTCCTGGACGATGTGTCCGAGGACGTGCTGCCCAACGAGGACCTGGGCCTTCGCGACAGCCAGATCTGGAACAAACTCTACGACTTCCAGAAGGACGCGACGCTCGCCATTATCAACAAGCTCGAGACCTACAACGGCTGCGTTCTTGCTGACAGCGTCGGTCTGGGAAAGACCTTCACGGCGCTGGCTGTCATCAAGTACTATGAGTCCCGCAACAAGGACGTGCTGGTTCTGTGCCCGAAGAAACTCAAGGACAACTGGACCACGTACAACTCCAGGGTCGTGAACAATCCCATTGCCGATGACAGGCTGCAATACGACGTGCTGTACCACACCGATCTGTCGCGCTCGCGCGGCACGTCCGAAACGGGCCTGCCGCTCGATCGTCTGAACTGGGGCGCGTACGGACTGGTTGTCATTGACGAGTCCCACAACTTCCGAAACGGTGGCGACTCGGCCGCGAACGATAAGTTGAACCGCTACCAGCTGCTCATAGAGAAGGTCATCAAGGCCGGTGTGAAGACCAAGGTTCTCATGCTCTCTGCCACGCCCGTGAACAATCGGTTCCGCGACCTGCGCAACCAGCTGGCGCTTGCGTACCAGGGCGATCCACTCGCATGGTCAGGGAGGCTCAGACTCGGCACGGACATCGAAGCCGTTTTCCGTAACGCACAGACCATCTACACCCGCTGGTCGGAGTTGCCCGCGCAACGGCGCACCACTGGCACACTCGCCGACATGCTCGATTTCGACTTCTTCGAGGTGCTCGACCAAGTGACAGTGGCCCGCAGCCGCAAGCACATCCAGCGTTACTATGACATGAGAGCGATCGGACCGTTCCCGAAGCGTTTGCATCCGGTGTCGAGGCGTCCCAGGTTGTCGACGCTTCCCGGCGCCATCAACTACCACGAGATCTACGAGGAGCTCGAGTCACTCACCCTCGCGGTGTACATGCCGAGCGCCTACCTGCATCCCAGCCAGGCGCACAAGTACACGAGCTCCGAGCGGAGCGGAAACCTCACACTGGCAGGCCGTGAGACAGGCGTGCGCAGGCTCATGAACACGAACCTGCTCAAGCGCTTGGAGAGTTCAGCCCACTCCTTCCGCCTCACGCTTGAGCGAGTGCTGAGCGCTATGGAAACCTCCCTTCAGGCCATAGACGACTACCGCGCGGACAGGGCACCGACGCCGGTCGAGGATGGCAGCTTCCCCGAAGGCTTCGACTTCGATCCTGATGAGGAGAGCGGGTTCGAGGTGGGCGGCAAGACGAAGATCATGCTCTCGGACATGGACTGGGTGAGTTGGGAGCGCGACATCATGGCTGATGTTGAGGTGGTGCGCCTGCTCATCGCCATGATCAAGGACATTGATCCGGCCCATGACGCCAAGTTGCTGCAACTGCTCGACGAGGTCCGCCAGAAGTCGGAGAACCCCATCAATCCGGACAACCGCAAGGTGCTCGTGTTCACCGCGTTCGCAGACACGGCGCGCTACCTTTACGAGAATGTGTCCGCCTTCGCCAAGCGCGAGCTGGGGCTCGAAACCGCCCTGGTCACGGGCGACGGGTGCGCATGCACGATCAAGGCCGTGCCACCGCACATGCAGGAGGTGCTGGCGTGCTTCTCTCCAATCTCGAAGGAGCGCGGCCTTGTGGCACCGAAACTGAAGGACCATGACGTGGATATCGTCATCGCCACAGACTGCATCTCCGAGGGCCAGAACTTGCAGGACTGCGATTTCATGGTGAACTACGATATCCACTGGAACCCCGTGCGGATCGTGCAGCGGTTCGGCCGCGTTGACCGCATCGGCTCGACGAACGACAGCATCCAACTGGTGAACTACTGGCCCGATGTCGCACTTGACGAGTACATCAATTTGAAGGCGCGCGTTGAGGAGCGCATGCGCATCACGGTTATGACCTCCACCGGAGACGACGACTACATCAACGAGGACGAACACGGCGACCTCGAGTACCGTCGGCGCCAGCTCGAGCAGATGCAGGAGGAAGTGGTCGACCTCGAGGACGTCTCCGGCGGTGTGTCCATCACCGACCTGGGCCTGGGCGAGTTCCGCATGGACCTGGTGGGCTACTACCGCGACAACCCGGACGTGGACCGCCTGCCCTCGGGCATAGATGCGGTCGTGGAAGGCGATGAACCCGGGATGGTTTTCGTGTTGCGCAACGTCAACACGGGTATGAACCCCAACGGGAAGAACCGCTTGCACCCGTTCTACGTGGTGCAAGTCGGTTCCGACGGCTCAATCGTCCACGACCACCTGGAGCCGAAGGCAGTGCTCGACGGGATGCGCCTGCTGTGCCGCGGGAAGTCCGAGCCCGACGCCGGCCTCTGCCGCGCGTTCAATCGCGAGACCAAGAACGGGCGCGACATGCGGTGGGCCGCGGGCTTGCTCAAAGAGGCGGTGCGCTCCATCGTCGACTCCAAGGAGGAGTCGGATATCGACAGCTTTTTCGGAGGCGGCACCACGACGTTCCTGGAGAACGACATAGTGGGACTCAACGACTTCGAGCTGGTTTGCTTTTTGGTGGTGAGGCCCAGATGCTAGGGCTGCCGAGCACAACCGAGGTCGATCGCCACCTGCCGAAAGAAGAGTTTTACAAGCGCCTGAAGATGACCCCGGCGCTGAGGGCCGCGTTCGTGGATGGAATCGAGCGCATCGACGTGCGCAACTCGCTCAAGCCCGCCACAATGAACGTGCCCGCCGGTCCGAGGGTGGGCGAGGTGCTGGTGCTCGAGGTCGCGCTGAAAAGACGCGAGGTTCCTGAAGGAGCCCTCGCCGCAATCGCTGCGGCGAACTCACACAAGTTGTTGTTCGCGTGCACCTACGGCGACGAGGCGTGCTTGGCTGTCCTGCCGAAGGACCTCGTCGTAGGGCCCTGGGTCAGAGCGTCAGGTGCCACAATCGAGCTCAGCGCCTCGAACCTGGACCAGCTGTGGGACTCGCTGGCGTCGCAGGTGGTCTATGGCGACACAGGGAAGGCCGGCACGACTGTGGAAGAACGCTGGGAGACCGACACTAAACTTGCGGCCATGGGGCAGCGGCTCGCACGGCTCAAAGCCAGGTGCGGGAAAGAAAGGCAGTTCAGCCGGAAGAACGAGCTGTTCGCACAACTGAAGGAACTGGAGTCGCAGATCGCGGCTTTCGAGGAGGGCAGATAGATGGAGAAGATTCAACTGGGCACCCCTGATGGAACAGCTGAGAACGTAGACAGGTTGGCAGAGTTGTTCCCGCAGGCCGTGACCGAAGTGGAGGCCGACGACGGCTCGATCACGCGCGCCATCGACTTCGACGCCCTGCGCGACTTGTTGGGCGATGTCGCCGAGGGAACCCGGGAGCGCTATCAATTCACGTGGCCGGGCAAAGCGGAAGCCAAGGCCGAGGCGCGCCGTCCCATCGCGAAGACCATGCGCCCCGAGAAGGGCAAGTCCAAGGATTGGGACACCACGCAGAACCTCTACATTGAGGGCGACAACCTCGACGCGCTGAAGATCCTCAAGGAGACTTACGCCGGCAAGGTCAAGCTCATCTACATCGACCCACCTTACAACACCGGTCACGACTTCGTCTACGACGATGACTTCGCCAGAATACAGAGCGAATACAAGCCTGAGAGTGGAGAATACAATGAGGAGGGCGGTCGCTTGGTGCCCAACACCGAGGGAAACGGCCGCTTCCACAGCGACTGGTGCTCAATGATGTACCCACGGCTGATTCTGGCACGGGAATTACTGAGCGACGATGGTGCGATCTTCATTTCAATTGATGACAACGAGGTAGGTAACTTAAGAAAGATATGCGACGAAATGTTCGGCCCGAACAACTTCTTAGCCCAAATTACCTGGAACAAGCGTTACACACGCAGCAATAACGCAAAACTCTTCACCTCACTTACTGACTGGATTCTTGCGTACCGGAAGAGTCCGAGTTTATCCACTCTGAAAGAATCTCGCACCGATAAAACCAATTCGATCTACTCAAATCCAGATAATGATCCCCGAGGGCCCTGGACTAGCGTATCCTACGTAAATCCAGCAACAAAAGACCAGAGACCGAATCTATCATACCCGCTGTATAATCCGATTTCTGGGAATACCGTTATACATCCAACTAACGCATGGAAGTATGAGCGCACAACCTACGAAACCCATGTTTCCGAAGGCAGGCTGTACTGGGGAAAAGACGGGACAAACACGTACCCACGTCTTAAGAAGTTTCTTTCCGAAATGGTCGGAGCGGTGCCCACCAACCTCTGGTCGTATAGTGAAGTTGGGTCTACGGACATAGCCACTAAAGAGGTCGCTGATCTACTCGAAGGAAAATACTTCGACTTCCCTAAGCCTACCGGTCTAGTTTTAAAAATGCTCGATATTGTTACGGATAGAAACTCGATTATTGTCGACTTCTTTTCCGGATCTGGAACTACCGCCGATTCGGTCATCCGACAGAACTACATTGACTCCGGCACAAGGAGGTTCATACTTGTTCAAATTCCGGAGTTATGTAATGCAAAGTCCGAGGCAGCAAAAGCAGGCTTCTCCAGTATCTGCGACCTCGGCGAGGAACGCATTCGACGGGCGGGGGAGAAGATCCGCGCCGAGGTGGAGGAGTCGAACCGCAAACTCAAGATCGGCGAGGAGCCCAAGCGTGTACCCGACATTGGTTTCCGCGTGCTGCGCATTGACTCGTCCAACATGAGGGACACACTGGCCACACCCGAGGAAACCACGCAGAAGGGGCTTTTCGACAGTGCCGACAACGTGAAGGAGGGACGCACCGACGAGGATTTGCTGTTCGAGGTGCTGCCAAAGTTCCGCATCCCCTACTCAGCCAGGATTGAGGAGCGCACCATTGCAGGCAAAAGGTGCATGGTCGTGGAAGACGGACTGCTCGTCGCGTGCTTCGACACCAATGTGAGTGTCGACACGATCGAGGCGATCGCCAAAATGGAGCCCGTTTATGCCGTGATGCGCGACGCGTCCATGGCCGACGACGCCACCCACGCGAACTTCGAGGAGCTCTTCCGCACCCACAGTCCCGACACCGTCCGCCGCGTGGTTTAGAGGGACCGTCATGAGCAGCACTCAAGGACACAGACGGGCCGCTATCGTGCCCACCGCCTTCTACAGTCACATCACCGAGGTACTCCTTTCCGCCCGCGAACGAGCGTACTCTGCCGTGAACTATTCCATGGTGCTCGCATATTGGGAGATCGGGCGCAGTATCGTGGAGGAGCAGCACGGTAAGGAACGCGCAGCGTACGGCGACGCACTCATCAAAGGACTCTCCTAGCGCCTGACCGCTGACTTCGGACGGAGTTTCGACGCATCCAACCTGCTCAATATGCGCAGGTTCTACCTGGCGTTCCCGATTCAGGACGCACTGCGTCCTGAATTGACATGGACCCACTACCGCAAGCTCATAAAGGTCAAGGACGGAACAGCGCGCACATGGTACATGAACGAAGCCGCCGACGAGCAATGGTCCACCCGCCAACTCGATCGGCAGATCTCGACACTGTACTACGATCGTCTCCTGGCGAGCGTCGACAAGGCGCCCGTCGTTGCCGAGGCCAATAGGAAGCTTGCGAGAACACGCCCCGAGCGCTTCATCAAAAACCCTTACGTGTTGGAGTTCCTCGACCTGAAAGACTACCCGTCTCTTCGCGAGAGCGATTTGGAGCAAGCGCTCATCAACAACCTGCAAGACTTCCTGCTGGAGTTGGGTACGGGCTTTTGTTTCGTTTCCCGTCAGAAACTCATGCGCTTCGAGGAAGAGGACTTCTACCTGGACTTGGTCTTCTACCACGCCGTGATCAAGTGTTACGTGATAATCGACCTCAAAATCGGCAAACTCACACATGCCGACGTAGGGCAAATGGACAGCTATATCCGCATGTTCGACGCTTTACAACGCCGAGACGACGACAACCCCACCATCGGGCTCATTCTGTGCTCGGAAAAGAACGAAGCCATCGCCCGCTACTCGGCACTGGCCGACAGCAAACAACTTTTTGCCTCGAAGTACATGCTTGAGCTTCCCACGATTGAACAACTCGAAGCGCGGATTGCGAACACGCGCCGTGAATTCGAAGAAGCCGACACCCTTGGTGCGAGCGAGGAATAGATGAAGTTCAAATTCAAGATCCAGCCCTACCAAACGGCTGCGGCCGACGCTGTGTGCGATGCCTTCGAAGGGCAGCCCAACCAGGCTGCCGCCTCCTACTTACGCGATTTGGGCCGAGTTGCCCGCTCGCGCAGCGGTGAGGAATCCATGCTCGCCTATTCCCTGGGCGACGATGGGGGCTACGCGAACGCTCGCGTGCGTTTGACGCCCGCCGACATCCTCGACAACGTCCGCCGGGTTCAGCGCGCGAACCAGCTCCCCGAATCACCCGAACTCTTCACTGGCATGGGCGCCTGCCAACTGGACGTGGAGATGGAGACCGGCACCGGTAAAACCTACGTCTACTCCAAGACCATGTTCGAGCTCAATCGCCGCTACGGCTGGTGCAAGTTCATCGTGGTCGTACCCTCCGTGGCCATCCGCGAGGGCGTGCACCAGTCGCTCAGGAACACCGAGCAGCACTTTTTCGAGCAGTACGGCAAAGCGATCCGCTACTTCGTCTACGACTCCAACCGCCTGAACGACCTGGACGCCTACTCGCAGTCCACTGATATCAGTTGCATGATCATCAACATGCAAGCGTTCAACACCTCGATGAAAGAGGGGGGCAAGAACAAGGCCGCACGCATCATCTTCGACGAACGCGACGAATTCGGCTCCCGCCGCCCCATCGACGTCATCGCGGCGAACCATCCCATCGTCATCATCGACGAGCCGCAAAAAATGGGCAAGAAGGGCGGCGCCACACAGAAAGGCATCAGCAGGTTTAATCCGTTGTTCGTGCTGGGTTACTCCGCCACCCACAAAGAGAAGCACGATTTAGTGTACGCGCTGGACGCGTTGGACGCCTACAACCAACGCATTGTGAAGCGCATCGAAGTGAAGGGCTTCGCACTCAAGCACATGCGCGGCACTGACGGTTACCTGTACCTCAAGGACATAGTGGTGTCCAAGGACCGCGCGCCCCAGGCTGTGATCGAGTTCAAGAATATGGGAGCCTCGGGCAAGGTGCGCAAGGTCACGCGACGCTTCGGAGAGGGAGACGACATCTATCTGGCCACAGGCGACACGCTGCTCGAGGCCTACCGCGGCTACGTCATTGCCTCCGGCAACGACGGCATCGTGCCACCGCAGGATGGCAGACCCGGCCACGTGCGGTTCCTCAACGGCGAACAGGTTGCCATCGGCGAGGTGTACCACGACTCGGCCGCCGACGACATGCGGCGCGTTCAGATCCGCGAGACTATAAAGAGCCACTTGCAGAAGGAGGAGGCGCTGTTTCGTCGCGGCATCAAGTGCCTTTCCTTATTCTTCATCGACGAGGTGGTGAAGTATCGCGATCTTTCCGGTGGCGATACGGCGGTTGGCCACGGCAAGGTGTTCGAGGAAGAGTACACCGCCATCGTTCGAGACCGCTTGGAACATCCGACAACGGATGATGCCGCGGACGACTCGTACGTGCGCTATCTCGCCCGATTCGACGCGCATCAGGTGCATGACGGCTACTTCTCCATCGACAAGAAGGGCAATGAGGTGGAGAGCAAAAGGGAGAAGAAGTCCGAAGCGGCAGACGGAATCGGAATCAACGACGACGACGCCAAGCGCGGCTACGAGCTCATCCTGAAGGATAAGGAACGCCTGCTGTCCTTCGACGAGCCCGTGCGCTTCGTGTTCAGCCATTCGGCTCTTCGCGAGGGATGGGACAATCCCAATATCTTCCAGATCTGCACGTTGAAAGAGTCAGGATCCGAGACCTCTAAGCGCCAAGAGGTCGGCCGCGGCATGCGCCTGTGCGTGAACCAGGATGGCGAGCGCCAAGACCTCTCACTGCTCGGCGAGGGCGAGGTGCAGCGGGTGAACCTGCTGACTATTATCGCCTCGGAAAGCTATGAGAGCTTCGTGCGCGACCTGCAATCCGATATCAAGGCAACCTTGCGAGAGCGCCCCAAGAAGGTGTCGATGGACTTCTTCGCCGACCACGACCTCGTAATCGATGGTGTAACAGTGGCGTTTACCGTCGATCAGTCCAAGCAGGTGTACAAAGCCCTTTACAAATCTGGGTTTATCGACGACGCCGACATGCCGACTGCCGAGTTCAGGAGCGCCGTGGATACGGGCACGTTCACAGAGCGTTTCGTCAATACGCTTCCTCTCGGAATAGCCGACGTCCGGCACGCCCAGGCGGTTGAGGCCTTGGTGACGAGTGTCTACGATCCGAGCACGCTTAACGACCTGGTAACCCGCGCGACCGAGAAGGTTGCCGAGAACTCGCTCACGGATAACTTCGAGAGGCGCGAGTTCCAGGAGCTGTGGCGACGAATCAATCGCCAACACGCTTACACGGTGTTTTTTTCCGACGATGAACTGCGTGCCAAGGCCGTAGCGCGCATCAATACCGATCTTGCGGTGAATAGGATGCAGTACACGCTGACTGTCGGCGAGCAGAAAGTCTCTGCCAAGCGCGACGAGGTAGAAGCGGGTTCTTCGTTTGCAGCGCGCAGATCGAATACTCACGATGTCGATACACCGCCTGTGGACTCGGTTGCCTATGATCTTGTTGGCGAAGTGGCGTCAGCCGCTGCGATCACCCGTAGAAGTGCCGCCGCTATCCTTACGGGCATTTTCCCGACCGTGTTTGACATGTTCAAGGTCAACCCCGAGGAATTCATCAAAAAGGTCGCGGCGCTGATCATGTCTGAGAAGGCGGCGATGGTGGTGGAGCACGTGAGCTACCACGAGATCGATCGCTCCTACGACACCACTATCTTCACCACACGAATGCCGGACAGCGCAAACCGCGCCTACAAGTCTCAGAAGGGCGTTCAGCGCTTCGTGTTCCCTGATTCTGCTAACGAGCGCAAGTTCGCAGAGGACCTGGATCGGCACGACGAAGTAGTTGTGTATGCGAAACTTCCGCGCGCCTTCCAGATCCCCACTCCAGTGGGGAACTACGCTCCCGACTGGGCCATTGCCTTCAAGAAGGGTAGCGTGCGGCACGTTTTCTTCATCGCAGAGACCAAGGGCACTATGGACACTATGGAGCTTTCCAGTGTTGAGCAAGGGAAGATCGCCTGCGCGAAAAAGCTCTTCAACCAGATGAGCACGAGTGGTGTGCGCTACCACAACGTGGCGAGTTACGACGACCTGCTCGAGGTCATGGGGAAGCTGCGGTAGTAGGACCTCGACATGTACAAGCGTTCCAAGTGCTGTTGAGGTTTGATCCGCGTTACGAGCTCATGGAACTGCGCCGAACCATGGGCTTCATCTTCAACACGCAACGGTCCGAGCAACACTCCAAGCGCCATCGCCCTGACGTATGCTTGGACTCAAGCGTCAACTGATTGGATCCCCCCATGAGCACCCGTGTGGATGTCACCCCGAGCGTTCTACGCTGGGCGTTGGCGCGCGCGGGAATCGACGAGGACGTTGCCGCGCACAAACACCGTTGGCTCGCGGGTCAGCGCAAGCCGACCTTCAAGCAGCTCGAGGCGTTCGCGAACGCGACCCACGTGCCGACCGCTATGCTGCTCCTGAAAGAGCCTCCCCATGAAACGCTTCCCATACCGGATATGCGCACACACGGCGGAACCGGCGTGCGCGAGCCCTCCGGCGACCTGCTGGACACGATCTACCTGTGCCAACGCCGTCAGGACTGGTACCGCGAGTTCGCCATCAACGAGGGCGCCACTCCTCTTAAATTCATCGGTTCCGCTTCCTTAGACGACAACCCGTCCGGCGTCGCATCGCACCTCTCCCGGCTCCTCGGCACTGACTCCGATCATTCCCGGGGCAGGCCCACCGACTTCCGACACACACTGGTCAAACACATTGAAGCACTCGGCGTCATGGTCATGATCAGCGGCATTGTGGGGAATCAGACCCGGCGCCCCCTGTCCGTTGACGAGTTCCGCGGTTTCGCACTCACGGACCCGATCGCACCACTGATCTTCGTCAACAACAACGACGCCAAGACCGCTCAGAACTTCACGCTGGTTCATGAGCTCGCGCACCTCGTCCTGGGGCACAGCGCGTTGTCCGATGCGGACGCGGGCGCGAATCACTGGCGTGGTGAGGAGTCGTGGTGCAACGCGGTGGCCGCTCAAACACTGCTCCCGGCTCCCGTCTTGAGGTCCATGTGGCGGGAGCAGAAGCACGATCAACTCTCCAACGTCGACACGGTCGCACGCCGATTCGCCGTATCGAAAGAGATGGTCCTCCACCGCCTTCTCGACTGCGGGCTTTTGGACCCTGAGACCCACCGGGATCTCCACGAGCAGATAATCGCCGCATACGATGATTCCACGCCTCCTGCGGGAGAGGAGAAAGCGCGCGGCGGCAACTACTACCGCACCACCATCCTGCGGATGGGCGACCGTTTCACATCGGCACTGATCGCGGCCACCCTGGAGGGCAGAACAACATACGGCGAGGCGTTCCGTCTCATCGGGACGCGCAATCCAGACGTCATCCGCAACTTCGCTGAACAATTGGAGAACGCTTGATGTACATCATCGACACCAATGTCCTCATCGAAGCGAAGAACCGCTACTACGCTTTCGACCTGGCGCCGGGATTCTGGGAGTGGCTCGACTTGCATCACCATGAAGGCACGCTGGCGAGTATTGAGCAAGTCAAGTCCGAGATCATCCGGGGGAATGACAAGCTCAGCGAATGGGCAAAGGAGCATCCCGATTTCTTCCTCCCATTCGACGCACGCGCAGTCGAAGCGCTTCGGAACGTCACTTCCTGGGCGATGGAGGAGTACCCGGAATCCGCTGCCGATGAGTTCCTCCGGGCGGCGGATTCAGCCCTCGTCGCCTACGGAGCCGCACACGGACACACAGTCGTCACACAGGAAGTCGGTCGATCAGGGTCGAAGAAACGCATCAAGATCCCCGACGCCTGCGCTTCGTTTGGCGTCCGCCACATGAATAACTTCACCATGCTGCACGACGTGGGGATCCGCCTAGTACTCTGAGGATCGCTGAAGGCCAAAGAAGTTCACTCCTCCCGGGCCGTCACAGCATCCCCCATGTCCACGAGCGGCGCCACACCTGCCGACACCACGATTCCCGCCAACGGAAATGATCATGTCATAGTTGTAGTGGTCGGCGCCGTGCCAAACACATACGCCCTGCTTTGCTGAACTATCCGGAATTTCCGGATAGTTGCCACTCGCGGGCGCCACTGAGGTCAGCGCTGCCATCACATCTCCCACCATCGCATACGACTACCGCCGCGCCGGTGACTCCGGTTATCGACACCGCTGGCACAGTCGCCGATTGTTTCACGTGAAACATCCCGAACTCGCAGAACACCCGTTGTTTCACGTGAAACAACGGGTATTTTCACGGACCCCGAGTCAGTGCCGCATACCCTTCGCTGGCCGATGAACCCGCGCAGCCACTCGTCAGCGACGACGCCAACAGCGCACTCGACAACTGGCCACCCTCGCCTTGCGACCTGAGCACGAAG
>ERZ773068.1243-NODE-1243-length-12730-cov-4.054201_pt1 | contig 12730 bp, 10 predicted proteins | sample MGYA00580620_ERZ773068 | MGnify/ENA primary metagenome ERZ773068 (study PRJEB29015, sample SAMEA2737983) | human oral metagenome | biome: human oral; feature: human-associated habitat; material: dental | place: China | collected 2101 ... | reverse complement strand
GGTGGTAGTAGCGCACCGTCCGCGTCGTGGTCCCCGCCAGGTCGGCCATCACTTTGACTCTCATGGGTACCATCGAACACTGTGACGCGGCGTCGCTGTCAAGGGGAATGCGGGTGATGGAACCAGGCTGGTCGCTGGCATCTCCCAGGAGGGGCGCGAGGATAACTCGGTGCGTCAGGTTGGACCCGGCGCATGAGGTCGCATCCTCGCGGCCCAGGAGGTTTGAGAACTCGTCGTCGGCGCGCCGCTCCCGTTACAGGCCGCGATCTCGCCGGAGCCGCCCGGCCTGCGAATGCGGGTTGAACCCGATCACCGTGTAGGCGCCGAACGCCCAGGCGACGGCGACGCCCATGAGGAGCGTTCCGAGGACTACGCCTGAGATGAGTTTCCGCAACCACCCCGGCCCTTCAAAATCGCTCGCCTGCCTGGTCCCGACGAGGCGTACGGCGAGAAGATAGAAACAAACGGCGATCGCGCTGGCGATCACGTACCCGATGGTGGCGGCTAACGCGGGGCCGAGAGGTCCGGCGAGGAGCGCTTTAACAAGGCTGGCGCTCACGTGTGCCGCGACAAGACCGACAAATAGGATGATCCCCTGGAGAACCGGCATCCGACCGATCGAGGGCAGCGCCGCCAGTGCCTGTTGCTCCGAGGGTGGAACGAGGGGGGCGCCGGCGTCAGCGCGCAGGGGAGGCGTCCACGAACTTCTTCACCAAGAATCGCCGCAACCACCACAAGAACCTAGACGTTCACGGAATGCTCGCGTGAGTCGCTAGTATGGCGTCATGAGAACCTTGATCGTCGGCGCTGGGATTTCGGGACTCGCGTGCGCGGATGCGCTGGCCGGGTGGGGCCAGGACGTCGAGGTCTACGAGGCGAGCGGGCGCGCGGGCGGACGCATGGAGACCGCAACGGTCGCCGATTGTCGGGTCGAGGTCGGCGCTAACTTCCTGTCCTCCACCTACCGTGTCATCCCGCGCATGGCTGAGCGCCTCGGCGTTGCGCTCCGCCCGATTCGTGCGCGCGCAGGAATCATCGTCGACTCGCAGGCTGTCACCTACGTCGCCAATGGATTCGCGATGGTGCGAGCGGGCGTGATGGGCTGGCGCGAAGCCGCCCAGGCGGGCTGGCAGCTGGCCCGCCAGTTTCCGCGCCTGGCGAAGGCCAATCCGGCTGACCCGGCCCAGTGGGCCGACATTGACGTGCCCGCCGATGCGTGGTGCTCCGGGCGATTTGGGCGGGCCTTCACGGACGCTGTCATCGGCTCGTCGTTTCGGGGATACTACTTTCAGGACCTTGCGCAGACGTCGGCGTCGGCGGCGCTGGCCATGGTGTCCTACGGCTCGCGCCCGTTCACGACGCTCACCGCAGATCCCGGGCTCGAGGCGATACCTCGGGCGTTGGCCGCGGGACTGTCGATCCACTACGAGGCTCCTGTTGTGCGTGTCGAACGCGACAGGACCGGCGGCGCGTTGGTCCTCGCCAACGGGACGGTGGTTGAGGGGGATCGGATCGTCTTGGCCGTTCCCGCACCCGCGGCCGCTTCGCTTGTGGCGGATCCATCCCCGCTCGAAACCCAGTTGCTGTCGACCCCCTATAGCTCGGGGCTCCTGGTCGTCCTCGCGTGCCGTCGTCGCCTGACGGAAAGCGAGTTGGGCGGTGCATACGGTTTGCTGGCGTCGCCGAGTCAGGCTGGCCCCATTGCCGCGCTGTGTGTGGCGAGCCGCGCCGGGCACGCGGCGCCGGGCGCAGATGCCGTGACCGTGATGTTCGATGGGGAGGCGGCGGAGCGTTTGATCTCCCAGGGAGAGCCAGACGCCGATGTGGTGACGCGAGCGGTTGCGGCGCTGTGCGAGCTCGCGCCGACTCTGCAAGAAGCCGTTGACGGGGAGGCGAGCCGCGTCGTGAGGATTCCCGCCGCGATGCCGACCTGCCGGGTCGGGCGAGTCGGGAGGGTTCGCCGCTATCGCGTTGAGCACAGGGGCCCGGTCATTCTGGCGGGCGACTACCTGGCGTTCCCGTGGTCGGACTCGGCGGCCTTGACGGGCCTATGGGCGGCGAACTGCGTCCGGGTGTCGGGCGGGCACGACTGAGAGGCGCGCGGGGAAGACGCTGTCGTGTGCCGTCTCGCGTACCGCGGTCTCCGTGCGTGATCGGGGAATCCGTCTACTGCGTCGCGCGGTGACATGCGTCATGCCATCAACGCATTCGTCCCCGGCGAACCCGAGCGCGTTACCCGCATTAAGACCCGCATTACCTCCCCGGTGCACCCGGGAAGCACCCTGACGACCCGACTGTGGGAGGTCAAGGAAGGCAAGCTGTGCTTCCAACGAACCCGTCATCGACCTGGTGGTGATCGCCGTCCTGTCGGTCCTGTGCGCCTTTGTCCACACCCCGCCGATGCTCGTCATCCTACGGTTCCTGGTCGGCGTCGCCGTGGGCGCCGACTACCCGATTGCGACGTCGATGATCGCGGAGTTTTCGCTGCGCAAGTACCGCGCCGCGGCCATGGGGGTCATCGCCGCTGCCTGGTACCTCGGCGCCAATGTCGCCGCTCTGGTCGGCTTCGCGCTCATCAACACCGCTCACGGCTGGCGATACATGCTCGCTTCCTCGGCTGTCCCCTGCATCCTTATCCTCCTCGGCAGGTGGAACATCCCGGAGTCACCGCGCTGGCTCGTCTCCAAGGGACGAACCGAGGAAGCGCAGCGTATCGTCTACGAAACCCTGGGAGCAAACGTTCGCCTGCCCAAGTCCGAAGAAGCGGCGCCGACCTCAGTGCGCAAGGTCCTGCGGGGAGTCTATCTGCGCCGAATCGTGTTCATCGGAGTCATCTGGCTGTGCCAGGCCATTCCCATGTTCGCCCTGTACACCTACGGGCCTCAGACCATCGGCGATGTCCTCGCGGGCATCCGCGCCCTGTGACGAGATTTTCTAAAAGGAGGACGAGTAATGGCATCATTCGTCATCGAGAGTGTCCCGGCCCGACTGGCCGGGAACACCTACAACCTGGATGAGGAAGAATCGCACATCATGGTCAATCAGGAACTCGCTCGCGCCACTGGCGCCGGCGCCTTGTTGGAGCGGATTTGCCCGGCGAAGGTGTACTCGGTTGAAGCCGATGGCACGGTTGGTGTCGAGTACGCGGCGTGCGTGGAGTGCGGGACCTGTCTCGCCGTGTCCGGGGACGAGGTCGGGGAGCGTAGGAAGGTCTTGACGAGGCATCGCCGTCGCCTGGGCGCGACCTTGAGCACGAGGGGCGAGTATGCATGCCACCGCGAACCCATCGCACACTCAACGTTCCAGCTCGAATGCCCACAGCACCGCGAACGCGAGCATCTGACCCACTGAGTCACGCCGCGGCGAGACACAGTCGTCAAACGAAGTGGCAAGGGACAGCGACCGCGGCTTGAGCAGGCAATGTGGCCCGCACCGTCCAACAAGGTAAACCTCGCTGGGAACCCAACCAGCGCTGAGCGGTTGACCGTTACGACAGACAGAATCCTCACCGGCTTGGCTTACGCGGCAAGAGGGGGTATCGTACTGGGTGACCAACTTTTACCATTCGGTTTGTGTTGGTTCGTGAACACCGGATACCCAGAAAGTGAATTCATGCGCTATCTCAACAGGACAATCGGAGCCGTGGGTGCCCTCGCACTCGTATCGGCGGGACTTATCGCCCTCCCGGCGCTCGCTGCCCCGGTCACTACGATCCACGTTTCCCAAGCCTCCGGCTCAGACACCAACGACGGCAGCGCCGAGCGCCCGTTCGCCACGCTGGGAGCAGCACTGAAAGCAGCGCCCTCAGGAGCGACTGTCGAAGTTGCCTCGGGCACCTACCGTGAAGGCGAACTCTCCACATCCAAGAAGCTCACGATCACCGCCGGGAAAGGGCAGCAGGTCTCACTCAACGGCGCAGACATCGTCACGGACTGGAACGACAACGGTGACGGCACCTACTCCTCAGCCCGTAGCGACTTCGTCCGTTTCTCGCACGTGAGCACCGTGAACGCGAACCCCGCGGTCGAGGGCATGGCCGCCTACCCCGAACAGGTCTTCGTTGACGGTAAGGAACTCACCCAGGTGGCGGATCGCTCCGAGGTGGGTCCGGGCACCTTCTGGGTCAACGACCCCGACCCCGTGACCCTGGTCAACCCTCAGAACAACCGCCAGGGATACAACGTCAAGCCCCACACCGGCGTCTCCTACGTCCTGGGCGACAACCCCTCCGGGCACACCGTCGAGGTCGTCCAACACCACCGCTCGCTCACGCTGGGCGGAGAGGGATCCGTCTTCAATGGTTTCACCGTCGAGAAGTACTCGCCCCTGCAGCAGTGGGATTACAAGGATCCCGAGATCGGCACCCTCACCGGCGGCGTCATGTTTTTCGTTGGCGCGAAGAACGTCTCAGTCACCAACAACACCTTCCAGTACTCGGCGATGGGCACAGCACTGGGCCTGACGAACGCCGACGGCTCCACGGTGTCGGGCAACACGATCACCCACAACGGCGGTGTCGGCTTCGGCATCAACCGATCCTCGGACATTTCCGTCGAGCACAACACCTGGTCGATGAACAACCAGGCGGGGTTCATCGTTGACAACTGCGGAGCCTTCTGCACCATCGGCGACACAAAGATCACGCACGTCGATGGCGTGCGCTACGCCTTCAACACGCACGACTACTCTGAGGCCGGCTACAATCACAACGATCCCAACGTGGATAGCCCGCGTCGCCTCATCGGCGTCTGGTTCGACGAGGGCGTCATCAACTCCGAGATCGTCGGCAACCACTTCATCAACGTTGGGAAGTCCGCGATCTTCGACGAGGTGAGTTCCGGCAACATTATCGCCTCGAACATCGTCGAGAATTCCTTCGAGGGAATCGTCCTGTCGGGCACCGACTCCGACAAGATTTTCAACAACACCATCGTCGATACTCTCTCCCCCATGGTGATCCGTGAGGACACGCGCTACGACGGCTGCAACGCACGCAACAAGGCCGGAGAATGCACTGCCCCCGAGAAGTGGTCGGGCGAACACGGCCTGACCTGGAACGCCACCGACAACCAGATCTACAACAATGTGCTGACGAAGTCCACCAACTCTAAGAAGGACGACCCGTGGCGCTACTCGGTCATGCTGCGCTTCAGCGGCGGCGTGAACGGCGACGCCACCGCCGTGTACGGCCCCGAAGAGGCTCAGGGGCTTGACTACAACACGTACTACCGCACCTCTAAGGACACCGAGCGGTTCACCATCCACTGGGAGTGGGCCAAGGATGGCGGTGGAAGCGGCGCATTCAACGCCCCCACGCTCGCTGAGTTCACATCCCATCCGCAGGTGGGCACGGACTCGGCGCCGGGGCGCGAGGCCAAGGGACGCGAGGCACACGGGCAAGACATCGTCGCCCCGCGCACCGAGCAGAAGCTCTTCGTGAACCTGCCCGGCCAGGAGAACCAGTTCGGAGCCTCCGACCTGCATCCTGCTCCCGGCAGCCCTTTGGAGAAGTCGGGCACCACACTCGACCCCGAGGTTGCGGAATCCCTTGACCTCAACGCCAATGCTCCCGTCAACAGGGGCGCCCTCGTGAACGTCGCCTGGGGCGACTGAGCTCCGGGCAGCCAGCAGGGCCCCTGGCGCCGCTCCCACGAGTGGCGCCAGGGGCCTTTACTCCTTGAAGCTGCTGCGAAGCCACGGTGCGGAGATGGAGCGGAAGCAGATGGGAAATTAGTCCAAGGGGATTAGGAAACGGTCCGATACGCCCTCAGGTAGTGCGAGAGGATGGGTGTAAGCGGAGCGTAGCTGGGGCTTGAGTTCGAAAATGACGGGGTGCCAAGAATCCAAGTTGTTGGCAATGTCGTATTGTGTCGCCTCCGGGTTCGGGCGTATTTCTTCGTGTCGTTGGATCGTTATTCCAAGAAGCTCATGCACGGGATGCTGGTAGAAGTAAGTGCCTGGCAGATATGGACTTCCTCGAGATTAAAGTTTGGAGCCCCTTTCATGATTGGTGTTAGATCTCGTCCGCTCGTGCCGACAAAATTCGCGACCTCAGGCTTCGCGAGGTTGTTTGTCGTGATGGCTACGCTGCGCGAGGCTGCTCCGAGGGTGGGAGTGACGAGATGGGGCGCCCTTCTGTAATAGAGGCGTCAACATGTCCGCGGAACGTAATCGCAGGTTCCGGCGAAAGTGTCTGAAGGAACTCGAGAAATCTCTGCGCCTTACTTTCAGTCATTCTTACTCACGATAAGAAAAGTGCATTATATAATTCTGGTTACCCTCATTACGGAAGTGGTTTCAGTTGCGTATAACGGAAGCTGTCTTGTCGTTTAAAACGCGCTCTGCCAATAGGCAGGAAGTCTATCTCATGGCGAGCGATACAGGGATCAAATGCTATGTAAAAAAGTCATATACGCGCGATGAACTAAAATTGATGAAAACTAGAGCCACTGCGCGACAGCCTCGCCACCCGAAGGATCCTTGTAAGAATCTAGCAATACGTCAAAATCAATCGGCATAACCTGAGAAAGTATATTGAGCTCATAGTGCTTTGGAAATATTGTGCGCATTTCCATCGGAACGTACTCGCCTCTAATGGCGAGCCTTCCCGTAATAGGGGTAAGCTGCTGAAACTCCCAGCCGCGATGAACGTCCTCTAATTCATACGGAACATTAATGCTGCGCCAGCCCATTTCCTCTCTTGCTCGCCCTGCGATTCGAACGATTGCCCAGCGCAGCATGACCTCCCCGTAATCGGATAGCATGGTTGGAATCCGAGGCTCCATGTACTCAGTCTCCCCGTAGAGAGCTTGTGGACGTGCTCCTGACTTATCCCAGATATGTTGCCAGTTGCGACCGCAATCCCATGTTACTGCCACACCGTTACCGCGCCAGATGTGAACTTGCGCGCCCGCAGACTCAGCAAAGCTAATCAAATCAGACGTTACTGACATCAGTCCTGCCCCTTACCTACAAGGATGCCCAGCTGCACACATTCACTGGCAGTAAGGGCAAAATCACCTGCTAAAACCTGCACTTGTCGCGCACCGCCCGGAAAATTGAACTGTGGCACGTTAATTCCTGTACGAATAAAGAAGCCTGCGGGGAGCTTTACTATCTTATACTGGAAGTATGGGTCATGCAATGCGAAGATATCAAGCGCACGCGCTTCAAAGGAAAATGGGTCACCATTCTCCGGAAGCTGCCAAAAGTACTTACCGGATGGCATTCCGATGCGGTCAAGATAGGGTCCATATGCAGCCAAATACATCGATAGTGAGGAGAATATCTCAAGCGTCGAACGGTCCATGTGAGCAAGTACGGTCTCACTGTCCTCCACAAAGCGCAAGACACCTCTGTTTTCGAAGCGGGGCACTTTGGCTCCAGCTGGCTCGTTTGTGGTCATATCATCTCCTCAACGGCTGATCACCCACTAGCATACCTAGTATCTCACGATACGTACATGTTGTCCAGGCTGTCATGCCACGCTTTAGTATTTCGTGCATCGCAGGCCTAGACTTGCCTGCCACGCAGCTGAAACAATTAATGTGTAGTGATTGTGATCTGCTGCTATGTAGCGTTGATGTGAGTTATTCGTCAAAGTTGAATGGAATGGGGTCCTCTTTACCTCGGAGAATCGGCTTGATAGCAACATGCTCTTCGTCCGAAAAGCCAAGAAGTCGCATCACTGAAACTGAGTTACCGTTTTGGTCGATGAGTTGTAGCTGTGTTGCGCCACCGGGCTGTTGCTTCCACTTTGCAGCAGGTCCGGCTTTGATTCTCCAGCCTTCCGGCAGACCGTTGTCGGTAAACTCGTACTGATAGTATCGGTCGTGGAGGGATGAGGGCGAGAGAGACCGTGCCTCAAATGATGCAGGCCCCCCGTCGTCTTCGATGGCTCCTAGATAACTACCTCCTGGGTGGCCAATACGGTCAACGTTTGATCCGTGTGCTTTTCGATAGGCGTCGACGTTATCGAACTCTAGCGGTTCGCCGTCATAACCGCCGTTTTTCGGCCACAATAGCTTGCCGTCTTTTGTGCTTTCGGCAAGCCATTCTTCGTGTGTGTACGAGGTGCCGTCGGGGTGTTCGCCGAGAATCTTGTGTGTTTCGTGTACTGCGTCGGATCCCCTTGTGTTCGGCACCATACCGATACGTTCATATGTCTCAAGTGCATCGTCAGCTGTCATTTGACGGTCGTCGATGGGAACGCGTGAAGCGAGATCATGACCGTCCTTTGGGCGGCTACGAGGATCGACGTCGTTGTGGTCGTGTGGGTGATCTGCGGTGTGGTTGTCTGGATGTTCTTTGTTGGAGTTGCCGTCGGTGTCGGTGTTCTTGGTGACGTGCTTGTCGTCGGCTTCCTTAGGGAATCTCTCGGCGTCGTGGCGTCCGGTGTCGTCGTCGTTATGGGACTTGTCTGATGTATGCGTGTCGGTCTCGGTTGTGTCGCCCTGGCGTGCCAAATTGGCGTCGTCAGCCTCACCATTTGTGGAGTGTTCCGCAGTGTTTGGGTTGCCGTTCATATGCTCAGCGGAATTCTTACCGGACTTGTGCATGTCGTGATCGGTTGCGTGGCTGGCGCCGTCGGGCTCGGTCGAACCGTATTCTGTCTTATGCTTGTTGTCTGTTGAGGTCTCTCCGGCCCCCTCAGCTTCTGTTGTGGGTGAGTCGGCTCTATGGGGGGCGTCGGCACCGGTGTTGCCCGCATAGTGAGTTTCGCTCGGTGTATTTGCGCTGGGCGTATCGGCCTGAGGTGGGGCGGGGATGGGTGGCTCGCTCTTCGGAGGAGCCGGGATGGGTGGCTCGCTCTTCGGAGGAGCCGGGATGGGTGGCTCGCTCTTAGCAGGTATCGTAGCGCCGAGGGGGTTCTGCGAGTCATCTGCGGGGCTATGGGTAGAGCCAGTGGCGTACTGAGTTACGCCAGGCTGGGCCGTGGCGGACGTGCCATTGGGCTGGTGACCCGGAGTGAGGTACGGAGCGCTCGAATCCATGGCGGCGGCCCCGCCATGCGAGGGGCCGCTTGTGTGGCCGCTGTTGGGAGCACCGCTTGTACCGTGGCCGGGAGAGTTGGGCGCGACCGCGCTGGGTATGCCGGGCGTGCCGTGGCCTGGGTGGTTGGGCGCGCTTGTGGTGGGAATGCTGGGTGTGCCGCTGGGGCCGATCGAATGGTTGGCGCCTCCGGGAACACGAGTGTGAGTGGCGGGCATATCGGGAATATGCTTCACCGCGCTGGCCATGCTAGTCGCAGCGTGGGAGCCCATGTTCCCTATTTTCTTGACAAGTGCGCTGCTCAGGCGACCGATATCTTGGATGTCACTGATGTGCGTTGTCTGAAGAAAGACCTCGCGCCCAATATACGCGAGGCGGGCACTTCCCGTGAGTCCCTTGGCTCCGGCGGCTGCGCCTGCCGTTGCAATAGTAATGGCGATATCCGGGAGGATGCGGCCAAACGCGCGGCCAGGGTCGTCCGACCAAGTATCCCAGTCAACGAGCGCCTTGCCTAACTCCGTGAAGAAAGCTCCGGGATCATTGGCAATCGCCGAGGCAATACTCGAAACAGTCTCGAGAGGAATATCGAGGTACTTTGCCTGGAACTCGGCCGGAGTGATGCTGCCGCCCCAGAGGCGGCCCAGATCATGACACAGGTTGGGCGTGCCAAGCAACATCAGCTTAATCATGCTATCTACACCCTCGAACAAGCCGCGTAGGATCGAACCAGCTGTTCGCCAGGCGGCATCGCCCCATGTGCGCTCGGGTAGCTTCGCAATACCTGCATCCAGTGCAGCGATGAGCGCAGTTCCGGAGTCGTTGACCTCGTCGACGAGAGCCTGGAAATCCGCTTCCGCACCCTGCATCGTCGCCCGGCCCGGCCCCTCGTCGCACGAGGCGTCAAACATGGGGATGCCGCCCTGTGCCACGGCTTGGCTCCGTGCGTCAGCTTTGTTGTTCTGTGCCTGCTCAACGGCCTGACGGCCCTGCTCCCACCGCGAGCGGATCTCGTCGCACTGGCTCTGCGCCGACTGCAGTGTCGATGCATACGCAGAATACGCTGAAGAAGCGCTTGAGAAGGCTTCCTGTGCGTCAGCCCACCCCTGGACCTGAATCTTGAATTTCTCGCGGAAGTGATCCGCAGCTCGTCCGGTCCACCCATCAGAGTTCAAGGAGATGAGGCTTGAATGAATTCCTTCAAACTCGTTCGCGCGGTCCATCATGACCGCGGCGCGCGTTGAAATGCTGCCGGGATCTCCGCCGATCCTAAAATCCGGTGCGCCCTGTGTGGTAACGCCCATGTCGGATCATGCTCCCGAGCCAACGACGGGGGCCTGGCTCAATTCCGCCGCAGCCTGCTCAACCGTCGCCATATGTGCCTTCGCTTGCTCCATGTACTCCGCGTAGGCCCCCAAAGCACCGCTGATGGCGCTATTGGCCTTGCTAATGTCATCACGCAAGTCATTGAGCCCCTTCTCCCACGTGTCCTGGAAAGCGTTTGTCCGGTCCCACACGTCCGAGTTCTCGAGCATGCCTGAGTTCGGGACCCAGTCCTCAACGTCATAGGGTTTCGCAACTTCCTCGAAGGAGGACAATGACTGCACGAACGAGGACATCGCTTCCAGATCGACCTCAAAATCACTCATCGCGGCGGCTCCTAGCTGTCGACATGGGCGAAGGCCTTGACCTCGGCCTTGTTGCCTTCTTCGTGAATTTTCGTCATTGCTTCGGACGCGGAGGTGAGCAACGTACATAGTGCTTCCCCGCGCTCCTCCAAGCGCTTCAGTGCGGCATCGGATGCCTCACGTGACTCGCCCGTCCAGTCCTTAACCGCGCTGGCGATTGCGTCGTTCACGTCGGGAATGAAACTGCCAACGAGCGCTGCCTTCTCAGAGAAAAGGGAGGCCATTGCACAGGCGTCTGCCTCGTGAAAAACTAGTTTCGCGATTCGCCGCTCATTGTGCACCTCCGCCAGCGTCCTGCTCAGATAGGGCTTGTAAGACAGCGCCCAAGCGACCGCTAGGGGAACTGCTGTCATCTCCGCTCGAACCTGACGCTGCCTCGATCTAGAGACCGGACGATCGCTGTCTCGCAGTCGCCAAATGGCTGCTCGACACCGACGAGGGCATCCGATAGTGGCCCGGGATCCTCGTAGCGGATGCTGAGGGAATTGCTCCAACTCGTCATTGCGTGAGAGAGCGTCTCTACGTACGGGCCATTGGCGCCCTGGCACAGGGGTGCGAGCTCTTCTCCCAGGGTGGAGATGGACTGCGAAAAGGGGGGCGGCGATAGGCCGGAATGCTCCGGGCCGCCTCAATCAGTGTGCCCGGAGTGAAACCTATATCAGCGTTAATTCGAGCGACCATAAGACGGCTGACCGCCTGTCAATCGCAGTGGTTTTGTGCGCTAGTGTTGCAGGTGCTCGTGTTCGCGGTGCTGTGGACATTCGAGCTGGAAGGTTGAGTGACTGATGGGGAAGTGGTGTGAAGCGCATTCGCCGAGCTCGTGGACGATACGGTCACGGCAGGGGCCGTCGGCCTCGTGCGTGACGGTCACGTGCGCGGTGACCGTCACCAGGCGTGAGGACACGGCGGCCACGTGCAGGTCGTGCACATCAAGCACTCCGTCGGTGCCCATCATGTGTGTGCGGAGCTCGCCCACATCCACGCTCTCAGGTGCTTGCTCCATGAGGATCGCCAGGGACCTGCGCAGGAGCGCGAGCGCGCGCGGCGCCATGAGCGCGGCAATGAGGAGCGAGGCGAGGGCGTCGGCGCGTGTCCAGCCGAATGCCCACTCGGTGCCGGCCGCGACGATGACCGCGACGGATCCGAGCGCATCATTGGCGACCTCCAGGAACGCTGCCTTCATGTTGAGGTTCGCGTCGCGACCACCCGCCAAGATTGCCAGAGACGCGACGTTAGCGACCAGGCCGACGATGCCTATGAGGAGCATGGGGCCTGCCTCGACCTCGGGGGGTGAGAGCACTCGCCACGCGCCCTCCCAGGCGACCATGACGCTGATTGTCAGGAGCATGCCGGCTTGTAGCGCCGCGGCCAGTACCTCGGAGCGTGCCCATCCCCACGTGCGCTTCTCGTCGCGCGGGCGGCGCATGAGGCGTGCGGCGATCAGCGCGATAACGAGGCCGGAGGCGTCCACGACCATGTGCCCCGCGTCCGCCGCCAGCGACAGGGACCCTGACCAGAAGGCGCCGATCAGCTCGGCCGCGACGACCGTACCCGTCACCACGAGCGCCCACCCAATGCGTGCCGCGGACGCCGATGAGTGGGCATGATCGTGTGAGTGCGCGCCGCGGACGCCGCTCGGGGAGTGCGCGTGGTCGTCGGAGTGCGCCACGGCCTCGTCGACGTGGGGCGAGGCGGGGGCCGATTCTTGCGCCGCTCCGGCGCTGGGAGAGGGGCTGGGGCGGTCGTCGGACATGCCCCCACTGTAGGTACCGAGAGAGTCTGTTGTCGAGGCACTCAACCTCTCCATATGTCGTAGATCACTGCCTGGGTGAGGTCTCCTGGGACTGGATGCCCGTGTTCCACTGTGACCGACGACGTATCCTAGGGGCAGAGCGTGGGAAACCCCGCGACTGAAGGGCACGTGCCCACAGGACCTGTAAAGGAGCGCCACATCATGGCAGAACCTCGTATCGTCACCGTCACTGGCGCAGCCGGCAATATCGGCTACGCCCTCCTGTTCCGCATTGCTTCCGGCCAGCTGTTCGGCCCGGACG
>ERZ773068.1237-NODE-1237-length-12764-cov-4.153513_pt1 | contig 12764 bp, 10 predicted proteins | sample MGYA00580620_ERZ773068 | MGnify/ENA primary metagenome ERZ773068 (study PRJEB29015, sample SAMEA2737983) | human oral metagenome | biome: human oral; feature: human-associated habitat; material: dental | place: China | collected 2101 ... | reverse complement strand
ACCAATGGATTGAAGATTTTGATAAAAAGATAAAAGTCCATAACGACAATTACTTTTGGGGAGCAAGATACAGCAAACAAACACCTTATGATTTTCGCTGGGGAATACAAGGTAGTGGTTGGGACGATATGTGTTTTCTTTACTATCCTTATGTAAATGGTCTTTCTATTTGGGGGCGAAATTTTAGCATAGTTAAAAATAAATACAAAGCTGAATTTGAAGAAGTCTTTAAAGATGAATTTCAATGGATTGATGATGATGCAGACTATGCTATGAGATTGAGAGGAGAAAGTTTTGAGCTACGTGATGACGAAAACGGATTAGTTTGGGAATTTCATAATAATACTAAGTTAGTTGAGCGAATAATAGAAGTGATAGAAAAATACACTTATAATAGAAAAGTCTTTGAATTATTCAAAAAAGTAAATGAAGATATTAGAAATCATTGATTCCTCTATTGATAAAAAACAGCAGACATCTTTCTTTTTTAAGGAAAAGATGTTTGTTCTATTATAGAGAGACTATAAAGAAAATCGAAATATCATCTGAAGATATTCAACTCTTCGTTGTATATGGGGCTCTCTATCGATAGGTAGTTCATAATGCTGTGGAAGATATATCCTTGCGACAGAGTGCCGAGGCGTTTGAGTCGTCTGTCGTTATTGTCCGAAAGCCACACGATAAACGGTATCTCGTACTGCTCTTTGGGGGCAAAACTCATATCGACGCCGTGCATATAGAGGTTGTTTTCGCCTAACGATTCGCCGTGGTCGGAGATGAATATCATCGCGCTTTTGTAGTCTTTTATCTCTTTGAGCGTATCTATGACCGAGTGTAAGATGTAGTCGGTATACACGATAGTATTGTCGTAGGCGTTGTATAGCTCGTCTTTGGCACATTTGTTGAGTTCTACTTTGGTACACACGGGGCGGAATACCTCGAACTGAGGCGGGTATTTCTTGTTGTATGCCGGTCCGTGGCTGGTACTTGTGTGGAGCACTACCAATATTTTGTTGTTTTTGCTTTCCAATATTTGCTTTTTTAGTCCGGCAAGGAGTACTTCGTCGTAGCCGCAGTTCTCGCCTACGCACATCTTGCTGAGCGAGTCTGCTTTAAGGAACTTCTTCACGTTCAATGTCGGCGGTTCGCCCGTGTTGTTGGTTCGCCAAATGACGTCGACCCCTGTTCTCGACAGATAGTTGGGCAGACACTCGTATAGCCTGCTTGTGCTTTTGTGTTCCAGAATCGCTTTTACGCCTGCAATGGTGTAGGTAGCAGCCGAGTTGGCGTTGAAAATATGAATGCCTTTTGTCTGTGAAAGTAGTGGGTTGGTGTTTTTGGGATAGCCGTAGAGTGAGAAGTTTTTGCGGCGGGCAGATTCGCCTATCACCAACACTATCAGCGACTTATCGTCGTTTTTTATTTTTGCGTCGGGTAGTAGCGTCTCTTTGCGGTTCTGCTTCTGTTTGTGGATATAGAAACGCGACGTATTGACCGTATAAGACCACGGCAGCAGCAACGAGCCCAAAGGCTCGGAATACCTATGTACCCATACCCAGTTGCCTGCATTGATACCCAAGACTATGAACATAGACAATAGTATCAAACCGAATGTGGTGAAGAATTTTTTTCTCTTGATTGCAATTAGCTTTGCTTTAAATATATAAATACTTGGTAAAACGCCGAATACCAGCACATAAAGTATCAGTCTGTACGAGAAAAAGCTGAGTGTCTCGTCTTTGTTGGTATTCACGACATTACCCATCATACTCTCGTCTATCTGCACGTTGTAAGTGATAATGAAGTACAATGCTATTGAGCTGAGTATAAAGAATATGACCAATATCGCTTTCCCTACATACTTCGAGAGGTAGCACAAAATATAGAATACTAAGGCATTCGCTACAAAAATCAGAATCGCTAAACTTACGATAATCAACGTTCCGTTGAGGTCGTTGTAGTCGGCGTGTTGGCAGACAAACTTGAAAAACGGATAATGAAACAGCACCAAGTTTAGAAAACTCATTATCAGTGCAAAACGCAGTGGCGACAAGTTTTCGAAGAGTGTATTTTTTAGCTTTTTTACTTTTCCTAACATAAGTTTTTTGTTTGTAAAGAGTGGCAATACAATAGATTAGACAAAGGCAAGTCAAAAATGTTACAACACTGTCGATAAAGCAGGCGGCTGATTCGGTACAGTGCTTATAATCAGTGCCGTGTGCTGTGTTTTGTGCTTGAGTCTAATTATCGTCCACAAAAATGCGGGTGCAAAATTACCATTTTTTTCCCCAATAACCAATATTTTGTTGTACTTTCGCATATAATTGAAGTCTTATGGGTAAAGTAATTATTTATCAAGCGTTTGTCAGGCATTTCTCGACCGAGCGGGGCGAAAATATCCCCAATGGAACAATCGCCGAAAACCGTTGCGGTAAATTCGGTTCGTTCTCCGACAGAGCTTTGAAGGAGATAAAAAAGCTCGGCTGTACGCATATCTGGCTCACTGGAGTGATAGATTACGCTTCGACTACTCCGTACCCCGAACTCGGTATTGCGGGCGATAGTCGCGATATCGTGAAGGGTTTGGCAGGGTCGCCCTACGCCGTCAGAGACTACTACAATGTGAGTGCCGACTTGGCAGATAATCCCGCAGGTCGTATGCAGGAGTTTGAGGCTCTCGTAGAGCGTATCCACAACAACGGTTTACGGGCGATAATCGACTTTGTGCCGAACCATGTCGCGCGTTGCTATCGGTCAGTCTCGAAGCCTCCGGGTGTCGGCGACTTAGGCGATAACGACGACCAAACGGTGCATTTCTCGGCAGACAATAACTTTTACTATTTCCCCTCCGAGCGATTTGCCCCGCAGTTCACGCTGACCGATTACTATGAATATCCTGCCAAAGCGACGGGCAACGATTGTTTTTCGCCCTCTCCGTCGCGTAACGACTGGTACGATACCGTCAAACTAAACTACGGAGTAGACTACGGCGACGGCAGCGAGCATTTCGACCCGACGCCCGATACTTGGCTGAAAATGCGTGATATTCTGCTATTCTGGGCATCGAAGGGAGTAGACGGCTTCCGCTGCGATATGGCAGAGATGGTGCCTGTGGAGTTTTGGCATCGGGCTATCGGTGAGCTGAAGCGGCAATATCCGCATCTGATATTCGTTGCCGAGATATACAACCCAAGCCAATACCGCCTGTATGCCGACTATGGCGGGTTCGATTATCTGTACGATAAGGTAGGACTTTACGACACTCTCAGAGAGGTGATTTGCAATGGATTACCTGCGAAGAACATAACGTACTGCTGGCAAAACGTAGGAGACATAGCCGATAAGATGGTGAATTTTCTCGAAAACCACGACGAACAGCGTATAGCGTCGGATTTTTTTGCTTCTCGGGCGGTAAAGGCGATTCCTGCACTTATAGTATCGGCTATGATGAACACCAATCCATTTATGCTGTATGCGGGTCAGGAGCTTGGCGAAAGAGGTATGGACGATAGCGGGTTCAGCGGTGTCGACGGGCGTAGCTCTATTTTCGACTACTATCAGCCCGATACTCTCCGCCGCTGGATAAACGGTGGCAAGTACTCACCAGACTTGATGTCTGCCGACGAGAAGTCTCTCAGAGATACCTACAAACGTGTGCTTACGCTGTGTAACAGCTCTAAAGCCCTATCCGAAGGGCTCTTTTACGACCTTACGTATGCCAATATCGAGAATCCCGACTTCAACTCCGAGAGGTGCTTTGCTTTCTTGCGTAAATGCGACGAAGAGCTGCTGTTGATAGTGGCCAACTTCGCCGATACCGAACAACATCTGCAAATAATTATCCCACAACACGCTTTCGATTTTTTACATATAACCCCGCAAGACAATACCGAAGCTACCGACCTGCTGACAGGCGAAAGTATGAAGTTGGTATTAAGTCCACATCGGGCGATGAGTGTAGACGTAGAGGCGTTTTGTGGTATAGTGCTAAAAATAAGATGATTGCCCCGAATTTACGAAACGGCAAATTTGTATATTTCAGAGAAAAATTGTAACTTTGTACGCTTTTGTTATTCCTCATATTTTTTGAGGAAATATTTTTATAAATCAGCAAATTAAATTTTTATAAAGGAAAATAATGTCAGACGAAACAACGAACAAAGCATTAAATAAAGAATACGGAGCCTCGTCTATCCAAGTGCTCGAGGGGCTCGAGGCGGTACGTAAACGCCCTGCAATGTACATAGGCGATGTGGGGGAGAAAGGTCTGCATCATCTTGTTTATGAGGTGGTTGACAACTCTATCGACGAAGCCTTGGCAGGATATTGCAAAAATATATCGGTTACGATAAATAAGGATAACTCCGTTACTGTCAAGGACGATGGTCGCGGTATCCCTGTCGATATACACGAGAAAGAGAAAAAATCGGCTCTGGAGGTAGTGATGACCGTTCTGCACGCAGGAGGTAAGTTCGATAAAGGCTCTTACAAGGTATCGGGCGGACTGCACGGCGTAGGGGTGAGTTGCGTCAATGCGTTGTCCGACTATCTGAAAGCCGAAGTCTGCCGCAACGGCAAGCGTTATGTTCAGGAGTACTCTCGCGGTGTCCCGCTGGGTGAGGTCAAGGAGGTCGGAACGTCGTCTGAGACGGGTACCACCATTACATTCCACCCCGACAAAGATATTTTCATCGATATTCATTACAAATACTCCATTTTGGTGAAGCGTATGCGTGAGCTTGCCTTTCTTAATGCAGGCATAAGGCTCACTATCACCGATTTGCGTTCGGAAGAAGAGGGCGGAGCCAACAAGACCGAAGAGTTCTACTCCGAGCAGGGATTGCGTGAGTTTGTCAAATATATCGACTCTACACGCGAGCCGCTCATCAACGACGTAATATATATAGATACGGACAAATACGGTACACCCGTGGAGGTGGCTATGATGTACAATACATCATATACGGAGAATCTGCATTCGTATGTAAATAATATCAATACGATAGAGGGAGGTACGCACGTTACGGGCTTCCGTACGGCACTGACGCGTACGCTCAAAAAATATGCCGACGACAACAAGCTTTTGGAGAAGACCAAAGTCGAAATATCGTCCGATGACTTCCGCGAAGGTATTACGGCGGTTATTTCCGTCAAAGTTGCCGAGCCACAGTTCGAGGGGCAGACCAAGACCAAACTTGGTAACGACGAAGTAAAAGGTATGGTGGATAGGGCTGTGGGTGAAGCTCTTAATGTTTTTCTCGAAGAGCACCCCAAAGAGGCTAAAACCATTGTAGAGAAGATAATACTTGCTGCCACTGCTCGTAACGCAGCACGTAAAGCACGTGAGCTCGTACAGCGTAAATCGCCGTTATCGGGCGGAGGATTGCCGGGTAAATTGGCAGATTGCTCGAGCCGTGATGCTTCGTTGTGCGAAATATTCCTCGTCGAAGGAGACTCGGCAGGAGGCTCTGCCAAGCAGGGACGCGACCGTAACTTCCAAGCTATACTGCCTCTGAGAGGTAAGATACTGAATGTGGAGAAAGCGATGAGACACAAAGCTTTTGAGAGCGAAGAGGTTCGTAATATCTACACCGCACTTGGAGTAACCATAGGTACCGAAGAAGATTCGCAGGCATTGAATATCGAGAAATTGCGTTATCATAAAGTGGTGATAATGACCGATGCCGATGTCGATGGCAGCCACATTGCCACGCTGATACTTACATTCTTTTTCCGTTATATGAAGGAGTTGATAGAGCAGGGACACGTCTATATCGCTACTCCACCGCTGTATCTCTGCAAAAAGGGTAAAGTGCAGGAGTATTGTTGGACAGAAGAGCAACGACTCAGATTTATCCAGCAATACGGAGACGGCAAAGAGAGCGGTATAACACAGCAGCGTTACAAAGGGCTTGGAGAGATGAACCCCGAGCAACTGTGGGAGACAACGATGAATCCCGAGAACCGTACACTCCGACAGATAACTATCGAAAATGCGGCTGAGGCAGATTACGTTTTCTCTATGCTTATGGGCGACGATGTTGCTCCCCGCCGTCAGTTCATCGAAGAAAACGCCACATACGCCAATATAGATGCCTGACAGGCAGATGCTACTCGTGTCGTAAGAATATCCCGAAAAACGCTACTTTTACATATTCGGTAATAAGTGGCGTTTTTTTAGTTTTATATTTGGTAGTAATATTTTAGAGGAGAAAAGCAAGGTAAAGTATTGTTGTTTAGGTAAATGGCATTATAGTTTCATCGTCGATAGAGATAACAAAAGCTTGTAATCCGTAGTCTTGTATTTGGTATTTTTACTAACTTTGCACCTCCGAAAAGCAATTAACATACAAGTAAATAATATTGAAATTGTTATGAACATATCGTTATCGTGGTTAAGAGATTACATCGAAACCGACCTGACGGCAGACGAAATAGCCAAGATACTCACCTCTATAGGTTTGGAAGTGGGGCATATAAGTGAATTCGAGAGCATCAAAGGCGGGCTCGAAGGACTTGTCATAGGCGAGGTAAAAACCTGCGTGAAGCACGAAAATTCCGACCATCTGCACGTTACTACGGTAGATGTCGGTGCGGGCGAGCCGTTGCAGATTGTATGCGGTGCAGCCAATATTGCCCAAGGGCAAAAAGTGGTGGTGGCAACGGTCGGCACCAAGCTCTACGGCGGCGATGAGTCTTTTACGATAAAACGCTCTAAAATACGTGGAGTGGAGAGTTTCGGTATGATTTGTGCCGAAGACGAAATAGGCGTAGGCAAGTCACACGACGGCATCATAGTTCTGCCTTCGGAGACGGCGGTAGGTACTTTGGCTAAGGATTATTATCGGGTCGAGACCGATACCGTTATCGAGGTGGATATTACCCCCAACCGCTCCGATGCCATCTCGCACTACGGCGTAGCACGAGATTTGTACGCATACTGCTTTGCTCACGGCATCGCAGCCGAACTTCGTCGTCCGCAGTTAGATGAAAGTATTGCACCTAAGGGTAGCGATAACCCGAAAATAGAGGTCAGAGTAGACAATATCGATGCTTGTCCTCGCTATGCAGGGATAAGTCTTACAGGTGTCGGAGTAGACCAATCACCGCAATGGCTGCAAAATCGTTTGTTGGCAATAGGACTAAGCCCTATAAATAACGTGGTAGATATTACCAACTATATGCTGCACTCTTTTGGGCAGCCGCTTCACGCCTTCGATGCAGACCGTATAGCAGGGCATAAGATAATAGTTCGCAACGCCGTGGAGGGCGAGAAGTTCGTTACTCTCGACGGCGTAGAACGCACTCTTACAAAGGCAGACCTGATGATATGCGATGCCGAGAAACCTATGTGTCTGGCAGGTATCTTCGGAGGATTGCACTCGGGAGTGAGCCAAGATACCAAATCGGTATTCATCGAGAGTGCTTACTTCGACCCCGTCGGTACGCGAAAATCGGCACGTTATCACGGGCTGAATACCGACTCCAGTTTCCGCTTCGAGCGTGGAGTCAATCCACACGACACTATCTATGTACTCGGTATTGCAGCCTCGATGATTGCTCGTATTACGGGAGCAACCGTAGCGAGCGATATAGTCGACATTTATTCTAAAACGATAGATGACTTCGAGGTCTGTGTGTCGTTGACAAAAATACGCTCTCTTGTGGGTAAAGATATCGATACACAGACTATCGAGACCATACTCGAAGGACTCGAAATAGCGATCGTCTCCAAAGATACTGCTTCCGACGATACCGTTTATCGCCTCCGCGTGCCGGCATATCGTACCGACGTACGTAGAGATGTAGATGTAATCGAGGATATTATGCGTATTTACGGGTACAATAATATAGAGTTTTCGCAAAGTGCGAAGATTCCCGTATCGTACCGTACGAAACCGGATAGACATTATTTGCAGAATATCATTAGCGAGCAGCTCACGGCTAACGGGTTTTACGAGATAATGAACAACTCGTTCTCCAAGAGTCAATATTACGACTGCCTGACGACTTATCCTTCGGGCAACAGTGTCTCGGTGATGAATGCTCTTAGCAGCGACCTCAATGTTATGCGGCAGACACTGCTTTTCGGAGGGCTCGAGAGTCTTGCCTACAACATAAACAGACAGAATGCCGACCTAAAATTTTACGAGTTCGGCAACTGCTATCGTTACGTTGCCGAAGCCCCGAAAGACAGTGACCCGTTGGCTGCATACTCACAGAGCGAACATCTCGGCTTGTGGATTACAGGCAGACGCCTGCCGCAGAGTTGGCTCAGGAAAGACGAAGCCACCTCGGTGTACGACCTGAAAGCGTATGTGCAGAACATACTCATTCGTCTTGGTATAGGTAAGCTGGCTGTCCGAGAGTTCGACAACGATATTTATAGTCAGGCACTCGAATTGGCGACATCTTCGGGCAAACCGCTTGCTGTGCTCGGAGTGGTGTCGAAAGGTATTCTGAAAACTTTCGATATAAAAGAAGATGTCTTCTTTGCGGATATCTTTTGGGACGAGGCTTTGGCAGAGAGTGTCCGACACACAGTGCATTTGACCGAAATACCCAAATTCCCCGAAGTATCGAGAGACTTGGCATTGCTTTTGGACAAAAATATCACATTCTCTCAGGTAGAGAATATTGCTTACAATGTAGAACGAAAATTGCTCAGGAGAGTTACTCTTTTCGATGTCTACGAAGGGAAAAATCTCGAAGAAGGCAAAAAGTCGTATGCCGTCAACTTTATCCTGCAAGACAGCGATAAGACTCTTACAGACAGCCAGATAGAAACAATTATGAGTAAGTTGCAAAAGGCGTTCTCCTCCGAACTCGGAGCCAGAATCAGATAAACGTTTTGCCTCATCTGTCGCGACGATGTATCTACTTATTACGTTTTTTAGGAATTTGCTCTACGACTTGGGGATTCTTAGGTCGTACCGCTTCGATTTCCCTATTATCACCGTCGGTAATATCACTGTTGGCGGTACGGGCAAGACTCCGCATATAGAGTATTTCGTTCGTCGATATTCAGCCGAAGGCAAGCGTGTGGCTGTCGTCAGTCGTGGGTACCGACGCAAGACAAAAGGAATGGTCGTCGCCGACAGTCGTTCGACAGCCGATAGTATCGGAGACGAGCCGTATCAGATTTTTAGGAAATTTCCCCACATTATGCTCGTAGCAGACAGCGACCGTGTCCGTGCCGTAAAGTATCTTATGGCACAAGAGGCGAAACCCGATATCATACTGCTCGACGACGGTTTTCAGTATCGACGTCTTGCAGCCGGTCGTCAGGTGGTGTTGGTCGATTACGGGCGTCCCATCTTCGAAGACCGAATATTGCCCTACGGCAGGCTCAGAGAGTGTCGCTGCGGTATCCGTCGTGCAGACGAGGTGATTGTGTCCAAGTGTCCGTCGGATATTAGCGAAGCTGCCAAGCAGCAGTGGGCTCAGAGGCTTGGGTTGCCCGAGCGTATCGAACTGCGTTTTTCGACACTCGATTTCTTCCCGCCTCGCAACATCTTCTCGGGCGAGCCTTTGGATATGGACGGCAAACACGATTTGCACGTTATTACAGGCGTTGTCCGTGCCGATAGTCTTTACGATTATCTCCGCCCCTTTGCTACCACAATGGAGCGGACGGCGTTCGCAGACCATCATCGCTTTTCGGCGGGCGATATTGAGTTTATCAACCGTTTAGCCGACCGTGGCACTACTATTATCGTTACCGAGAAAGACGCCTCTAAACTCGTCGCTGCGTCGACTCTGTCGCCTGCTGCCCGCAGACAACTCTATTCCGTCGAGGTAAGGGTAAGATTTGTGTAAGAGGGGATAGCGATTTTTTGGTGAGAGGATTAATAGTCTGAGAGTATAATATGTTGGAAAATAATTTAATAAGGTTGACGGAAGAATGTATTTTTCGTATGATATTATCGATAAGCGGGCAGTGACAGACCCCGACGGCATAGCCATAAGATGGCAATCGCCCGACGGAAGGCTGCTTGAGGTTTCGAATGCGGATTTACACCATCATAGCGATGTAACGGCATATTATCTTCGTCGTATGGGAGTAGGCGTCGGGAGTCGTGTTTTTATGTATGATATGGAGACTGTTTTCGAGTATGCTACCGTTCTGACGGCTCTCAATAAGCTATGTGCCACACCTGTCTTCGACCTACGGAAACAACCTGTGGAGCGTTGTAACGAGTTGCAGGCTTATGCCGTCGTCTGCAATTGTCTGTCGGATATTATTTCCATAATAGATGCTGATATAGATAAGTTTACTACATTGGAGATAAAAATATCGGTCGGGTATCCGTATCCGCGGAATTGGTTCGACCTGCATACGGGTACAAGGCTTGCAAGACCGTTCAGACCGGCGGATAATCTGCCAAAAAACTATACTTCATTTATCGTATATGACAAGCAACCCATATTATATGATGAAACCTATCCAATCGATGCTACGGGCAATACCGTATTGGACAGGTTTCTTGGTGCAGTACACCACGACAGTGTGTTCGAAATTCGTCAATGACGTTAGTTGCGTCGTCCGCCGAGGTATATCGATATGTAATAAAGTAATGTAGCCAACGAGCTGAGTGCTGCTACAACATAGGTATAGGCGGCTGCTTTAAGTGCAGATTCTGCCATCGGTTGTTGCTGATTGTCTGTGATGCCTTCCGAACGCAACCACACCAAAGCTCTTTTGGAAGCGTCTATCTCTACGGGTAAGGTAATGAAACTGAATAGCGTTGTAATGGCAAACAGTACAATACCTGCCAACATCAGTTGCGGGAATACTTTGAGTAACAGCATTCCCCCGAGTAATACCCACATTACATATTTCGAAGAGAAGCTTACTATCGGTACCAGGGCAGAACGCATTTTGAGCGGAGCGTATGCTCGAGCGTGTTGTACGGCGTGTCCGCATTCGTGTGCAGCCACGGCAGCGGCAGCCACAGAGTTAGATTCGTATACCGAATCGCTGAGGTTTACCGTCTTGTTGGTAGGATTGTAGTGGTCGGTCAGATTGCCGCCTACGTTTACTACCTCTACGTCGTCGATGCCATTGTTTCTTAGCATCTTGCGAGCCACGTCGGCTCCGGTCATATCGCTATTAAGCGGTACTTGTGAATATTTCTTCATTCTGCTGTTGAAGGTTGCAGAGACCAACCAGCTGATAAGGGCTGTACCTATAAATAAAATCCAATACATTTTCTATTATTTTGTTTGTTAAATACTTTTATAAATATTAATAGCAAAAACCTTGCCACAGACGTAAAACCTGACAAAATTAACATTTCGCCCTTGCCATTTTTTCTTTACACTTTTTGCAAATACCGTACAGATATAGCGTATGGTTTCCGATGGAGAACGCAGTAGAGTTGCGTAAATCAATGGATTTTTTCAGTTTTTTGTCGGTAAATGCCTTTACTTTATTGCATTTTATACATATCCTGTAATAGCTGTTGGCGCCTGAGGGAAACTTCTCGTACAGTATATTTTGCGAATTGAAGTTGTGTCTGATTATCAGATTGCACTCCAAGAGCAGATTTAGTGTACTGTATATCGTTGCCAAGCTTACGTGTATGTCTTTGTTAATATCTTCGTGCAAAGCCTGAGCGCTGAAAAAAGTGTTCTTCGAATATATCTTCTCCACAATCAACACTCGCTCCGAGGTCTGACGCATTTTTTTTTGCCTCAGAAATTCTTTGAACTTCTCTACGGCACCGCTTTTTTCTTCGTTTACGTTTTTCATCTGTCTCAGAAAACGGCAACAAATGGGTTTCGAAGTTCTACTGCGGCTATTTTGGCTTTGGCGGTGTGTCGGGCGCCTGCCGAGTCTATAAACTGCCGAGAGATATCCACTATTTTTTCGTCTTTTAGATACATCCTCAGTCGGTTGCTATCGGTAACATCGGCTATGTGAGACACTTCGATGTTCTCCTGTCGGCAGTAATCGATAAACTCGTCCATATCTTTTTTGTCGAGCACTACCGCCATACGTTCCTGGCTCTCGGAGATAGCAAGCTCCGTTCCTGAAAGTCCCGAGTATTTGGTCTTTACGCGGTCGAGGTAGATGTCGAGCCCGTCGGCAAGTTCGCCGATAGCTACGCATACGCCTCCTGCTCCGAAGTCGTTCGATTTTTTTATCAGTTGTGTAACTTCACTTCGTCTGAAAAGTCGTTCGAGCTTGCGTTCTTCGGGGGCGTTGCCTTTCTGTACCTCACTGCTGCATAGTTCGAGGCTGTTGGCGTTGTGTTCCTTCGACGAACCTGTGGCTCCGCCTACACCGTCGCGTCCGGTGCGTCCGCCGAGCATTATCACCACATCGCCTGCCTTAGGTGTTTCGCGTCTTACATTGTCTGCTCTGACAGCTCCTACGACAGCACCTACTTCGAGGCGTTTGGCAACGTAGTTATCGTGATAAATCTCACGTACAAAAGTAGTGGCAAGCCCTATCTGGTTGCCATACGAAGAATATCCGTTGGCTGCTTTTGTAGAGATAATCCTCTGAGGTAGTTTCCCCTGTATGGTCTCTGTAACAGGTAGATATATGTTGCCCGCACCTGTAACACGCATAGCTTGATACACGTAGCTCCTGCCCGACAAGGGGTCTCTGATGGCTCCTCCGAGGCAGGTAGAGGCTCCCCCGAAAGGTTCTATCTCTGTCGGATGATTGTGAGTTTCATTCTTGAACATTAGGAGCCATGGTTCCTTGACACCATCAACGTCCACTTCGATTTCAACCGAGCAGGCATTGATTT
>ERZ773068.1236-NODE-1236-length-12765-cov-4.277577_pt1 | contig 12765 bp, 1 predicted proteins | sample MGYA00580620_ERZ773068 | MGnify/ENA primary metagenome ERZ773068 (study PRJEB29015, sample SAMEA2737983) | human oral metagenome | biome: human oral; feature: human-associated habitat; material: dental | place: China | collected 2101 ... | reverse complement strand
TTTACTTTACCCTATCGCGGTATCAGCCGTTTACCATTGGTAGCCCACGCCTGCGGTGGCGCCGTAATGGCCGCGCGAGTTGCCGGTGGCTGTACCTTTGATAATCCAGTTGCCGCCGTCGGAGATACTGGAGAAGCCGACGGCATAGCCGCTTTCACCCCTGTATGCGCTGCCGGAAACGGCCATCATGCTCTTGCCGGGCAGATAGGCCTGCGGCAGACCGGCCACGGCCATCGCCGCTGCGGTACCGGCCTTAGAGTCGCTCTCGACATCGTTGATACGTTGGTTCAACTGGTTACCCATGTTCGCAACGTAATTGTTGATGCTGTTGATGCTCTGGTTAATCGCCTGGTTGGTGTAGTACAACTGGCTGCCGTTGATGGCGTCGGTCGAAGCCGCCGATACCACGCCTGCGGCCACGCCTTGTACCTGGCGGGTTTCATCCGCGTTGTTGCCCACGGTTACCACACCGGCCACTTTGTTGGCGGTTGCGCTCGAACCCGCTTTGCCTGCGACGGCTGCGTCGTTCAGGCCGCCGTAGGTGTACGCTTCGCCGGAAGCGGTATTGGCGGTATGCACGCCGCTGGTCGTAGCGCGGTCGCCGAGGTACACGGAATCTGCCGTACCGGCGGTGATGTTGCTGCCCAAGGCGTAAGCATTGTTGGCGGACACGGTGTTGTTGTTACCCACAGAGTACGAGCTGTTGCCGGTAACCACGCTCGGGTCGCCGATGGCGCCGGAGGCTTTGCCGCTGACGATGTTGCCGGTACCGATGGCGATGGTATTCTCGGCGGTGGCCTGCGCACCCTTACCGATGGCGATGGCATTCATGCCGCTGGAGACGGATTGTCTGCCGATGGCCAGCGTATCGGAAGCGGAAGCCTGAGCCTGATAGCCGACTGCCGTCGAGTACGCGCCGCTCGCGCTGGAGTCCTCGGTATTGGTGGCCTGAACCGCGGGATCCACTTCGCCGTCGTTGGTATGGAAGAACCTGATACCTTGCTCGTTTATACGGCCTACGGCTTCAATCACGTCATTGGTGACATACATGCCTTTGCCTTCGACGTTATAGGTAACCAAAGTGTAACCGTTGGATTGCGCCACGGTGGTTTGGTTGGTTACGTTTTTAACGTTGCCGTTCTGGCTGTTGTCCACCAGGGTGATGCCCTTGATATTGCCCACGTTGCTGGTACCGGTGCTGCTGTCGGTAGTCGGTTTGGTGGTGCTGTGGTTTTCGCCGTTGCTGCCGATTAACTGGTAAAGCTGGTGCAGCTGGCCGCCGTTGACGGCATCTTTGCTGTCTGCCGACACGGTTCCGGCCGCAACGTTGGTAACCTTGTTACCGCCGTTGTTGAGGCCGCCCGAAGTCAGGCTGACTGCGTTGTTGCCGGAACCGACGGTGACGCCGCCGTTATCCACCACGGTATTGCCCGCAGTAACGCTGTTGACGTTCAAGTCTTTGTTGAGGCTGACTTGGACGCCGGCTGCGTCGGCTTTGGTCGTGATGTTGGCATCGCCTTTCACCGCTACGCTGTCGCCCAGTTTCTTCGCACCGGTGCTGCCGCTGTCGCCGGTAAAGGTCAGGCCTTTGGTATCGACGATGTCTTTGGCCGCCGCACCTTTGGCGATGTCTGCTTTGACGTTTTGCGCCAAATCGACGGCGTAATCGGTAACGTTGTTGCCGTCTTTCGCGCCTTTGGCCACGACGATGTCGGACGAACCGGCGGATACGCTGGCACCATCGGCGTTAACGGTGTAAATGGTCTGGCCGTTGCCGCCCTGGCTGCTGGTTACGCTTGCAATGTTGGTTCCGCCCGCCACTTCGGTTTTGGCCGCTGCGGCTTTTTGGTTCAACTGGCTGACGTTGACGGCATCGGTGTCGTTGACGCCTGCGGCCACGTTGGTCACGGCTTTGTTACCCGCGTTGATGCCTGCGGCGGTTACGCCCACGTCTCCGGCTTTGAGGCCGTCTGAAGTCAGGGCTACGTCGTTGCCTACTTTGACGCCGTCGTTGTTCAACACGGTATCGCCTGCGGTAACGCTGTCGATGTTCAGGTCTCTGTTGAGGCGGACTTGAACGCCGTCTGCGTCGGCTTTGGTCGTGATGTTGTCGTCGCCTTTCACCGTCAGGCTGTCGCCCAGTTTCTTCGCACCGGTGCTGCCGCTGTCGCCGGCAAAGGTCAGGCCTTTGTTGTCGACGGCTTCTTTGGCCGCTACGCCTTTGGCAATGTCCTCTTTGGCTTCGTCGGTCAGGTCGAGCGCGTAATCGGTTACGCCGTCGCCGTCTTTCTCGCCCGCGTTCACTTTAACCGCGCCGCCGGCAGCCTGACTGAGGGTGGTCTTGTCGGCGTTGACGGTGTACTCGGTGTTGTTGCCTTCCACTTTGCTGCTGACGGTAACGTTTTTGCCTGCCGCTACGGTGGTGGTTTTTTTGCTGGCGTCCAACTGCTGTTTCAACTGACCGAGGTTGACGGCGTCGGTGTCGTTGACGCCTGCGGCCACGTTGGTGATGGCTTTGTTGCCCGCGTTGATGCCTGCGGCGGTTACGCCCACGTCTCCGGCTTTGAGGCCGTCTGAAGTCAGGGCTACGTCGTTGCCTACTTTAACGCCGTCGTTGTTCAACACGGTATCGCCTGCGGTAACGCTGTCGGCTTTCAAGTCTTTGGCTGTCGCCACTTTATAGGTGGTGCTGCCGTCAGAGTTGTTCACGGTTTCGACTACGATATTGTCGTGGCCGCTGGCAACTTTGCTGGTGGCCGCCGCTGCCGCTGCATCGAGCTGGGCTTTGTTTACTGCGTCGTCATCCGCTTCGCCTTTGGCAACTTTGCTGATTTTGTTGCCGCCGTTGTTGAGGCCGTCTGAAGTCAGGCTGACCGGCTGTTTGCCGCTTGCGGCGGACGGCGTAACGGTTACACCGTTGGCCGAGATTTTGCCGGTGTTGCCGTCCGCGTCTTTAAATTCGGCGGAAGCCAATTCTTTCAACTCTTTGCCCAATTTGACATTCAGCGTATCGCTGCCGTTGGAAACGACGCCGATATTGCCTTCGCTCAGTTCGGCCGCATCTGCGCCGCCTTTGACGAATACTCGGCTGCCCAGTTTGCGCTCGAAGTTTGCGGTATCGTTGTCGCCGCCGAAAGTCAGCGGGCTGGTAACGGCGGTGTTCAATGCATTCAGCGCGGTGCCTACATTGTTGTAAGTCTTGGCGGGTTTGCCTTCCGCCGGCGTACCGTCAACCAAGGCATAGGCCGGAGCAACCAGATTGCCGTCGTTGTCGACGCTGCCGCCCAACACTTCGGCCGTTTTGGCCGCCGCGTTGTACAACTGGCTGCCGTTGACGGCTTCTTTGCTGCCTGCGGCAACTTTGCCTTCGGCAACGTTGGCCAGTTTGAACGGATCGGTCGTGCTGCCCGCTGCGTTTTGCAGGGAGGCAATCACGTTGGTGTCGGCAATTTCGTTGCCTTGTCCGTTCGGTCCGGTACGGAAGCTGCCGTCTTGCTGTTTGTACACTCTGTTACCGGAAGCATCGGTGTAGACCACCGGATGTTGTGCAGTTTCGGCAAGGTTTTGCGCATCGACACTGACTTTGACGGTGCTGACGCCGTTTGCACTTTCTACGCTGACGGTCGTACCGGTGCCGTTGGCGAAGTTAACGGTATCGTAGGCGGTAACGACGTCTTTCGCTTCGCCGTTGCCTTGCAGGTTCCATCCGGCGTTCAGTACGTCGTTCACCGTGGCGGCATTGCTGCCGTTGATGTTTGCGGGCTTGGCCGCCGATGCGTCGCCTGCGGCGACTGTGGTCAGGTTGTCGCCCAAGCCGCTGATTTTGCCTGAGGTACCATCGATGGTAATCGGTTTGGCCGCGTTTTTACCGACGGTAATCTTATCGGCCAAGCCGAAATCGATTTGGTTGTCGGACACGGTCGTTACGATGTTTTTGTCCACGCTGGTATACAGGACGACTTCGCCCGGTTTGACATGGTCCTTCGTCTCGCTGTTTGCCAGATTGCTCTTGTCGGCGGTAATGTTCAGACCTTTCTGCAACTCGATGCCGATGTTGTCCAACGCGCCCTGTACGGTATTGGCCGCCACCGAAGAACCGTCGGATTTGGTTACGTTGAACGTCGGTGCGGCAATACTGCCGTCGGCATTGCTGAAGGCCGCGCCCAAGGCCGCCGCCAGCGGTTTGAGCTGGCTGACGTTGGCGGCATCGGTATCGTTTTTACCTGCGGCGACCGAAGTAATTGTTTTGCCGCCGTTGCTGAGGCCGTCTGAAGTCAGCTTCACGGGATTGGCGGCCGTACCCACGGTTACGCCTGCGGCGTTGACGGTAGTCGTATTGCCCGAAGTATCGGTAAAGGCGGCCGAATCCAAGCCTTTCAGTGCTTTCGCCAGTTTGACGTCCAATGTACCCTGGCCGTCTGAAACGACGCCGATGTTGTTGTCGCTCAACTTATCCGTATCGGTTTCACCGCCTTTGACGGTAACGGTGCTGCCCAACTGTTTGGTAGCCGTCGCACCCGTATCGCCGGCAAAGTTCAGCGGACTTCTTACGGCATCGCTCAGGGCGGAAAATGCTTTGTCCGCACTGTCGTAAGTGGTCACGCCCGCAGTGGCCGGGCTGCCTGAAATCACGGTATAGCTCGGTGCGGTAATGGTACCGTCGGGATTAACCTTGGTACCGGCCGCTTTAGCCAGTTTGTCGAGCTGCGCCACGTTTACCGCGTCGTTCTGCTTGGTACCGGCTTTGATATTGCCCAAAGCGGTCGGAGTGGAAGTCTGCGGGTCGGTCGGATTCAGCGCCGCGATGGTGATGTTACCGGTATCGGTGTAAGGCGTACCGTCTTCGGCATGGACGAACGATACGGTTTTCACCCCATGCGGGTCAACGTCCACTTTACGGTTCAGGATTTTGCCGTCCGAACCGATATAGGAAAACGGTGCGTCGTTATTGACCGTTGTCAGCGTGCTGACGCGCAGGTTGTTCAACGCGTCGGTCAACTGGCCGAGATTGACCGCGTCGGTGGCACTGTCGCCCCTGCCGACATTGGTAATCTTGTTATCGGCCATATCCAAGCCGCCTTTGGCCTTAACCACGCCCGAAAACTCAGGGGCGTCCGCCGTGTTGATGCTGACGGTGCTTTCGTTTTGGTTCAGGACGATGTTTTTGCCTGCTTCAAGCGTGATGGTTGAGCCGCTGGTGATTTCTTTCAGCGAATGGTTGTTTGCCTGCCCGTTGGTACCACTGGTGGCCGCCGTAACCAGTTTGAATGATTTGTAGGCACCCGTATTCAGCGCCGAAATCGCACCTTCGATGGTGCTGGCGCCCGTGCCGCCGATATTGCTCATGGTAATTCCGCCGTCGGCATTCAACTTGGCATTGCCGCCCAGCACTCCGGCAACGGTTTTACCCATATTGTCCAAAGAAGCCTGCGTGGAGTAGAGCTGGCTGCCGTTGACGGCGTCCGTACTGTTTGCATCGATGCGGCCTGCGGCAACGTTGGTAATGGCTTTGTTACCCGCATTGATGCCTGCGGCGGCTACGGCAACGTCTCCGACTCTGAGGCCGTCTGAAGTCAGGCTGGCGGAATTGCCGCCGGCAGACGTGATGTTCACGCCACTTCCGTCAACGACAGTATCGCCTACCGTTACTTTATTGAAAGCCACTTCGTCTTTGGTCGCAACGGTTATTTTGTTTTCGGCCTGAGTCAGCTTGATATTTTTTCCCGCATCTACGGTAACAGTTTCGCCGTTTTGTACGTTTTCGACGTTCGAACCGGCCACTTCGCCTTCAGATTGAGAAGTTTGCAGCTTGAAGCCGGCCGATTTGAGCTGGGCCACATTGACGGCATCGGTGTCCTGAGTACCTGCCGCAAGGGAGGTAATCTGGCGCGTGATGTTTCCATCGGCATCGCCCACCGACACGGCGGCACGGGTGGATTTCCATGCTGCAATGGTTTTATCGGCAGCCGAACCCAACGGGTCCGCACCCACCGCACCTTTGTCGACGGAAGCTTTGCTGGCACGTCCCAAAGCAACGCCGTCTGAAACGGTTACCGACGTGCCGCTACCCAATGCGACCGCACCGGTAATATTTTTCTCGCCGGCAAAAGTTACGGTATCGCTGCGCGGTAAATCCCTGCTCGGATTGGCGGCCCAGTTCGCAGTCGTCAAAGTTGCCGCAGAAGCGCCGATTTTTACATCGTTACCCAACACGAAGGTATCGGAAGTCTGGCTGCCGACGATATTTTTATTACCGATGGCGTAGTTTCCCGTACCGCCGATTACACTGCGCGTTTCCACATTCCTGTCGGCCCTCGCACCTGTTCCGGCGTTTTGGATCGCACCGCTCCATACACCCGAATATGCGCCGGAGACGACGGAACCCGAACCAAAGGCGGTACTGGCATGGGCATTTTGAGTAACTAGGGAATCGCTGCCGATGGCGACGCTGCTATCCGCATGGGCGGCCGAATAACGGCCTATCGTGCTGGCACGGATTCCGCTCAAAGTTCCGGTACCCAATGCCACACTCTGCGCACCGAAAGCATTGGCCGTAGAGCCGATTGCCGTCGCATAATCGCCTGCTTTGGAATAAGAACCGATGGCCAGCGCATTGTTTTCCAGAGCTTTTGCACTGTTACCGATGGCAACCGTACTCAATTTCAATGCTTGGGAGAGTTTGCCGATGGCAATAGAGGAATCTCCGTTTGCAATATTCTGCTTACCGATAGCAATGGCGTTAGAGGCATTTGTATTCGTGTTACTACCGTCCGTCGAAATGGAAACTTTGTTTTCGGAACCGATGGCGATGGCCGGTTCTTCATTGTCCGCGCCTGTGCCGCCAACGGTATTCCTACTTCCCATTACGATGGCGTGGGTACGGTTTACCGTATTGCTGTTACCTTGGATGTGAACATTGGTAACGGCATTGATACTGTTATCATTGCCGATTATCGTGCTCTGCGTGGCCGCAATCGGTGCGCCCTGCGCGCCGTTACCGTTACCCAAAACATGAGTGTTTGTACCGCTGACGAAACCGCGCCTTCCGATAACGGTAGAAGATTCGCCGCTTGCTTCGTTAGTGCTGCCAATCGAAATCGACTGGTCGCCTTTTGCTTTGACATTTTGTCCTATTGCAACGGCGTTAATTCCCTCCGCCAGCGCATCGACACCCGCCGCCAGCGCGTTTTCGCCGGTTGCGCCGTCGTTGTTGTAGTTGCCTTTCGTGCTGTCCGTATTTTTAACGCTGTAAAAGTGGTGTTTCGCGGTATTGACGGACTGATTGAGGCTGTTAATCGAATTCCGGATATCGCCGACAGACGTATTCAAACCATCAATGGCGGTGTTGGCCTTATCAGCCGCCGCATTTGCAGCATCGGCGGTCGTTTTCAGTGCCGCCAAAGCATCGTGCACGGTATTTTGGTTCGTACCGCCAAGATTGTTTACGGTCAGGTTGCCCGCGCCATCCACGGCAGTCTCGCCGCCCAAGGCATTTTTAGTGGCGGTGGCAAGGTTGAGCAGGTAGGAATTGGTGGCGTAGAGCTGGCTGCCGTTTACGGCATCAGTGCTGTCCGCACTGAGCACGCCGGCGGCTACGTTTTGAATCTGACGTTTGGTACCGACTGTTTTACCGACGGAAACAACGCCGTAGGAATCCTTACCGGCGGCGGTATAACTGTTGCTCAGGGTATATTCACCCGCATGTGGCGCCTCGGTAACGCTTCCCGCGCCTAAAGCCACGTCGTTCTCATTGACCGCCTGCGAAGCATAGCCCAATGCAGTCGAATTTACGGCTTCGGCCTTAGTATAAGCACCCACGGTAGCGGCTCCGGCGGCATTTGATGTTGCTGAAACACCGAAGGCAACGGTATTGGCGCCCAAAGCACCGGCAGAATGGCCGATGGCCAGCGCTTCGCTGTCTGTTGCCTGAGCCGTATTACCAAATGCAATCGAACTGTTGCCCAGAGCTTTGGTATCCAAACCCATAGACATAGCATAATTTTCGGCGGCCACTGCACCGCTGCCGATGGCGATACCGTTAAGTTTGCTGTCTGATACGGTGGCTTTGTTACCGATAGCAATGGCAAACTTACCGGAAGCATTGGAATCTATACCCAATGCTACGGCTTCGCTGCCGGAAGCATTGGCACGCTGACCGACAGCCACCGCAGATACTCCGCTTGCAAGGGTATTGTGGCCAATCGCAACGGTTTCATGGCCGTTTGCACGGGCATTGCTGCCTGCGGCCACCGAGAAATCGCCGGCAGCGGCAGCAGCCACGCCCGCCGCCATAGCGTTTGTGCCCGTTGCACCGTCATTGGCGCGGTTGCCTTCCGTATTATCTTGCTCCGTCGGATTTACCGAATAATATTTCACACTTGCGTCGGCAATTTTGGTTGCCAACACATTGGCCACAGAATAAAGCTGGCTGCCGTTAATGGCATCGGTAGAAGTCTCAGAAATCGCGCCCGGTGCGATATGTTTGAGTTGGCGTTCGTAGCCCGCACTACCGAAGGATACCTGGTCGCCGGCGATAATCCTGCTACCGCCTGCAAAATTGCCGTATTGCACGCCGTTGACGTTGGCGTCGCGCACGCCCGTTGCATCTGTTTCCGTCGTGCTGCCCGCACCAATCGCCACCGCATTACCTTTGGTCGCTCTCGCACCCATACCGAATGCGGCAGAAGCCAAACCTGTCGCACTTGTACCCGTACCGAATGCGGTTGAAAGCTCGCCGGTGGCTTGCGATTTGGTACCGATGGCTACGGCTGCTTCGCCCGAAGTCGGTTGAATATAGCTGTTCTTTCCGGTTGCCATCTCGTCGCCGGTATATTCTCTATAGATTTCTTTAACGGTTTTGCCCGAACCGTCCTCTACCTGTTTTTCTGCAACGGTATCCCAGTCATCCGAACCGATGACGATAGAGGAGTTGCCTTTGGCGGTAACATTGTTACCGATAGCGGTAGACTGGTCCCCCCAAGCATTGGCAAAGGCACCGATGGCCACAGTCTGGTTGGTATCTTGATTTGAAGCAGAGTCTGCCGGATTGATCGCCGAAGCGTTATAGCCGATAACCACGGAACGCGAGTTATTGGAGTGCGCTCCCTCGCCAATCACTATCGAGCTGTATTTCAAAGCCCGAGCATTATTACCGATGGCGATTGCGGCAGCCTGTGCCGCTATGCTGGATGTACCGATGGCAAGTGCATTAGTATCATCGGCATTCGCCCCCTGACCCAAAGCAACGGCATTCGCCTGACGGGCATGGCTGTTCAAACCTATAGCGACAGCTTGTTCACCGTCTGCATTAGCCGAATGTCCGAATGCGATGGAATCGACTTTCCAAGCATTGTTGTTCGTACCGATAGCAATGGCATCTTTGCCTTCGGCTTTGTTGCTCTTACCGAAAGCCAGGGCATTTTGGCCGGAAGCCACGGTAGAATCACCCATCGCAATGGCATCGCCTGCCGATGCCTGCGAATTTTTACCGAAAGCCATCGCACGGTTTTGGGCGGCGTTGGCATTGTTGCCGACGGCGACGGCATCTTCGCCCAGCGATTTGGCCTCATTGCCCAAAGCAATGGCATTTGCTTTGGCCGCATTGGCTTGGCGGCCCACTGCAAGTGAATTTTCCCCTGTCGCACGGTTATTGAAACCCAGTGTAGCCGCACCCGAAGCAGGCGCCTGACTATAAGGGCCGACAGCAACCGAGGAGTTTCCCTTAGCCATCGCGCCATCACCGAGAGCTACGCTGGATTTGCCTGTTGCTTGGGAGTTTTGGCCGCCCGAAAACGAGTTCTGCCCATAGGCATTGCTGGCCTGGCCGATGGCGGTTGCATTTGTGCCGCTCGCGGTGCTTAGTGCACCGATCGCTACGGAACCTGCACCCGTGGTCGTACCCGAAACGTTGGGATCGGCGGGCGCCGTATCCGCATTAACCGAGGCTCTATTACCGATTACCACCGCATTTTGTGCCTCTGCCTTGGTTTCACTACCGATGGCAACGGTCTGTTCGGCAGTTGCCTGAGTCGCGTAGCCGATGGCGACAGTATTGTTTTTGTTTGCTACGACTTCGGTACCGACGGCGGTAACGTTATCTCCCCTTACCAGCACATGGGTACCGATACCGATAGATTTTGCTCCCTGAACCCCGAGGGCGGCGGCCCTGCCCGCATCGTTACTGCCGATGCCGATGGAACCCTGGCCGTTTACCGATGTATCCGCACCAATCGTGATGGCTTTTTGACCGGTCGCTTTGATGTTTACACCGATTGCCGTTGAATTGTTACTTGCCGCAATAGTAGAAGAAGTACCGGAGTTCGGACCGATTGCCAAAGCGCCGTTGTTACTTGCCTGAGCATTGTTACCGATAGCTACCGCACCGGAACCGTGAGCCGAGGTGGTGCCGTTGCCGATGGCGAATGTCGCGCCTCCCGTAGCGGGTTTTTCAGTAATGGTCGCCCAAACCCCTTCCGACATTCCCAGCAATGCCATACTCAATGCAGTCAGTCTGAACAAGGCTTTCAGACGGCCTTGTTCGACGGCGCAGACTTCTTCTGCCGCGCCGCCGACTGTCGACGAGGCTTTGACATGTCCTTTTGCCAATTCGGAAGTTACGACGAAAGACTGGATCGTACGGTTCCAAACAATCTTGAAAATCTTGTTCATTTTATTTTCCTAATAATGTTAAACAAATAAATTTAATATATTACTGATTTCCTAAAATACTCCCGCCATTCGAAAATCAGTTTGCGTGGGACGGAGCAATCCGCATGTTGGAAATCGGGTGAGCTCTTTACAAAAATACCAAAACAATATGACGATTATTGTCACTTCCAAACAAATTTCAGAATAAATTTATATCCTGAAAGATAGTATCTATACTTTAAATACACTCCATTCAGGCTTATAAACAATCCGATTATCTATGAAATATAAAAAATTTAACTTTATTTTTCATTTTTAACGGAACTCTGACTGGCAATATCGAAGCAATTACTATGCCAAAACCTGAAATCCGTTTTACGGCGTCTGTATTTCTACGGCATTTTCTGTATTTTCAGATGGCAAAAAAGAAAACAGGCCGTCTGACAATTTCAGACGGCCTGTATCAGAAAGGCATATCGATTAATTTTGAACAATTTTAGAATGATTACTTGATTAAGAAATTTTAACAATCAGAACAACGGGATACCGCCATATTCGTTTGACGCCGCCCAAAACGGGCAAAAACAAAAGCAGCGGCATCAGAAAGACACGGATGACATTTTCAGACGGCCTGACGGAAATGCCCACAGGCCGTCTGAAACCGATTCAGTTTCCGTCCTGTTTTTCCAGCCGCTGTTTAAACCGCACGCCGGCGGCATGATAAAACGGTTTGGGAGAGAACTGGCGCGAGACCTGCGAAGCGGTAATGGCGCCGATAAGCAGCCAGAACAGCAGATTTTGTCCGCCGGTCATCTCCATCACCACCACGCTGGCGGTCAGCGGCGACTGGGTGGCGCCGGCAAGGAAGGCCGCCATGCAGATGAGGACGACGACGTTGACGCCCGTTTCCAGCCCGACCAAGGCGGCGATATGGCTGCCGAGCATGGCGCCTATGGTCAGCGACGGGGTAAAGATACCGCCCGGAATACCCGCCCAATAGGAAAACACGGTGGCCGCCCATTTGGCAGCGGCGATGCCGAACGGCGCATCGTACATGCGGCGTAGCGCACCCGATGCTTCGTTATAGCCCGTACCGTAAGTCTGCCCCTGATAAACCGTGCCCAGCAGGGCCAGCAACACGCCCATTGCAGCAGCCAGCAGCAGCGGATGGCGGACAATCAGGCCGCGCCATTTTTGCGGGGAAAACGCCGCCGCGCCTTTATACAGAAATTGCCCGAACAGGCCGCCCGCGATGCCGCAAACCAGCCCCGAACCCAGTACCCACAGCAGCATATTGTCCAACTCGCCGCCGTGGAAGCCCGAAAAATACGGGTTGTTGCCCTGTACGGCCACTTGGATGAAACCCGCCGCCAGCACGCCCAACAGGATTTGCCGTTCCCAGCGCAGCATCACGCCCCGACCCAGTTCTTCAATGGCGAAAACCACGCCCGCCAACGGTGCGTTGAACGCCGCCGCCAATCCGCCTGCCGCACCCGCCGCAATCAGATCGTTTTCCTGCATCCCCCTGAACGCGAGATTGTGTTTTTTACACCAGCCGCCCCAAGCCGACATCACCGCCGCGCCGACCTGTACCGACGGCCCTTCGCGGCCGATGGACGCGCCGCACACCATGCCGATGAAGGTCAGCGGGATTTTGAGTAACGTCTGTCCGAACGGAATCAAACGGGTTTTGTTCACCCCGTAGGGCAGCGACAGCGAGGCCAGCACCTGCGGAATGCCGCTGCCCGCCGTATACGGGGCGAAACGGCGCGTCAACCACGCAATCAGCGGCAGGCCCAGCGGCAACGCCACCCATGCGAACCACGGATATTGCCTGACCAGCCTGGCGTTGGTTTCCAACGCAAAGTCGGCCATATGTGCGAACAGGAGCGATACCAGCGCGACCAGTGCCGAACCGGCAAGCAGGAAAGCGAAGGCGGCGGTTTTGCGGGAAAGGCGGCGCGTCTGCCTGAGTTTGTGGGCGATGCGCAAGCCGATAAATCTTGGAAGAGGCATTTTGTCGTGCAGATGGAAAAGTTGGATAAAAGGCCGTCTGAAAATGAAGTTCGGCAGGTTTAAGCGGGGATAACCAGTTTTTTCAGACGGCCTGCCGGATTT
>ERZ773068.1230-NODE-1230-length-12802-cov-8.764494_pt1 | contig 12802 bp, 9 predicted proteins | sample MGYA00580620_ERZ773068 | MGnify/ENA primary metagenome ERZ773068 (study PRJEB29015, sample SAMEA2737983) | human oral metagenome | biome: human oral; feature: human-associated habitat; material: dental | place: China | collected 2101 ... | reverse complement strand
CAGCCTCGACCAGATCGACGACACCACCTTCTACCTCATCGTCAAGGACTGACTCACCCATCCCCCGGTTCGCGGGCGTATCCCGGGCGGGGTGGGGATGCGGAAGCGATCGAGGACCTCTCGGCGGAAAGGGGACTCCATCGACGTCGACGGCGCTCACGCCCCGGTCGCGTGGAAGACCAACACCTCGTAGCCGAGATCGGTCAAGGTGGCGCGGGCCGCGGCCCAGGCAAAGGTGAGCACTCCAGCCAAGAACTTCGGAGATGGAACTGCAACATTGTTACAGCTTGTTACAGTTCATTACAGTTCAGGTGAGGTGCCAGGTGGCGCGTGGGTCCTGCTTGGCGGAACCTTCCCGGATGACGAGTCCGAGTTCTTCCAGCTGGGCTAGCGCCCGGGTGGCAGTCATGCGGGCTACCCCTGCCAGTTCGGCCAGCGCCCCGGTGGAGAGCGGCTCCCCCGTCTGACGCAACGTGTTCAGAATGGCGATCGCGCTGCGGGTGAGCCGGGAGCGGATTTCTTCGGGGAGCGCCTCCTGCGCCGACAAGGTGAGAGTCACCGAGGAAGAGGATTGGAAATAGTGGGGATCGACGAGCCCGCGTCCACGCATCTCGGCGAATAGCCGCGCAATCCCTTCCCCGAGCTCCCTGGTGTACCCCAAGTCGGCGCACACCCGGGCGATGCGCGGGTTACGGGCATAGCGCCGGATATCGAGCGGGCGTTGGGGTTCGACGATGCCCGGGAATCGTCCTGGCGAGGTGATCTCGATCCGGCTTGGGAAAATCTCAAAGCGAATGTGGTCGCCCATGGTGCTGTACGAGCGATGAACGACGGCGTTGACCAGTCCCTCCAGCCAGGCATCCCGGGGAATCCGGGAGATGGGTTCGAAGGTGCCCGCGTCACTTAGTTGCTGCCAGGCGGGCATCATGTCCTCGATCTGGCGGATGGCTTCGGAGATCTGCCGCAGCAGGGAGCCTTCCACCCGGCGGTCCTGTTCGAGGGTCATGTTTCGTCCCACGCCCCGGTGCTCCGCCCCGTACTTGAGAATCCGGACGACGGCATTGGGAAACTCACGCTGGGGACGCTCGTCGAACAGCAGTTCGCTGGCCACGGTGAGCCGACCCCGGCGATCCACCAAGTCGCGCGCGGCCAGCGCACCCTCAATGGTCGCCGCGCCGATGCGTTCGGCGTAATCCGCCAGGGCCTGCTGGTCGAGATCCACCAGGGTGAGGTTCACGGGAGTGGCTTCATAGTGCGCCATGCCCCGATCGAACACGAGCTCACGCTGCTGCGCGGCAGTCAACCGCCGCGACTCATCGCCAACCCGCAGGTAGCACTCACCCTTCTGGGTGACGTGCACGCTCTCCCCCGGAGCGATGTTCAGCAGGACGAGAGTGGCCGGCTCGCCTTCGGCGTCCAGCGCCTCAACCTCTTCCACCCGGGCGCGTACCGGCGGTTCGGTGTAGTCGAGACAGGCTTGCCGCAGCTCGTTGCGCCGCTGCGCTGGCACGTCCTCCACCTTGCCGTCGTGGAGCCCAACGACGATCACCCCGCCATCGGCGTTGGCCATAGCCACCAGCGGGACCGCGAGATCACGTGGCGACACGCGAGCGGACTTGCGTTCGAACCACTGATCTTCCGCAAGGGCCAGCAGCGCTGGCCCCACCTGCTCTGGGGGCAACGTCAGGCTACGATCCACGACTGCCGAGGTCATAAAGTAACTGTAACATTGTTACAGCTTGTTACAGTGTTGCAGCTTCCCCAGCACGAGTTTCCCGGCCCAGCACGGGCCGGGGTCGTCACCACTCCATGCAGCGGTGAGGTGTTCTGCCTGCGAGACGGGCTGGGTTGATGCGCGACCGCCCGGGTACGGCGCCCCAGCGCCGAGAGGCGCGGCCCACCGCATGCAGTCCCGGTTGTCAGGCATGGCCTCTCCCGGTTTTGCCAGTGGGCTCTAGTACGGTGTGAGCACACCTGCTGAGAACAGCATTTAGCGCGCCGTTGGCGTAGGAGACACACGATGGCACCGACCACCAAAGAGGCCCAACGGGCCGAGTTGCACAAGACCATCTGGCGGATCGCCAACGACCTGCGCGGCTCGGTGGACGGCTGGGACTTCAAGGCCTATGTCCTGGGCATGCTGTTCTACCGGTTCATCTCAGAGAACCTCACCGCCCATATCAACCAGGGCGAGCACGAGGCCGGGGATCCCGATTACGACTACATCGAGGAGTCCGATCACCGGGCCTCCGGCATCCTTGACGGCGTCGTGGCAGAGAAGGGGTTCTTCATCTTCCCCTCAGAGCTGTTCGCCAATGTCCGCGATCGGGCGTCCCGGGACGAGAAACTGAACGAGACCTTGGAGCGGGTATTCCGCAACATCGAGGGGTCGGCGGTCGGCACGGCGGCCGAGGGCGCGTTGAAGGGTCTGTTCGATGACCTTGACGTCAATAGCTCCAAGCTTGGACCGACGGTGCTCAAGCGCAACGGGAAACTCGTCAAGCTCCTGAACGCGATCGGCGATATGCCGCTGGGTAATTTCGAGGACAACTCGATCGACCTTTTCGGGGACGCCTACGAATACCTCATGGGCATGTATGCCTCGCAGGCTGGCAAGTCCGGCGGGGAGTATTACACCCCGCAGGAGGTCTCGGAGCTGCTGGCCCGGCTGACGGTGGTCGGCAAGACCGCGGTGAACAAGGTCTACGACCCGGCCTGCGGGTCGGGGTCGCTGCTGCTGAAGTTCGCCAAGGTTCTCGGGCCAGACCGGGTTCGCAACGGATTCTACGGGCAGGAGATCAACCTGACCACGTACAACCTGGCGCGAATTAACATGTTCCTGCACGACATCAACTACGAGCACTTCAGCATTGAGCACGGCGATACCCTGACCGATCCCAAGCATTGGGATGATGAGCCGTTCGAGGCGATCGTGTCGAATCCTCCCTATTCGACGAAGTGGGAGGGAAACGACAACCCGCTGCTCATCAACGACGAACGATTCGCCCCCGCCGGGGTGCTGGCGCCGAAGTCGAAGGCGGACCTGGCGTTCACCATGCACATCCTGTCGTGGCTGAGCGTCAACGGCACCGCGGCGATTGTCGAGTTCCCCGGCGTGCTGTACCGCGGGGGCGCGGAACGCAAGATCCGCAAATATCTCATCGACAACAACTACGTGGATGCCGTGATCCAGCTGCCGCCGGATCTGTTCTTCGGCACCACCATCGCCACCTGCATCATCGTGCTGAAGAAGTCGAAGCCCGAGAACACGGTGCTGTTTATTGACGCCTCGGGTGAGTTCAGCCGGGTCGGGAACAAGAACAAGCTGCTGCAGCAGCACCAGGATCATATCTTGGAGACCTTCACCGCTCGCAGCGACGTGGATCACGTCGCCAAGCTCGTGACCAACGAAGACCTCGCGGCCAACGACTACAACATCTCGGTGTCCTCCTATGTCGAGAAGGAGGACACCCGCGAGGCCGTGGACATCCAGGCCCTCAACGCCGAGATCGCCCGCATCGTTGCCCGTCAGGCCGAGCTTCGCACCGAGATCGACGCCATCGTCGCCGACCTGGAGGGAGGGCCATCGTGACCGAGGGAGCGGCCGGCGAGGTGATCCTCTACCGGCGCGACGACGGCGCCCCCGCGCTTGAGGTACGCCTGGAGGAAGAGACCGTCTGGCTCAGCCAGCAGCAGATCGCCGAGCTGTTCCAGACCTCCCGCACCAACATCGTCGAGCACCTTCGGAACATCTACAACGAAGCAGAGTTGGACGAGGCTGCAACCTGTCGGAGATTCCGACAGGTTCGCACCGAGGGTTCCCGTCAGGTCGCCCGGGAGATCCCGTTCTACAACCTTGATGCCATCATCTCAGTCGGCTACCGGGTGAAGAGCAGGGTCGCCACCCAGTTCCGGATCTGGGCGACCGAACGCCTGCGGGAGTACCTCATCAAGGGTTTCACGATGGATGACGCCAAGCTGAAGAAACTTGGTGGCGGCAGTTACTGGCGTGAGCTGCTGGAACGTATCCGTGACATCCGCAGTAGTGAGAAGGTGCTGTACCGGCAGGTGCTGGACCTTTACGCCACCAGTGTGGACTACGACCCGCGCGCACCAGAGACAACCGAGTTCTTCAAGATCATCCAGAACAAGCTTCACTACGCCGCACACGGGCAGACCTCCGCGGAGGTCATCGCCGCCCGAGCCGACGCCACGAAGCCGAACATGGGGCTCACCTCGTTCAGCGGCGAGCGACCCCGCAAGTCCGATGTCACGATCGCGAAGAACTACCTGGGAGAGTCCGAGCTGAAGAAGCTCAACACCTTGGTGTCGGCCTACTTCGATGCGGCGGAGTTCCGTGCGCAGAACCACGAGCCCACCTACATGAGCGACTGGCTCGCTCACCTCGACCGCCTCATCGTCGCCATGGACGCCCCTGTCCTGCGCGGCTCCGGCAGTGTCAGCCGCGAACGGGCAGTAGCCCACGCCGAGGGCGAGTACGCCAAGTATCGCGCCCAGCTGGCAACCACCCCGACCGAGGTTGAGGAAGCCTACCTGGAGTCCATCAAACGCGCCCAGCGCGAGATCGAAGGCAAGAAATGAGCCAAATCGACAAGCTGATCGCAGACCTGTGCCCGAATGGGATCGAGTTCAGGACCTTGGGCGACATCGCCAGGCTTGTTCGCGGGAATGGTATGCCGAAGAGCGACCTCACCGAGGATGGCGTAGGTGCCATTCACTACGGCCAGATCTACACGCGGTATGGAGCGTGGGCGAGGGCAACGATTTCTTTCGTCCCCGAGGCCACAGCCACCAAACTAGCAAAAGTAGATCCTGGCGACATCATTATCACAAACACCAGCGAGAACATCGAAGATGTTGGGAAAGCGGTTGCCTGGCTCGGGGACGAGCAGATCGTAACCGGAGGACATGCAACCGTTATCAAACACGCTCAAGATCCTAAGTACCTCTCCTATTGGTTCCAATCGAGAGCCTTTTTCGACCAGAAGAGAGCCTTGGCAACCGGCACCAAAGTCATCGATGTCTCCGCGAGACAACTTGAGAAGGTGCGCATCCCCGTCCCACCGCTTGAGGTGCAGCGGGAGATCGTGAGAGTGCTGGATAAGTTCACCCAGCTGGAAGCGGAGCTGGAAGCGGAGCTGGAAGCGGAGCTGGAAGCCCGCCGCAGTCAGTACGAGCACTACCGGGCCAGGGTATTTGATTTTTCCAGCAGCATGGATGTGCGATGGTCAACTCTCGGCGAAATCTCCGCACGAGTCTCATCAGGAGCGACGCCGAAAGCTGGCGCACCTGAGTACTACGAGAACGGAAACATACCATGGCTTCGCACTAATGAGGTTTCCTTCAGGGAGGTCTGGGACACTGAAGTAAAAATCACAGAGCACGCCCTAAAGAAAACTGGAACTTCATGGATTGACAAGAACTGCGTCATAATAGCCATTTCTGGCGCCACCGCCGGACGGTCGGCGATAAACAAGATCCCATTGACAACAAATCAGCATTGTTGCAACCTGAGGATCGACGAGAAGCAAGCTGACTACAAGTACATTTTCTTCTGGGTGAGCTCAAAATACTCAGATCTCAAGTCACTTGGCCGTGGCGCTCGTTCAGACCTCAACGCAAGACTCATCAAGAGTTTTCCAGTGCCTTTGCCAGCCCTCGAAGAACAACGCCGCATCGTCTCGGCCCTGGACAAGTTCGACTCTTTGGTGAACGATCTCAGTGTTGGTCTTCCGGCGGAGCTGGCGGCTCGGCGGAAGCAGTATGAGCATTACCGGGACCGGCTGCTGACCTTTGAGGAGAAACGATGATCCCCGATTATCAGACGTGCATGCGGCCGGTGCTGGTCTTGCTCGCCGATGGCCAGACCTGGCGCAAGCGGGATCTCGTTGCTGCGCTGGAGGAAGAGTTTCACCTCACCCCCGAGGAGCGGAACGCGCTGCTGCCCAGCGGTAAGCAGCGGGTGATGGCCAGCCGGGTCGGCTGGGCGATCACCTATCTGTTCAAAGCCGACCTGATCGAACGCCCAACCCGTGGGCACGCACGCATCACCGGCACCGGGCGTGAAGCTTTGGCGGCTCATCCTGAGCGAATCGACACCAGAACGTTGGAGTCATACCCGCCCTTCCGGGAGTTCCTCCAGCGCACCGGCACCTCGGGTGGCTCGCCGGAGCAAGCGGCAGCAGCGGAACCCCCGACAGCCTCCACCCCCGCCGATCTGATCCAGCAGGCCATCAAAGCGAACCGGGCGGTGGTCGAGGCCGAGGTGCTCGCCGCGGCGGTGAATGTCTCCCCCGCGGGGTTCGAGCACCTGGTGATCCAGCTGCTTGCCGCGATGGGTTACGGCCAGCGTGGTTCTCTCGAACACACCCCACTCAGCAACGACGGCGGCATCGACGGGATAATCAGCCAGGACCCGCTCGGCCTGGACCGCATCTACGTGCAGGCGAAGTGCTGGGCCCTGCATCGCAGTGTCGACCGACCCGAGATTCAGCGATTCGCCGGTGCCCTGCTCAGCAAACAAGGTGACCGGGGTGTCTACATCACCACCGCCACCTTCACCCGCGGCGCCCGCGACGAGGCCGAACGCATCAACGCCCGCATCGAGCTGATCGACGGACAGCGCCTCGCCCAACTGCTCGTCCACTACGGGGTGGGAGTGCAGTCGGAACCCACCCCCAGCCTCGTCCGTCTGGACGAAGACTTCTTCGACGCCCTGTGAGCCACACGATGAAACCGAACGACCACACCCAGACCACGGCCGTCTCCTACGACCCGATTGCGGTCTCGGTGGAGTCCACGGTCGTCGCAGAGTACACCCCTGACCCGCACGAGGAGACCACCTACCAGTCGGAGGCGGCCCTGGAGGCCGAACTCATCCGGGTGCTGCAGTCACAGGCCTACGAGTACCTGCTGATCCGTTCGGAGGCCGACCTGATCGGCAACCTGCGAACCCAGCTGGAACTGTTGAACGGATTTCAGTTCTCGGATGCCGAATGGGGCCGGTTCTTCACCACCTGCATTGCCGGGAAGAACGACGGCATTACCGAAAAGACGGTGCGCATCCACGAAGACAACGTGCAGCTGCTTCGCCGGGACGACGGCACCACCAAGAATGTGCTGCTGATCGATCAGCGACGTATCCACAACAACCGACTCCAGGTCATCAACCAGTACGAGATCGGCCAGGGTGAGGGCGGCGCCAGGTATTCCAACCGGTACGACGTGACGATCCTCGTCAACGGGTTGCCGCTGGTGCACATCGAACTCAAACGCCGGGGAGTGGACATCCGTGAGGCGTTCAACCAGATCGACCGGTATCAGCGGGACAGTTTCTGGGCGGGCAGCGGCCTGTTCGACTACGTTCAGTTGTTCGTCATCTCCAATGGCACGCTCACCAAGTACTACTCCAATACCACCCGGAGCCAGCACCTGAAGGAAGGGCAGCAGGCCAGCCGCAGACGTAAAACCTCCAATTCGTTCGAGTTCACCTCATGGTGGGCGGATGCCAGGAACCAGCCGATCCGCGACCTGATCGCGTTCGCCAAGACCTTCTTCGCCCGGCACACGCTGCTCAACATCCTCACCCGGTACTGCGTCCTCACCGTCGACAAGATGCTGCTGGTGATGCGTCCCTACCAGATCGTCGCCGCCGAGAAGATGCTGCAGCGCATCGAGATCGCCACCAATTACAAGAAGCTCGGCACCATCGACGCCGGCGGCTATGTCTGGCACACCACCGGCTCGGGCAAGACCCTGACCAGTTTCAAGGCCGCCCAGCTCGCCACCCAGATGGACAGCGTTGACAAGGTGCTTTTCGTGGTGGACCGCAAGGACCTGGACTACCAGACCATGCGCGAATACGACCGCTTCCAGAAGGGCGCGGCCAATTCCAATACCTCAACCGCGGTGCTCAAACGCCAGCTGGAAAGCCGGGACGCCAAGATCATCATCACGACGATCCAGAAACTCTCGACCTTCATCAAGGCCAACCCCAGCCACGACGTCTATCGCCAGCACGTCGTCATCATCTTCGACGAATGCCACCGCTCCCAGTTCGGGGACATGCACACCGCTATCACCAAGGCGTTCAAGCGGTACAACCTGTTCGGTTTCACCGGCACGCCGATCTTCGCGGTCAACGCGGCCAGCGGCGGAAACCCCCGGCTGAAAACCACCGAACAGGCCTTCGGGGAGAAACTCCACACCTACACGATCGTGGACGCCATCACCGACAAGAACGTGTTGCCGTTCCGCATCGACTACGTCAGCACCGTGCAGGTGGGCAGCGTCACCGACAAACAGGTGTCGGCCATCGACACCGAGCGGGCGCTGCTCGACCCGGAACGCATCAGCAAGATCGTCTCCTACGTGCTTGAGCATTTCGACCAGAAAACGAAACGCGCCTCCAGTTACGACCATTCGGTCGTCACCAATGTGGCCGAATCCAGCCGCACCTCTCGCCGCGCCGAAGCACTTCGGGGACGTCGCCGCGTGCGTGGTTTCAACGCGCTGTTCGCGACCGCATCCATTGAGGCCGCCCGGATCTACTACAACCACTTTGCGCTGCGGCAGGAAAAACTGCCGCCCGGAGGCCGCCTGAAGATCGGTCTGATCTACTCCTACGGGGCCAACGAGGCCGTCAGCGACGGGATCATCGACGACGAGGCCTTCGACACCGACGAGTTGCCCGCCGACGCTCGCAGCTTCCTGGAGGACGCGATCCAGGATTACAACGACCTGTTCGGCACCAGCTACGACACCAGCGCCGAGAGGTTCCAGAACTACTACAAGGACCTCTCCCAGCGGATCAAGAACCGGGAAATCGACTTGGTCATCGTCGTCAACATGTTCCTCACTGGCTTCGACGCCACCACCCTCAACACCCTCTTCGTCGACAAGAACCTGCGCGCCCACGGCCTCATCCAGGCCTATTCCCGGACCAACCGGATCCTGAACTCGGTGAAGACCTACGGCAATATCGTCGCCTTCCGCAACCTGGAGGACGAGACCAACGCCGCGCTGGAACTGTTCGGCAACCGGGAGGCCCGCGGCGTCGTCCTGCTCAAGCCCTACCAGGACTACTACCGCGAATACGCCGACAAGGTCGCCGAGTTGCTGACGACATTCCCGCTCGGCCAGCCGATCATCGGAGAGGCAGCTCAGAAGGCCTTCATCGCGCTGTTCGGCGCAATTCTGCGGTTGCAGAACATCCTTTCCTCATTCGACGACTTCACCGGGAACGAGATCCTCAGCGAACGCCAAGGGCAGGACTACCGCAGCATCTACCTCGACCTCTACGCCCAGTTCCGTCAAGGCCAGGACGCCGAGAAGGAAGTAATCAACGACGACGTTCTCTTCGAGATCGAACTCATCAAACAGGTGGAGATCAATGTCGATTACATCCTCATGCTGGTGCAGAAGTACCGGGACGAGCACGGTGACGGCGACGACAAAGAGATCCGCTCCGAGATCACCCGGGCGGTCAACGCCAGCCCGACGCTGCGTAACAAGAGGGACCTCATCGAGGCCTTCGTCGACTCGGTTTCTGTTGACGGGCACATCGACGACGAATGGGTGGCCTTCATCGAGGCCGAACGCAAGACCGAGCTCGCCAGGATCATCGCGGACGAGAACCTCAAGCCGGAGGCCGCTCAGGAGTTCGTCCAGAACGCCTTCCGCAACGGCGAGTTGCGCACCACCGGGACGGCCATCACCAAGATCTTGCCGCCGATTTCGCGTTTTGCCCCGAGCGGCGGTCACGACGAGAAGAAACGTCGGGTGATTGCCAGGCTGAGCGCCTTCTTCGACCGCTTCCTCGGGTTGGGTGCCGCACCAACCGAAAGCCCCGGACATCATGACTGACCTCTCTGGGCGGCGCCCGCCCCGGCCAACGCTACGGTTTCTCCGGCTCCTTCCTCGGGAGTCCTTCCCCGAGCCCGGTGCTCTGCAGGCCATCGAGAACCGGGAATGGTCCCAGGTGCGTATTGACTCTATTGAGCATCCTCTGATTGCCGACGCGATACGACGATTCGCTAAGGGGCTCCCGGACCGGCACCAGGAGGCATCGAAGCAGCTCGGTCGGGCGGTATTTGAGGTTCGCTCAAGGACGGGAGCGGCGTGGCGAGGTGCTGCCGTTCTTGACGAGCACGGCGACCCGTGGCTGGTGTGGGCGGCACCCCATGACAAGTTCCATGCCCAAGTCTGCGACGTGCTCAAGAACCTGGACCGTTGGATGCCAACAGCTGCGGAGTACAAGCTGCGCGACCGCGACGCCGAGGCCAACAGACTCTCCGTCTGGCATAAGGAGACAATCGCCTTCTTCTGTCAGGCGGTGGCTGAAGCTGTGAATACTGGGAAGGACACCTTCTCCTTTCCCGGTTATGACCACAACACCCACCTAACCTTGTCCATCGCCTTGGAACATGACGCTCCCACTGGAGCGCCTGAAACGGGCTCGTCGCTCGTCACACTTCAGCTACGGCTGGGCGGTTCCTGTGACAGCTTCGTCCAGTTGGTCTTGCCCGTGCTCCAGCCCGACATCAGCTTGATCGACTCCACGTACACGCAGAACGGTGACTTAGAACTGTGGGTCAGCGTTTCTCAAGCCAAGCTGTTTCAGCTTCTGGCTGCGGTAGGGATCTCCGACGGCGAGATTGATCCGAATCCGCCCTGCACTCCCCTGAGCCATCTGCACTACGTCGGTTGCCATTACCTCAGCGAGGCTTTGGTGATAGGAGCAGCAACTCGAGCTGTGTGCGGGCTGTGGTTCGTCCCGACACGAGACGAGAGCGCTGACCTGCCGCTTTGTCCTGAGTGTGAGCGTCGCAAGCCCGTAGCCCAGGCAGCCGCGGCCCTGATCGAGTCACTCCGTGATCAGCGCATCCAAGGCAGTTAGGTCTTCATCGGTCAGTGGAGCCGCTTCGTCCATTGCCTGAAGTTGCGCATGGGCGCGCGTCCCCAAGAGCCGGTTGACATGGGCGTTCGCGCGTTCGTGGCGTTCGATGTAGTCAAGCAGGTCGGCCTTCGCGATCCGGCGGTTCGACCCGACCAGCCGGTAGGCCAACAACCCGCGATCCATGATCTTCACCAGATGTGGGCGGCTCACCCGCAACAGTTGGGCCGCCTGATTGGGGGTCAGTTCTTTGTCAGAGGCGAGCAGCGTCACGTCCGCACCGCGTCGCACCGCATCAAGCAGGCCTTCGAGCATGATCGCGAGAGGCGAGCCCTGAGGCAGACCCTGAGCAAACTCTTCCGTTTGAGCCAGCTCATCAGCAGAAACCTTGTCGGCAGTCAGCGTCGTGGACATGAGACAGACCTTCACTCGCATAGATGCAATATCTGAAGCAACTGTATCAGCTGTTCAACCCTTCACCAACTGGAGGACTGCTACCCGGTCCAGTGGCGAGGAGGTCGACAGCGGTGCGCCATCGGCGCTTCGTTGCTGTGCCCCTGGACCACCTACACCCACTCAGCCAACAGCACCTTGACGCTGGGGACGGACGCGCGCCGTCCCGGACGCACTAGACACGAAGACCGCCTGTCGAACCAGGTCGAGGGCGTCGTCGTTCTGTTCGCAGTAGAGTCGCTCGTAGTTCAAGGACCCGAAGGCCCGTTCTCGGACGCCGTCATGGCCCGGAGCCTTGACCCTGGTGCGGACGTCCGGAACTGGAGCATCAGCCGTGAAGTCCCTTTCGATCAGGTCGGGGCGCCCTGCCAGGTCGGCAGCAGGCACGGTAGTTGTGGGCCTTGGGGCGGGGCTGACACCCCCCCCAGGCCCTCCAGGCTGCATGAGCCGGCGCACCGTCCCTCGGGACTGGTTGCAACACCACCCGCGTTCCAAGGCTTTGTGGACCCGCCTCTAGCAGGTGGGTTTGTTCGGAGTCGTTGAAGAAATACGTCACAAAAATAGCGAGTTCCTCTACGGCGCTTTGCGGGTTTCCGACATACCCCTGCCACGCCAAGGTGTAGCAGCCCTGAATGCGACACCACCCGGACAGTGGCGCATCAAACGGGTTGGGTAGTTACCTTCTTCGCGGAGGGGTGTACGCGTATCGTGTTCTTCGCCGGGACTCCCGCCGCGGAGGAAGGCCGCCGCTTTATTTCTGAAATCGATCCCCCGTCCGGGCCTCACGCAGCTCGGCTTTGATTTTCTCGCACTCGGCAAGTTGGGCCGCCGTCATTTCCTCACCCTCGATGCCGGAACGGGTTTTCCTCCACTTGTTCACCCAGCATCCTCACGGTTTGCGGGACCAGAACTGTAGGACTTCGCCACCTAGCTGATCGTGCAGGGGTTTCTCAACGACCTCCGACACGACCCGCTGTTTGAACTCTTCGCTGTACTTAGATGCGGAGATAATACAGATTTTACCTCACATGTTCGATTAAACCTGTTTTTCGTCACTGTCCACAAAACGTGTAGCACTCCACTTTCAATGAGACCGGTTTCCTCGTAGATGCTGACTCTGGTTGTTGATCAGCCCCACCGTCGCGCAAGCGGCTGAGGAGTTCGAGATCGTGCTCATCCTCGGGACGTGGATCGTAGCCATTTCTCAGTTCACGCAGCCGCTTGGCGGAACTGCTCCCCAGAACTGGTGGTTGGGCCACCCGAGTGCCCACAGCAGCCGCGCCCGGTGGTGCCGTCGCTCCCCGGATCTGGCGGTTGGGTCAACGGTTAGCCTGAAAGAAACGATATGTGAAGGGAGCATCATGGCTGAGGCTGTCTTTTCCGCGGTCGCCGAATCCCTGGAGGGCATGGCGACGCGCTGCACATCCCGGGGTA
>ERZ773068.1228-NODE-1228-length-12822-cov-7.480066_pt1 | contig 12822 bp, 10 predicted proteins | sample MGYA00580620_ERZ773068 | MGnify/ENA primary metagenome ERZ773068 (study PRJEB29015, sample SAMEA2737983) | human oral metagenome | biome: human oral; feature: human-associated habitat; material: dental | place: China | collected 2101 ... | reverse complement strand
AGAGAGTCCCAACCTCGTCTAACTATCCTAAATCTATTATAGAGCGAACTAATATACGATACAATAAGCATCATATTATATAAATATATAAATTAACAAATAAAGCCGAGCTACTAAAACAAGGTAGCTCGGCTTTTTATATCGTTTCACAAATTTATAATCTACTAAATTCTAATTACATTACTCTCAAACCCATAAGGTAAGCCCCCATGTGGCTGTACTGTTTTAGAGATTTACAGAATTACACTACTCTCAAACAGCCCATTTGCGAGGTAAATCTTATTGGTAGTTTTAGAGGTTTACAGAATTACACTACTCTCAAACAAGGGCATCTCTGATTTGCGTAATATGTCCGTTTTAGAAGTTTACAGAATTACACTACTCTCAAACGCACAGGCTAATCCTAACATCGTTAACAAAGTTTTAGAAGTTTACAGAATTACACTACTCTCAAACTGGCGTTTTTGCATTTTCTTTAATTCCGCTGTTTTAGAAGTTTACAGAATTACACTACTCTCAAACAAGGACTGTGGACATTTCACATATGTTCCAGTTTTAGAGGTTTACAGAATTACACTACTCTCAAACAGGTCTGTGAATGCTTTCTGATAATCCCTGGTTTTAGAGGTTTACAGAATTACACTACTCTCAAACTTTACAACAAGCCAAAAGTAGAACATTTGAGTTTTAGAGGTTTACAGAATTACACTACTCTCAAACTACAAAGGCAGCTTAAACGGTGCTGGTCCAGTTTTAGAGGTTTACAGAATTACACTACTCTCAAACGGAGGTATTGTCAAATTCGGTGCAGAAGCTGTTTTAGAGGTTTACAGAATTACACTACTCTCAAACAGATAGAGGCTTGATGCCTTAGAGTAGACAGTTTTAGAGGTTTACAGAATTACACTACTCTCAAACCGAGAGGGCATCGCAAGAGACCGATTTCCGGTTTTAGAGGTTTACAGAATTACACTACTCTCAAACCAAAATCTGAAACATTTACTTTTACACGAAGTTTTAGAGGTTTACAGAATTACACTACTCTCAAACAAGTATGGCAATGTAAACTATGCATGGCGTGTTTTAGAGGTTTACAGAATTACACTACTCTCAAACCGAGAGCGCTTCTTACCGTCATATGTTTCAGTTTTAGAGGTTTACAGAATTAGACTACTCTCAAACGGTTGAGCAGTTTCCATTTTGGAAACAACTGTTTTAGAGGTTTACAGAATTACACTACTCTCAAACACGGATACGGAAAGAAAAGTTGCGGAATTAGTTTTAGAGGTTTACAGAATTACACTACTCTCAAACAAACTTTAACGAGTTGTATCAACGCGGTTTGTTTTAGAGGTTTACAGAATTACACTACTCTCAAACTACCGTGTCACAAGTGAGCGTTACATGTAAGTTTTAGAGGTTTACAGAATTACACTACTCTCAAACTCTTGGTATTCGTGTGGATGAAAGTTCATGGTTTTAGAGGTTTACAGAATTACACTACTCTCAAACTCTTTAAGCGATGATGAGTACAATAAATTTGTTTTAGAGGTTTACAGAATTACACTACTCTCAAACTCTAAAGCTGTTGTATCAGAAGAAAATGGAGTTTTAGAGGTTTACAGAATTACACTACTCTCAAACATAGCACCTTGTCCTAATAAGTTTTTAATTGTTTTAGAGGTTTACAGAATTACACTACTCTCAAACAACTCAATATTCTCATTGCGGTTTTAAATGGTTTTAGAGGTTTACAGAATTACACTACTCTCAAACGTCGCCATGTTGATGTGTGAGCAAAGTACCGTTTTAGAGGTTTACAGAATTACACTACTCTCAAACACGGGAGTTGCCGTGCAGCCTAACATAACAGTTTTAGAGGTTTACAGAATTACACTACTCTCAAACATCGATACTTCTTTACACTCATTTTTCATAGTTTTAGAGGTTTACAGAATTACACTACTCTCAAACCCCAAATTAAATTTGAGGCTCAAGAGTAACTCGGGCTACCACCAGGTGTAATTCTGTATACTCCTTAAATAACACAAAAATCATTATCTAAAATATACCCATTTATAAGACTTTTATCAAGATTTTCTTTAACAAAAGATCCTGTCGTTAAACAAACTAATCGTAATTGTCTACTCAACATGTTGTGATAAAATGCATTAATCTCATCATCATTTAAAACTAAATCTAGATTTACCATAATATATACCATGGGAGATAATAATGTATCAACCACTTCTATGTAGGACATGAAATCCATAATATCCCCTGTACGATTAAACTCAAAGTTAAAGCTACCTAACTTAATAAGTTCAGCAGTACCAATTTCAAGTTTATGTTGGATTGATAAAGGATATCCAAATTCTAAAGAATAATAAAAAGCATGAAGACGATTTACAATATCTGCCACCTCTTCTGTCATCAACAAGGCTTCTTTAGATAATTGATTTTGTAATTTGGTTAATAAGGCTTTACTATTTATATCTACATATAATGGATTAAGTATTATATGTCCATATTTATCTAAATTGAACGCCTTATTATTATCATTTAAAATCCAGGGGCCTTCCCCTCCATCGCATTGTATATCAAGCTCTGTGACCATACGTCGAAATACTTTACAATTCTCAAATGATATAACCGTTACCTTATCACTAGATACTTCAAAGTCTAACGTAGAATCTTGATACATCAATTTCATATCATAAGCACCCTCTCCGTTGAGTCTATAACCTCACTTTGCTTATCTCCTACTACAATCTCCATTCTTGAAAACTGTTTTTCTGTAACAGTTAACATAAACAAGCTACCACTAGGTGGCTTATTTTTACGTACATGGTCCATTATAATGTTGGCACTAGTTGTATTAAGAACTAATTTTGAGTACACAGATTCTTGTAACATGAGGAATCCTGATACAATTAAATACTTTCTAAAATTCCTATATTCTTTTCTATCTTCCGAAGTCGACGTCGGTAGATCAAACATCACTAGTATTCTCATAAATCTATAGCTCATATTCTATAAACCTAATCTCTGAAGCATCTTGATTCCGCAATGCATCAAATACACTTTTACAGTAAATGCGAATAGCAGCACTAAATGTCTGAATAGTATCATTAATTTTTACATCTTCAGATAGTAATTCTATAAGTGACAATTTAACATCTCGATTGAATTCTGTAGGTATCGACTTGATAACAACCGCATCAACAAAGCCTCTCAACGGTTCCATCAAATCAGAACCTAAATTATACGGATTAAATTGATTACAATGATTAAGACCTAGCTGAGTAATATAACCTAACGATAAAATCTCTCGATTTACCGCAGAAAGCAATATCGCATATCCATAATTCAGTGCTGCATTAATAGCATTATCCTGTTCGCGAGAAAATGATTTTCCAAACAAAGCATTAAAATATACTTTTGCAGCATGCCCCTCACGTTGAGTTTCATCATTTAGAGTCAACTCATCAAGATATTGGTATAGTAAATCTGCTTCAACTAACTCCTGATGCTGTAATAGCTCTGCTTGATTCATAATCTTACGTCGTACAATTTCTGTCCATATAGAAGCTTTCAACTCTTTAGACCATTCAGCCTGTTCAAAACATCGTTTACTACTATTGTGACTACCATGTAACGGAAGAAGCTCACTGGCTGGATTCCGTTTCTCATCACAAAACACAATAGCCACTTTTTTCTTAATCAACTCGTTTAGTAGTACGGCGGTGAGACTCACCGCCGTAGATTCAACAATCAGCATATATATTTCATCAATATATACCTTAGTCGTCTCAAAGTCTTTGCGAATAATCATGTAATTCATTTTAAAATCTAACTTAGAACGACTACTTATGACTACCGTACGCCAACTCATAATAACCCCTAATACTAACACATTCGTTTTAAACTATAGTTACTTCATTAGAATATAATCCTGTAATGGATTCATTGATAACTTTAAATTCATCTTGATTACTTATTTTACTCCCCACAGTTGATCTAGATGCTGTTATTCCTAAAGGCTTAACTTCAAAAGTAGTTTTTTGATTTGTTAATAAGTTTAAAAGCTCTATCAAATGAATACTCTGTTCTTCTAAAGACATTTTTTTAAATAAACCATATCCCTTTTCTGATAATTCAGCTGCTTTATTCCCTTTCATCTTTTGATATATAGGCATTTTAAGTTTACTTACCAAGTAATCAAAGAACTCTATATTTTTCTCTTCTACGATTCTAACCTCTATCGTATGCTTATTATCAAGAGCTCTTGTTGATACAACATTTGCCTTCAAATCCTTATTATCTTTTCTCATATTATTAAACTTCTCAAGCACTTTGAGGTATGGAATCCATTCATTTGAAACAATAACTTGAATCGCATTATCAATACAGAATTTACTATTAGTTTTCCCACCCAAATAATAATAGAATCCATTAACCTTAACTAATTGATTAATGCACAGTTTTCCATAAATGATAGAAATGTCTTTTGCTTGTGGAATAATAGATGCTACATAATTAATTAAATCTTGATCAGTTGTATTTCGATTTGTTAAATAGATTGGCAATGGCACGATTTCCTTAATCACTTCGCCTTTTTTACCTGTATATTGAACAATAATAGAATAGGCATTCTTAATTTTTGTCATGCCACCATACTTAGAAACATCTGCAAACACACTAGACTTGGTTTTCATCCCTATATAAGCACCATCTTTAGCTTTCCCTGCAACAGTAGCTTTATATATAGTTGCATCAGCTAATGCACCAGTTTGTTCTAATAAACGTTTCGTCACTCGAACATCGTTGCTGTCCATCATTTTCTTAACAGTATCCATGCTTGTTTTTACATCCCAAGCTTTTCCATCTTTAGCATTTGTGCAATTTACATCATAATTGAACATCTTCGCTAAATTATATGTACGATTAGCTCCATTCTTTTTAAAGAATGCACGGAAGTTACGAGTAAATCTTTCATGATATACATTACCAACAACAATATTTAAATAAGCATCTTTAGCATGATGGTGATGATTCAATGAGCGAACTTTGATAAAGTTATTATCATGACGGAAGTCTGTTACATTTTCAGCCTTTACAAAGACTACATCAACACCTGGGTAAAGACGACGCAGTAATGTTGTGGCAGCCTTAACAGATTGATTAGTTTCTACTAGTTGACGAGCAATAAAGCCACTTAAATCATCAGCTGTAAGTGGTGTAATGCGAGTAAGACGCTCATATTTCCGTTCACTAATAAGACCTTGTTGTTTTAAGAATGTCCAGAATGGCTTTTGTGTCTTTTGAATTTCTTCACTAATTGGATATGCATCTGATTTCTGAGCATTTGCAGTTCGTTTACATAACACTAAGTTATCAAAACTATCATCCTTGGTAAGGCTACGAGGATAAATATGGTCGATATCATAATTATCTGTATTTAACAGACTTAGCTCTATAATCTCACCGGTATAAGCACAGCGCCCCATTTGAGTATAATATAGATACAACTTTTTACTTCTTAAAGCCGCATCATCATATTTAGCCAAACTTGATTTCAGTTCCCCAAAGATTTCATTATTAAGGCCATTTAATAACACATCATCCTTTTTAATCGCTGCATATAAATCAGATAATCGTTTTTGACGAGAGTCTTTTTTCTTTTTCTCGTTTTTATTTGACCGTGTTACTTCTACAAAGATACGAGCCGGTAACGCTTTTTTAATATGTGCAACCTCATCAACGATGCGCAATGCTTGCCATACCGCACGCTTAACAGCTGGTGAAAGCGCTAAATCATCGATAATATCATGAGGGTTCACGATTTGACCTTCTGTTAATTTAGCATTTATTTCTTGAATACGTTCCATAAAAGAGAATTTATCGCCTAATAATTCCATCAAGTTATAGCTGAAATTACGCATCAATATAATAATAGTTTCAGGCGTACCATCACCAGCTTTATCACATCCCTCGATACCATTCAGTAATTTTTGGGAGAGACGGCCCCAATCTCGATATCTTAATTTTGTCAGCTTCTTGATAGCTTCATCATCAAGGCACGAAGCGAATTTTTTACGCAATGTTTCTCGCAACATTTTTTTACTTTCACCAAAGATAGTAATATCCGTAATAATCTCTTCAGCCATAGATCTATCAAAACCATCGCCAAGGATACGAACCATATCACGATAAGAGGCTAAATCATTTTTAATTTCCCCATCTAGACCTGTAATCTCATGTTTATGAGTTTCTGAAATATAACCATTATCTTTTAAAAACTGCTCTATCCGATTTTTAGTCATCTTTTTATGGTCTTGCTTAAATACAGCCTCAATAAGATGTTCTTTTACCACTTTCTCTAATGGTTTACCATCAATACGTACATTATTTAGTTCGTTAAGCAACATAAACTCACTATACAAAAGTGATGATTTGGGCAGCACATCCTCGCCCAAAAGGTAAGTGCATTTATTAGTAAGGTTTTTGATAAAAGCTGCTGCTGATTTTTCCCGATCAATTTTATCATCAAAATTCCACGGAGTTACTCGTCCAGATGCTTTCCGAACCGCCCAAGCAAAACCACCGTTATCTACATTATGATGAGTATTTAAAGGCCCTACGTAATACGGAATGCGAAACTCAAGCATTTTAATAAGTTTCTCTGCTACAGAAAAACCATCCGCCACTTCATTTAAAAATGGGAATTTAGGACCACATTTAGCAAGGATCGCTTTGAGTTCTTCTAAATGTAATTGATAAGGAATAACACCATTGTCTTTAATTCGTTGTAATGGTAATAATATTTGTAGCTCAATTTGACTAAGAATATATTCTTTATCCTTAGAATCAGATAGTCCTTCTACTATTTTCTTAGTGTATTTATAAAAATCTTCACGGTTACAACTAGTTTCCTCAGTACGACCTTGTTTAATATAATGCACATAGTTGTGTAGACCTTTTTCATCAACTTTGAACATTGTATTGTAAATGCTTCTATCCGACTTTAGTAAAGATTTCAATATAGCTAAATCATCTTTATGCTTGTTGAAAGCTTTTACCTTAGATTCAGAAATAGTAAGACCAGGTTCTTTAATGGACAGGAGTATAATAGCATCATATACAGATTTACAATCATCAATAATATAAATCTCATCACTCCAAGCTTTAGCTAGCTCATCTCGTTTATCGTCATATGTGTCTCCTGTTATTTGAAGCTTTTTAAGGTCTTCTTCTAACTCTTCTACAGAGCCGAACAAGTCTATAAGACTAGCATTTAAACCTAATACTAAATTTGCAAATGCTTTAAGTCTTTTTTTATCTTCTTTGACTTGATCTTTTTGAGTTTTACTAGAAGTATCTACTGTATCAGTAGCTATATATGTATCAACCAAATGTTCTATGGCTTTGGCTTTATCAGATTTTGTTTTTCCAGCCTCCATAAGGATTTGCCCTATAGAGCTAATAGCAGAATTACAATCAAAGCAATTAAATGTAATATTTTCTAAAGCTTGTTTAATAACATCATCAAGCGTTGAAGCATTAGAGTCAAATGTAGCCCCTTCATAAAGGAAGTTACCACGATATTTTAAAATATGATGTACAGCTAAAAATAGTTTGCGAATATCATCAGTACCAGATTTCATCAATTCTGAACGCAAATGATAAACAGTAGGATACTCTTTAAAATAATCTTGATCATTATAGTTTTTATCGATAAACAAAATATGTTTTGAACTATGACCGGTCGTTTTATCCTCATAGTGGTACTTACTTTCACGAAGGCGCATAAAGAATGTAGGATCCACCTGTGCCATAGCATCAGCAAACAATTCTTCTAATAGTTTTAAGCGTAATTTACGACGTTCCAAACGACGACGCATGGACCGGAATCCACGACGTGCTACAGCGGATTCTCCCTCATCAAACAAACGACTTCCCCACATTTTATGAGATCGAAATTTCAGCAACTCATAGGCCTTATTGGTTACTGCCCAGCCCACTGAGCTTGTACCAATATCTAACCCCACAAAATAATCTTTAATTGGATATCCTTTCAAATGACTTGAAATAAGTTGGTTCGATGCTTGCGTTTCCATAAGTCCTCTCCTTTGGAAATTAATAATTGACATTCATCAAATGCTTAACTATACTATAATTAATCCAACTAGTTTTGGAGGTTTACAGAATTACATTACGAGTTCAAATACAAATTAATTTACAATGCCTTCGGGCTGCCCGACGTAGGGCACCTACTCTCAATTCTTCGGAATTGAGTTTTTTATTGCCAAAATTTACTATTTAAACGTGATATATAATCTATAAGTCGCCAAACACCGTATAATTAACTTCATTTTAGCATAAAACAATAAATTAATTCATATGTTTTTCATAAATCTTATAATTATACTCATAATCGAGTACATAAAAGTTAATAAATAGTTATGTTTATAAGTAAAGCCAAGCTACTCAAAATTTAACGTAGCTCGGCTTTTTCGTCTCTTTTATTCTAATATAATTATCTATAAATCATAATTTTACTTACTTTATCGCCTTTTTGTTCAAATTGTATGCCATGCATCATATCCGTACGATAGCGATATTTCCCATAAAACCATCGATTATTAGAGTCTACTAAATCAGGTCTACCGTATACATTAAGGACTTTTCGCATGGAGTCGCCTACGGCAATGCCTCTATGTGTTGTGGCATCACGATTCTCGATCATCATATAGGTAACAACTGACTCTACACCATCCATTTTAAAACTCCCAAAGGTAACACCACCATAGGTGAGTCCTCTACTAGTTTCTTTAGTAGGCTGCCCCAAACTTGCTTTCACACTATCAAAGGTATTACCTAATGAAACACCAAGAACCATCATATCCTCGTCTGGTAAGTTAGCACCTACAAGTTGTCCTCCCGCATAATGAGTATACTGCTCAGCTTTCGGCCAATCGTAAGACTGTTTCGCTGCATTTGTTTCAAGGCGATCCCACGTTTTGCTCAACCAACTTGCATCTGTCACATAACTATAACCACTTACCAATTGCAGGCCGATAACAAGCCCCGTAATCATGTATTTTCTTTTCATGTTCTCTCTCCTGAACGATTTTATAAACAACTGAATTACATTTTATCTTTACTTTGCATACGGATTACTTTATTCCGCAGTGTCTCAACATTTGCAAAATCAGAATATTCTACCGTATTACGCAGCTGAATATGAGAATATGGCGTAGCCCCATCAATATAAACTAAGCTCATTATATATACATTCTTGTCATCACGTAAGAATCGATGCATTAAAGACGTTTTTCCTGGTTGATAGTTATCTACTAAAAGACTAGGAACGCCATTATTCCAAACAGATGCTGATTGAATAGGTACATCACCTATGATTTGACTTTCTGGCTTTATTTCCGAAATCTCGTCAATAAATGAATAGATATATTTATCATCTACTTTTACAGGTTTCTTAGCTACAATAAGTCGGATACCTGATCCACGATAGTCTCTCATTTCGGCAGAGTCCTTTAACGATTTCTGTGCTATTAGTTTGAGCCCTTTAGGAATACGATATGTGAAATTATCCCATTGAATACTTTCACTATAATGATCCATGTCATCTAACGATCGAATCGACGGAATTACATAATTACTCATAACGTGCTCGAGCTTGCCGGTAACAGGCTGATTTTTGTAGCTAAGACCTACCATATATTCTTGATTCGGTTGATTAAATAAACCAACTACAGCAACCATAGCAGGCGTATTCTCACCGAAAGACTCAGTTTCAATAGCCCATTTACCATGTGTGATACCCGGATATGTAAACTCCCCTTTTCGCTCTGATTTTAATTTGCCTAATGCATCATCATAATTCTGTTTTGTACCAATCGCAAAAAATATGGAATTCTCTCTTACAATAGATAAACGTTCACCATCACTGCGTTTTGGGTAATACTTACTTGCTAATAGTAGTCCAGGAACAGATGCCCGAATGTTATTACGCTCATCATGCAACAACACAACTGCAGACTCATTAACAAGTAAGTCCATCAACTTCTCCGAATCGCTTGCTATCTGATTGACTTCATCTCGTGTTAGTCCCCAGTCAGTTACATACATGTCCATGCGTTTTTTAGATTCAGAATGTAATTTTATAACATCACTAGCTCCTACATTGCTCAAGCTACCGGCCCGATAGTTTTCATAGGCATTGGCAGGGATATTCGCATCTGCCCCTGGTATAGGTGGCTGTCCTGCTGGCACTTCTATCTGTACAGCGCTTACATTCATGGTGAAAGCAGCTAGTACAGCCATGATAATCAAACTTTTACGTAACATAAAACCCTCTCTTTTTTCTCTCACATTACAACATAAATAAGCACAACCTTATTAGCATAAGTATACTATGTAAACAAGGCTGTGCCTATTATTAATAATTTTATAATTTAGTATATGTATGATATATCTATAATTGGTATATATAAGGTTTATCTCCATTTGACGATATATCCCTTTATCCCTATAATATAAGTAGATAGTCAGACGAGTAGTGACGTCAGGCTCATCTCACAAACAAATAACATGTAGAAATGGCCTTTTCGTTTTATCTAATTTCCGAAGAAACGAAGGGCTATTTTGCTATTTCTAGACAAATAAGCGCCACAAGTGCTCCAAAGGATATCATGACTGATAAAATCCCAAGGATAATCATAATGATTTTATAACCACTCATAAGCAACCCTCCCTTCAAAAACGAAGAGAGGCCCAACCTCGCCTAACTATCCTAAGTCTATTATAGAACGAACTAATATGCGATACAATAAGCATTATATTATATAAATATACGAATAAACTAATAAAAGCCAAGTTATTCCTAACTATGAATAGCTTGGCTTTTACATTATGTAAATAAGTTAAAAATATATCAGAAATCTAATATGCGTATTTAGGAGCTTTCAAAAGCTAATGAAATATCAGTCCAATAATAATCAGAATCGGAGCCAGGTAAGAAACACAAAAATAACAATAGCTAAAACAATAATAGTGCCATACATTAATATCCCTAGCTTTATAACAAAATCTATACTATAAAAGATAAATGTCCCCACTAAAGATTGGTCTTTCAAAGAAAAGTACCAAGCTTTCACTCTATAATAAATTTTTGGTTTATCAAACGCTGGATATAGTTTCTCATGCCACAAAATAAGCCACGGTAAAACCCAAATATTCCCAAAGGTAAATATCAATACTGGCAAATAATCCCTTAATGGATATGCTTCTAATACATATCGATCATAGAGCAATGTATAGAAAGCCCAAATAGAGATTCCCCAAATAAGTAAAAGCACAAGCTTTATTAGGAGTCCAAAAACAAGTTTTATCTTTAATCTATGTTTATTCACTGTTTTAACCACTCTAGTGCCATACATAAATATTACAACTCATCATCATAAGATAGTCCAAAGATCTTTTTATAGATCAAATTAGGCAATTTATATTTTTCATCACCAAATTCAGCAGGTAGAATCATAGCTTTTAGATTTTCTGCATATATACGTTGTTGGCGAATTTGTCCATTATTGTAATAGGTACCGCCATCATTAACGGTCCCTGTAATTCCTGAACTTCCTTGCTTTGCACGCCAAATAGAGATATATGGGGTCTTATCACCTTGTTTTAAACTTCTATCATGATCATTAATCAAATGGCGCAAAGAACGATCCATTTGGTAATCGTATTGTACTGAAAGTCCTTGAATCATATTCGCAGCAGGCATGGAAACATAAATGACGGCTTCTATACGACGATGGCCATTCGGCGCCGTTACAGACTTAACAGATGAAAGATCCAAATATTTTCCATCTCCTCTTCCAGAGTCAGCACTCGAATCGATGTGTTCAAATCGTTCTGCGTTTAATAAGTCAGCTTGTGATACGGCTTGGATTTGCATTGGCAACACGAGGCAGCTTAGTAACCATAGTGAAAGTAAATATATGCGTTTCATCATCCACCTCATTGGGCCACAATATCATCAAAATGCTGCTGATATACAGATACAAACATAGCATCCGCTATATCATATATAATAGTATTATTACGGTTAAGTGGGACCTTACGCGTATCGTTTACATAATGCATTGGCTTTGTCGCCCCATCAAATGTATATCTCGCTACATCTACCCCTGTCATAGCTAAACCAGACTTACTTTCACTAGCCTCAATCAAAGCCAGCATAGACGGGCTCGGATTCATGATACGAGACGAATGAATAAGTGTCGCTAACGAATAGTTAGTATCATAATCCACGGTGAGCTGTCTCTCATTGATGATAGATTGATAAGACGTATCCATCACAATATAGTAAGTCCCGCGCAAGGAATACTGTGGCGGTGCATAGCGTAGGGCCTCAATCGAATAAGTGTTTAAATAGATATACAAGCCACCACTCTCTATGGGCCCATTCATCGACTGAGAATAAACAAGCTTAAACTGTGGCGACGTTTTCAATTCCTGAAATGTAATTGCCTCTGTAGGCATGGTGAAAGCCAGCAACACAAGAGCTAGCATCAAAATACGTTGAATCATAAAAACCTCTCTCAAAAAATGAATCTTGTCTCTCAATAAAATAAGCACAGTCTTATTAACATAAGTATACTATGCAAACAAGGCTGTGCCTATGATTAATAATTTTATATTTTAGTTCCTAATATATATACATTCTCCAACGTTCCAAGAAACTCCTCTTTGTATTTTCCCCAGTTTTTATGGATAATTAAACTATACTTGATA
>ERZ773068.1223-NODE-1223-length-12854-cov-3.858192_pt1 | contig 12854 bp, 12 predicted proteins | sample MGYA00580620_ERZ773068 | MGnify/ENA primary metagenome ERZ773068 (study PRJEB29015, sample SAMEA2737983) | human oral metagenome | biome: human oral; feature: human-associated habitat; material: dental | place: China | collected 2101 ... | reverse complement strand
GTGAAGTTCATACGCGCTGGATTCAGTGCGGTCGCCCGACTCGCAACCGGGCGCGCAGCGTTCTCCACCACATCAGAGATTACAAGCAGGATATTTCCGCTTCTGCGCAGTAGATTGCAAGGCTTGTCAGTAAAGCAATTGCAGTTTACCGAGATAACGGCCAAGCACATGGCGAATCCCGGACGATTTGTGCCTATCCATATCCTCCACTTGGCGATCAAGTATGGAAAGCGAATGCCCGACCCACAGAAGATGGCGGGTATATTTCGATATGAAATCCAGATGTCCCGTTTTGTGAAGAGGGGCGCAACCTTTGTTCGAGAGCAAAAAACGTTGGAAGTTGTTGTGCGAGAGTCCGACTGGACAATTCTCCATTTTATGTACTATTGACAAATGCTAACCATTGATACAGATGACTTTCAGCTTCAAATGGAGCCTGTTTCTACGCGACGCGAGGAACCGGGAGGGCCATATCTTGAATGGATCGACGTACGCATCAGCCTAACAGTGCCAGGCATTCAGGCGGAAGGGCAATGGAGTGTCATGCCCGATGAGTTGCGGAATTTTCAGCAACAGATTCAATCCATGCAAGCACAGCTTCAACCAGGGCAGCGAGCGGAGTTAACAGGTGTTGAGTCCGGGTTTGAGCTGATCTTACGAACACTTGATCGAGGTGTAATCCTAGGTGATTGGCGTTTCCAGCCAGTACCACCCGATGGAGCATGCATCACTGGGCTTTGTGGGCTGGATCAGTCCTTTTTGTACGAACTGCTCCAAGGAATTGAATCTCTTCTCTCATTCGCCAGAACGAGCAATTCGGCGTAGTCAAGGCGGATTCGCGTTTCAATATCCCGGCGCAGCGTAGCAATCATCAAGGAGAAAATGAGAACGAAGCTGACACGAAACGAGGCCGTAAAACCGATGCAATAAGTGCGCTGGGTATCAGGCGCCGGTCATAAAGTTGAATGCGTGGAAAAGGGTGATGAAGTGCGCTCTTGCAGACCTGACCCGCGTATGGCAAGCCCATGCCGGTCGTCACTGCTATTTAGGCGTTTGGCTATCCTGAAACCGGCAGTGGTCGATCAATAAAAACAGTTGTACATACACCTTTGGTTGGCCTAGGATTCAAATCGCGACCATCGTTCGCCCCAGTGCTCATTGACGTTCAACCGCGGACGGGTGGGCGATGGAGCAATCTTTCCGATGTATGGCCTGTGCTTAACAATAGGAGGAGGTTTTCATGATGACTCGCAAACGTATGATGTCGACCTTGCTGGCGTTTTTCTTCGCCCTTTTTTCGTCGCTCTCACTAGCGCAATTTGCTGACCGGAAAATCCGCATTTCGGCGGGCGTGCCGGAGGAAAATCCGGTATCCGTTGGCGTTAAAAAGATGCAAGAAGTGCTGAACGCCAAATCGGGCGGCAAAATGAAACTGACAGGTTATTACAGCGGTATCCTGGGCGGAGACAACCAGGCGGTTCAGGCATTGCGCAGTGGCACCCAGGAAATGGTCATCACCTCAAGTTCTCCGCTGGCCGGCATGATTAAAGAATTGGGCATTTTTGATCTGCCCTTCCTGTTTGCCAATGAAAAAGAGGCCTACGCCGTGCTGGACGGCCCGGCGGGCGATTACTTCAATAAACGGCTGGAAGAATTTGGCCTGGTCAATCTCGCCTATTGGGAAAACGGCTTTCGTAACCTGACGAACAGCAAGCGCCCGGTTGGCAAGCTCGAAGACCTGGATGGGCTGAAAATCCGCGTGATGCAGAACAATATTTTTATCGACGCATTTCGTGAATGGAAGGCCAATCCCGTTCCGATGCCCAAGCAGGAACTTTATACCGCACTGGAAATGAAAGCGGTCGACGGGCAGGAAAATCCTTACATCGACATTGAAACCAACAAAATGTTCGAGGTGCAGAAATACCTGACAACCTCGCGCCATGCCTATACGCCGTGGCTGATCCTGTACAGCAAGCCGCTTTGGGACAAACTGAGCGCGGATGAACAGGCCGCGCTGCGCGAAGCCGCCATTGCGGCGCGCAAGGTTCAGCGTGAGGCCAACAAAACGCTTGATGACAAGGCGCTGGTCTCACTCAAGCGGCAAGGCATGGTCGTGAGCGATCTGGACAAGCAGGAACGCGAAAAAATGATGGAAAAGGTCAAGCCGGTTTACGAGAAAAACCTGGCGACCTATAACAAGGAAGTGTCCGATCTGGTTTTTGGCGAACTCAAAAAAATTCGCGGCAATTGATCCGTGGGCATCATGGTGCGCCATTCATGAAATCTTTTGTTGATTTCTGGCGGACGCAAGCTTCGGCAATGATGGGCCACCGTTTTTGATGCAAGCGGGCAATCGGCTGCATGCGTCGAAGGCGGGTGCCGAAGCGCGTATTGAACGGCATAAGAGACAGCGATGAGAGACAGCGTATCGATGGCGCACCGGCGGATCTTGCGATCTTGCTGATTTTGAGGCCGTGCCGATTACAGGCATCATCCACGCAGTATGGCTTTTATGTTTTTGCCCGCGATGCCTGCTAGTGGCACGGCAATTCTGGAGATTGAGCAATGAATATTGAAAAGCGTCATCTGGCGATTCTGCCCAAATGCTACGCTGCCAACAGCATTGTGGTCGACGGCGAACGTCGTATTCTGCTGGCCTCCGAAGGCGATGCGCCTTGCCTGGCCTGGCGAGGGCCGGACTATGTTGAATCGCACACCGTCTGGGAGGGGCCGGGCGGAACGATGGCGATCGTCCCTATTCCCGGAACGCGTGGTGAATTTCTCGCCGTGCAAAAGTTCTATCGCATGTTCGACTGGGAAGAGGCCAAGGTCGTGCACGTGCGCCCTGACGGCGCGTGCGGATACAAGGTGACCGATCTGGTGCATTTACCTTATGTGCACCGTTTCGATCTCCTGACTGTGGGCGATCGCCATTACTTCATCGCCTGTACGCTGGCAACCCAAAAAAAGTCTATCGAAGACTGGTCAAGTGCCGGAAAAATCTGGGTCGGTGAATATACGGGTCCCGAAAAACTTTCGCTGGCCGTGCTGAAAGAAGGGATTACCCAGAATCATGGTTATTACCGTCTCGTGACGCCGGACGGCGTGCGGGGACTGGTGACCGGTCGGGAAGGCGCGTTCGAGGTGACGCCGCCGGATGGCAATGGACGCGGATGGACGGTCACGCAGTTCATGGATTGGCCGATCAGCGATATTTCAGCGATCGACATCGACGGTGACGGCGAGCTCGAATTTGCCACGATCGAACCATTTCATGGCACCTACTTCCGCATCTACAAACGGATCAACGGCAGCTTCCAGAGAATTTTCGAGCATCCGGAAGTGACCGAGTTTTATCACGTCGTCGTCGGTGCAAGGCTGGCCGGCGTCCCGGTCTTTATCGGCGGCTGCCGGCGCGGCAGGCAGGAGCTTTTTTATGTACGCGCCGATCCCTCGAACCCGTCGAAGCTCAAGCCGGAACTGATCGAAGCCGGTGTCGGCCCCAGCAATGTCTATGTGCTCAATGAAGCGGGGCGGGACATCATCGTTGCCGCCAATCGGGAGACGGACGAAGCTGCGTTGTATATCGTTACCCCGTAGGCGCTGTTTATGGTGGCTTTCTTTGCCAAAATTACTGCCTTGTCTTTTGGCAGGGTCGAGCCGCTATAGATTGTCTGGCTTTTAAAAAGGGCTGCCCGCAACCCCGTGTGGATAGGGTGTTTCCGGACAGGTGCCTCTGAAACGCCCTATTTATAAGGGGTTCAGGGCAGCGTCAGTTGCGTCGCCACCCGCTTATTTTTTGGGCATCGCCTGGGCGTGTTTGACGTGATTTCCATCTTTGCTTTCCAGCGCTATCCAATAACGCTCGCTTCCTTCACGCACGTCTTCCAGCACCCCGCCATTTGCCAGAATCACCGCCCGGCTAGCAGGATTGCCAACGTGGCAGATCACCAGCACGCGTTTGATATTTCTGGAAATAGCAAAACTGAAAGCCTGCTTTAACATGGCTTTGGCGTAGCCCTTATTTCTTTCGGTCGGGCGAACCGAGTAGCCGATATGACCGCCAAACTGCAAGAGATGATCATTGAGCGCCAAACGAAGGTTGAGAAAGCCGACCGCCTTTTTCCTTTCAAAACCAATAAGTTGAATAGCCGGCACCCAACCGTCGGGGAGATTTAAACCCAGCTCGCCATCCTGCACGCCCTTCAGCCAGGTCTCATAACAAAAATTGCCAGGATCCCAGAAGCCGCCATCATGGGCAGACTGGCTCTGTTCAAACTCAGCCACCAACGCCAAAACAGCTGCTTTATCCGCCAGGGTCGGTCGTCGTAATTTCATCATTCCATCCTTTGTTATATGCCCCCTCGCAAACCCGCGTCAACAGGGCGTTTCCGGGCAGGCGCCTCTGTAACCCTTATAAACAAAGGGTTTCAGAGCATCCCTTTCGGAGATTCCCTAAATACGCGGGGTTCAGGACACCTTCAGCTTAGGCGCCATCAATGAGTGTGTATCCGTGTGTATAATACAATCATGGACAGCAGGACGCTCATCAAATTAATCAAAGCGGATGGCTGGTATCTGGTGCATACGGTCGGCTCACATCAGCAGTACAGACACCCGACCAAACCCGGCAAGGTTACGGTTCCGCATCCCAGAAAAGACCTGGGGAAAGAAACCCTCAAAAGCATATTCAAGCAGGCTGGCCTATAGCGCCAGTGCGCAAGGAGCAAGGCATGTTATATCCCGTTTATATTTATCCCGGCGACGCCAATACCGCGCACGGCATCGTTTTCCCCGATTTCCCGGGCTGCCATGCCGCAGCGGACGAATGGGAACACATCCCCGCCATGTGCCAGGAAGCGGTGGAGGCGCACTTTGCGGGCGAACCTGCCACGGCGGTGCCTGCGCCCAGCCCGTTGTCCGAGCTGCAAAATAACCCGGAATATACCGGCGGTGTGTGGATGCTGGCCGATATTGACCTGGGCAAATTGCAATCGGCGCCCGTGCGCCTGAATATCAGCCTACCGGCGAACCTGGTGCGCCAGATTGACGGGTACGCGAATAAAAACGGCATGACCCGCAGCGGCTTTTTGGCCAAAGCGGCAAGCATGGCCATGGCCGATTAATTCCTGCCCTGCAGCGAGGCACTCACGAGGGCACACCGGGGATCCGCGTGGATAGGGCATCTCCAGCCACCTACCTCTGAAACCCGCGTAGATAAAGGGCTTCCGGTCAGGCGCCTCTGGAAGCCTTATAAATAAATGGCTTCAGGGCAAGGGCGCCGGAGATGCCCTAAATACAAGGGGTTTACGGGCACCTCCTTTGAAACGCCCTAAATACGCGGGCTGCAGGCCACCTATATTTGAGACGCCCAATATATAGCGGCTTAACTTTGCCAAAAGACAAGGCGGTAAGCCGCAGACAGTACGAGTAGTACGGCAAGGCGAGCCAACACCGTATTTTGGCAAAGGAAGACGCTATTTAAGGTTTCAGCGCGATGCCTCGGCCGGCGAGCGCGGCAGCAGCAGGTTGAGCAGCACGGCAAGCACGCCGCACAGGCTGATGCCCTGCAGCGAGAAGCTGCCGAGGTTCACGCCCAGACCGCCGATGCCCGTCACCAGCGTGATCGAGATGATGCACAGGTTGCGCGCGCTGGAAAGGTCGACGCGGCCGTCGATGATCGTTTTGAGGCCAATGCCGGCAATCGAGCCGAAAAGCAGCACCATGACGCCGCCCATGACCGGCAACGGGATCGTTTGCAGCAGCGCGCCGAATTTGCCGACGAAGGCCATGAGGATGGCGAAACCGGCGGCCCAGGTCATGATTGCCGGGTTGGCGTTTTTGGTCAGCATCACCGCGCCGGTCACTTCGCCGTAGGTCGTCACCGGCGGGCCGCCGAACAGGCCGACGACGCTGACAGCCAGCCCGTCGCCCAGCAGCGTCCGGTGCAGACCGGGCGATTCGGTAAAGTCCCTGCCCGTCACCGAACCGATGGCCAGAATGCCGCCGACGTGCTCGACGATGGGGGCGATGGCGACCGGAATCATGAAAAGAATGGCGGCCAGATTGAATTCCGGCCGCCCGAAGTCAGGAACGGCGAACCACGCCGCCTGCCTCACCGGGGAAAGATCGACAATGCCCAGGTAGAGGGAGACGGCGTAACCGACGGCGACGCCGACGAGAATCGGCACCAGTTTGAACAGACGCCGCGCGCGGATCACCGTCAGCATCGTCGCCAGCAGCGAAACGGCGGCGACCGAGAGCGCCGTGCCGTAGGGCACGACCTGCGCGCCGCCCGCCTTGCCCGTCGCCATATCGACGGCGACCTGCGCTAGTCCCAGGCCGATCACCATGACGACCGGACCAATGACGACCGGAGGCAGCAGGCGATGGATAAACGCCACGCCGCGCCATTTGACGAGCGCGGCCGCCAGGTAATAGAACAGGCTGGCGGCGGCCAGCGCGCCGAGGGTGGACGGCATGCCCCAGTTTTTGATCGACTCGATGATCGGCGCGATGAAGGCAAAGCTGGAGCCCAGGTAAATCGGCACCTGCCGCCGGGTGCAGGCCTGGAAGATCAGCGTGCCGACGCCGGCGCCGAGCAGCGCCAGGCTGGGATTGAGCCCGGTGAGCAGCGGCACCAGCACCGTCGCGCCGAAAGCGACGAAGAGAATCTGCGCGCCGGAAACCGCCGTGCGCCAGACCGGATCGGCCGCCCCCTGCGCGGTAGGAATCACCGTTTTATTCATCGTCCCGCCCCTCATTCACCGCCTTATTTAGTGCCGAAAATCTTGTCGCCCGCATCGCCCAGCCCCGGAATGATGTAGCCGACTTCGTTGAGGTGGCTGTCGATTGCCGCCGTGAAAACATCCACGTCGGGATGCGCCGCATCGACAGCGCGGATGCCTTCCGGCGCAGCGACCAGGACGATGGCGCGCACATGCTGGCAGCCCTTGCGCTTGAGCATGTCGATGGTGGCGATCAGGGAGCCGCCCGTGGCGAGCATCGGGTCGATAATCAGCCCGATGCGCTCGTTGAGCTGGCCGACGAGGCGCTCGAAATACGGTTCCGGCATCAGGGTTTCGTGGTTGCGGGCAATGCCGACGACGCTGACCTTGGCGCCCGGAATCAGATCGAGCACGCCATCGAGCATGCCCAGCCCGGCGCGCAGAATCGGCACGACCGTGACTTTCTTGCCTTTGATCTGCTCGATTTCGACCGGCCCGGCCCATCCCTGGATCGTGCATTTTTCCAGCTCAAAATCGCGGCAGGCTTCGTAAGTCAGCAGGCGGGCCAGCTCGGCGGTCAGCTCACGGAATTTTTTGGTGTTGATGTCGTTTTCGCGTAACAGCCCAATCTTGTGCTTGACGAGCGGGTGGTTGACTGCATGGATCGGCATGGGTGTTCTCCAAAAAGAGGAATGAACAAAACGGCGCAAGGTTAACGGATTCGCGCGGGAAAATCATCCTTCCTCGCCGGCACTGACCGCTTTATACGAAAGGGGCTGTTTTCTTCCGCCTTCATCTGTTTTCATCCGCTTCCATTCCTTTCTAGCCCGTTTCATCCCTTTCCATATCTTTCCATCTCTTTCCATTCGCTTCCCGCCCATCGCCGGCCGCATCATTCCGGCAAATTGCCGGGCGCCCTTAATTGCCGCACGCTCTTTCCGCCAGCCACGGCGTAAGGCGAGATCCGGCGGCCGCTTTCGACGGTTCCCATCATTTTTCCACGCCGCTTTTCAGTGCAGTCCCGTTCTCGCGCACGGGGCGGCATCGCGTGTCAAAATATCGGCTGCGGTCTATCCGGCGCAATGAGCGGCCCCATCCCGACCGGGCATCCGGCACGGCGGCGGGCCTTGCCGCACGGCAAAATGCTTGCCCGCGCGATAAATGTCACCCTTCCGGGCATCGCGGGCGTCAATCATTGCAGCGGAACCGCCTGATACGAGGAAAATCACCCAAACCACAGAGGATTCCTATGAGTACGCTCCGCTTTCCCGATATCGACATCCCTTCGACCGACGGCGCACCGTTCAATGCTGCGGCGGTACGCGGCAAGACACTGATTGTTTATTTTTATCCCAAAGACAACACGCCCGGCTGTACGACCGAGGCGCAGGAATTCGGCGATCTGCATGACGAATTCGTCAGGGCCGGCGGCGTTGTACTCGGCGTTTCGCGTGACAGCCTGGCCTCGCACGAAAAATTCAAGGCAAAGCACGCCCTGCCCTTTGCGCTGCTTTCCGATGCCGACGAGCGCCTATGCACGCATTTTGGCGTTATCAAGGATAAAAAGCTTTACGGCAAGCCGGTACGCGGCATCGAACGCAGCACCTTCGTCTTTGACGGCAGCGGGCAGTTGCTGCGTGAGTGGCGCGGCGTCAAGGCGCCCGGCCATGCGCAAGAGGTACTCGATTTCGTGCTCGATTTTGTCCGTGCGTCAGCGCACTAGCGCCGCCACTGTCCCCACCGCCTATCCGCTGCCACCCTTTCCGGAGACGCCGATGCCCCGCCGAACCGCCCGTCCGCCTCATCGCCTGCCCAAGCTCTTCATCCTCGATACCAACGTGCTGATGCACGATCCGACGAGCCTGTTCCGTTTCGAGGAAAACGACATTTTTCTGCCGATGAAGACGCTGGAGGAACTCGACCACAACAAAAAGGGAATATCCGACGTTGCGCGCAACGCGCGACAGGCCACGCGCATGCTCGACGAGATCATCAGCCGCCGTGAAGACGGCATCGCCACGGGCATTCCACTGACCGAAGTCTCGCACGGGCTGGCCAGCGGCCGCCTGCTCCTGCAAACCGAGGCGGTTAGCATCGATCTGCACGGCGGCCTGGCGAGCGAACGGGCAGACAACCAGATTCTGGCCGTCGTCGTCCATTTGCAGCGCAAGTATCCAGAACGCGCGGTCATTCTGGTGAGCAAAGATATCAATATGCGCATCAAGGCGCATGTCCTCGGCGTTCAGGCGCAGGACTACTTTAACGACCGGGTGCTTGAAGACATCGATCTGCTCTATCGCGGCATGCAGGCGCTGCCCGCAGATTTCTGGGAAACGCAGACAGACGGGCTGGAATCGTGGACGCAGGAAAACCGCACGCGCTACCGCATCCGGGGGGCCTTGTGCGCCAAACTGCTGATCAACGAATTCGTGTATTTGGATACACCGGAGCCGTTTTCCGCCATCGTGCGCGAAATTTCGGGCAACTGCGCCGTGCTCGAAACGCTGATCGACTATACGCACCCGAAACACAATGTCTGGGGGATTACAGCGCGCAACCGCGAGCAGAATTTTGCCCTCAATCTGCTGATGGACCCGGAAATCGACTTCGTCAGCCTGCTCGGCCAGGCGGGCACCGGCAAGACCTTGCTGACGCTGGCCGCCGGCTTGACCCAGGTGCTCGACGAAAAGCGCTATCAGGAAATCATCATGACGCGCGCTACGGTCTCCGTCGGCGAGGACATCGGTTTTCTGCCGGGCACGGAAGAAGAAAAAATGGCGCCGTGGATGGGGGCGCTGGAAGATAACCTGGAAGTTCTCAGCCATACCGGCACGACGGGCGGCGACTGGGGGCGCGCGGCAACGCAAGATCTGATCCGCAACCGCATCAAGATCAAGTCGCTCAATTTCATGCGCGGCCGCACCTTTCTCAACAAGTTTCTGATTATCGACGAGGCGCAGAACCTGACGCCAAAACAGATGAAAACGCTGATTACGCGCGCTGGCCCGGGCGCCAAGGTCGTCTGCATGGGCAATATCGCGCAGATCGATACGCCCTACCTGACCGAAGGCAGTTCAGGGCTGACCTTTGCCGTCGACCGCTTCAAGGGCTGGGCGCACGCCGGCCATGTCACCCTGCAACGCGGCGAACGTTCGCGGCTGGCCGACTACGCAGCGGAGATGCTCTAACGCCGCATAAAACCGCTGATCAGCTAGGCGGCGAATTGGCGACAGGAGACAACAGGAGGCAAAGGAGACAAAAGCAGATGGCAGCCGGGCAGAACCATGCAGAACCAATCGCCACTGCGGAAACTGACCTAGCACCCCGGTCTTTCTCCCTTTTTTCTCTTTCAATCCTTCCGCACGCAGCCTATGCATGCCTTTTGCGCGCCCTGCACGCCGCGGCATACATTCCGCCGTTTGCAGGGCTTTTGCCACGATCGACGTTGCCCGGCGACCAGCCGCTCTTCGCCCGATTTCACGCTATAATCGCCGCGACCTCGTAGAGCCGTGCGCCTTATTAGACACGGCTTTGTTTTTTGATCGGAGGATAGGAGAATCGATTGAAACGACGAAACTTCCTCACTGCTTCCGCCATTTTGACTTTTCTCGCATCGACGCCCGTGCTGGGCGCAAAGAAGAAAAGTGCAACCACTAAAGCCAAGGCCGCATCCAGTCAGCGCAAGGGCAAATCGACCGGCAAGGCGGGAAAAGCAGGAAAATCCAGAACACGCCGCCGCGTTTCCGCACCAACGGCGGCCTCATCCAGGCCATCAGCGGCCAACGCCGCGCCCGAGGATACCTCTGCCGCCAACACGCCCATCGAGCATCGCAACGTCGTCAAACTGCCGCAGGAAAAACCAACCGACTGGCACACCGTTGAGTTGCAAACCGATGTTGGCCTGCAGTCCAACCAGGGGCGCGCCCGCCTGTGGCTACCGCTGGCGCAGTACAAGGATACGGACTGGCAGCGCACGATCGGCCACACCTGGCAGGGGAATTTCAGCAAGGCAGGAATTTACCGCGATCCGGTCGCCGACATGGAAATCTTCTTCGCCGAATGGCCGGAATCTATCGACACGCCCAAACTGCAATTCATTACCCAGATTGCTACGCAAAACCGTCAGTTCGACATCACCCGCCGCGGCGTCATTGCCGAGCAGGCGGAAGTGCTGCGCCGCAACCTGCATCCCACCCAGCTCGCGCCAGTCGACGGCATCGTGCATCAGACGGCGGAGCGTGCGATTGGCCGCATCAAAGACCCATTGGCAATGGGGAAGGCACTGTACGACTGGGTGATCGAAAACGCCAGTTTCGACACCAACGGTCAGGGTATGGGCGAAGCCGACATCAGTCAGCTATTGGGTAACGGGCGTTTCGTCGGGCGCAGCGCCGATATCGCGCTGCTCTTCGTTGCGCTTTGCCGCTCCGTCGGCATTCCGGCGCGCCCGGTCTACGGCCTGCGCACCGGGCGTTCGCGGCTCTTCAACAGCCTCGGCGCAACGGGCGAACTGAGAAGCGCGCAGCATTGCCGCGCCGAGTTTTACATTCCCGGTTATAGCTGGATCGGCGTCGATCCTGCCGCCGTATGCGAAGCCATACGTGAGGAACCGTTATCCAACACCGACCCGAAAGTAAATGTTTTCAAAAAATTGCTGTTTGGCTTTTGGGAGATGAACTGGATCGGTTTCAATACGGCGCAGGATGTCATCCTGCAAGGGGCTTCCGGTAAGGCGCTGCCAAGCCTGATCTACCCTGTTGCCGAAACCGCCGGCGGCCGCTTCGACGGACGCAACACCAACCGTATGACGTATCGTGCCACTGCCAACCATCTGTAAATTCGATCTCCATAAACCGGCAAGCACCGATCGGCGTGTGTGACCGCGTGCGCCCACGTACGACCACGCGCTAGAAATGCCTGCTCCTTCAAGGCAGAGAGAGGGAAGCAGGAAAGCGCACGGACGAACTCACCGCCCGACGGAATCGCTTTTTCCCTCGCTAAAATGCGCAGGAGAAATTGAGGTAGAAGTGATTGAGGTAAAAGTGCGTCAGTAAAATAACCGCCAACGGCTGAATGCGGTTTTCTTCCACGCGATCGCACGTAGTTTTTGACTCAGTAAGCTGCTTCATTTTTGCGGAATATTCGTTTTTTCTACGCGATCGCGGCGGCCTGACCATAAATTTTCAGATTTACGCTGCGCCCTTACCTGCCGGGAACTCAATACGGGAACGATGGTCAATGCCCCTGAACAACCAAGGAGCCTCTGATGACGAACTTTACCTTCCCCGCCCTCCCCTATGCCTACGACGCGCTGGAACCGGCCATTGATAAAACCACGATGGAAATCCACCACAGCCGTCACCACAAGGCTTATTTCGACAACTTTCTTGCCGCCGTCAAGGATTCGCCTGCTGCGGATGAAAGCCTGGAGGCCATTCTGGCCGGCATCAGCCGCTATACGCCGGCAGTACGCAACAATGGCGGCGGTTTCTATAACCATACGCTCTACTGGAACGTCATGTCCCCCAACGGCGGCGGCACGCCCACCGGCAAGCTGGCGCAGGGCATCGATGCCGTATTCGGCAGCTTCGATAATTTCAAGGCACAGTTCAAGGATGCCGGCCTCAAGCAGTTCGGTTCGGGCTGGGCCTGGCTGATCGTCGGTCAGGATGGCAAACTGGCGATCACCAGCACGCCCAATCAGGATAATCCGCTGATGGATATTGCCGCCGTGAAAGGCACGCCCATTCTCGCCTGCGACGTTTGGGAGCATGCCTATTATCTGCGTTATCAGAATAAGCGCGCCGATTATCTGGAAGCCTGGTGGCAAGTCGTCAACTGGCATTATGTTGCCGAGCTGTACGGCAAAGCATAAGCGCCTGCATCAACGGCGCAGTCGATGACTGCGCTGGCTTCGCGCATTTTCTACCTGTTGTTTGCGGCCATCCGCAGTATTTTTCGCCCCTCTCCGAAACCTTACCGTCTGACGAGGGGCTTGTTTTTGGGCGTGCGGACAGGCACTGCCTCTGAAGTCCGCGTGGATAGGGCGTTTCCGGACAGGCACCGCTGGAAGCCTTATAAATAAAGGGCTTCCGGGCGCCTGCCCGGAGATGCCCTGTTTAT
>ERZ773068.1222-NODE-1222-length-12859-cov-4.899563_pt1 | contig 12859 bp, 9 predicted proteins | sample MGYA00580620_ERZ773068 | MGnify/ENA primary metagenome ERZ773068 (study PRJEB29015, sample SAMEA2737983) | human oral metagenome | biome: human oral; feature: human-associated habitat; material: dental | place: China | collected 2101 ... | reverse complement strand
CCCCACGGAAAAGCTGGGTATCGACCTTAACTTGGAGCTTGCCTTCTTCAGGAAGAGTAATGCGCAAGTCCTCTGGACGAATAACGACCTCTACAGGCTCATTTGGCTTCATCCCACCGTCGACCGCCTCAAATCTTTTGCCATTGAACTCAACCAAGTAGTCCTCAATCATGGTTCCTGGTAAGATGTTTGATTCACCGATAAAAGTGGCAACAAAATGGTTGATAGGCTCGTCGTAGATATCAACTGGTGTACCTGACTGAACAATCTCACCATCATTCATAACGAAAATCCAGTCACTCATGGCCAGGGCTTCTTCCTGATCATGGGTAACAAAAACAAAGGTGATGCCCAAGCGTTGTTGGAGTTCACGGAGTTCGTATTGCATGTCTGTCCGCAGCTTCAAGTCCAGTGCTGACAAGGGCTCATCCAAGAGTACCACACGAGGCTGGTTGATAATCGCGCGCGCAATAGCTACACGCTGACGTTGTCCTCCAGATAACCTACGGATAGAACGTTTTTCATAGCCTTCAAGCTGTACCATCTTGAGAACTTCTAATACACGTTGTTCGATTTCTTTTTTATCGACCTTTCGCAATCGCAATGGAAAGGCAACATTTTCAAAGACATTCATGTGCGGGAACAAGGCGTAAGATTGGAAGACCGTGTGAACATCGCGTTTATTGGTCGGGATGTCATTGATACGAACACCGTCTAGCAAAATATCACCCGTCGTTGCATCCAGCAAACCGGCGATAATATTGAGAATGGTTGATTTTCCTGAACCAGAAGCTCCTAGCAGTGTATAAAATTTCCCTTCTTCCAACTCAAAGTTAATATCCTTGAGAACCATAGTGTCACTATCTTCAAAAACTTTAGAAACGTTTCTGAATTCGATAATTGGTTTTTTCAATTCCTCTAAATTCCTTTTTCTTCGTAAATTAACAGATTGGGACCTTGTTAGAATGCTAGACACAAGCGTAGGAAATAAAATGACCTAAACCTCATTTAGCGATAAAATCCCAATCTTTGAATGCTATGTAAAAATAATGTTATTCGTGTTCACCCAAGATACGAACTTCTCGCTCAAGGGTAACACCAGAATGTTCTCTAACTTTTTCAATGACAGACTCAATTAAGTCTTCATAATCTCTAGCAGTTCCATCAGCTACATTAATCATAAAGCCTGCATGTTTTTCTGAGACTTCTACACCACCGATACGGTAGCCCTTCAAACCAGCTTCTGAAATCAATTGTCCTGCAAAATGCCCGACTGGACGTTTAAAGACAGAACCACATGATGGATATTCCAAAGGTTGTTTGAGTTCCCGAAGGTGGGTCAAGCGATCCATTTCTTGTTTGATTGTTTCATAATTCCCAGGAGAAAGTGAGAATTTAGCTGATAAGACAACAGCTCCAGAATCTTGAATAGCTGAATGACGGTAACCAAAGGCTAAATCTTTGACTGATAAAGTCTCGATTTCACCTTCCATTGTCAAGACCTGACAGGATTGCAGGATATGCGCAATCTCACCACCGTAGGCACCAGCGTTCATAAAAACAGCGCCACCGACACTTCCAGGAATCCCGCATGCAAACTCAAATCCAGTCAAACTATGGCGAAGAGCAATGCGAGTTGTTTCAATCAAGTTAGCTCCTGCTTCTGCTTCAATGGTATAACCATCAACCGAAACATTGTTGAGCTTGTCACACATAATGACAAAACCACGAACTCCACCTTCTCGGACGATAATATTACTGGCATTTCCAAGAACCATCCATGGGATATTTTCTTGATTGGCAAACTTAACCACACGGGCCATCTCATAATGATTACGAGGAAAAGCTAAGTAATCTGCCTTTCCTCCGACTTTGGTATAGGCATAAGTTTTCAATGGCTCATCGAATCGAATATCAATTCCATCTAAGTTTTCTTTTAATTTTTCTAATACAGTCATCTTTCTTATCCTTTTATAAAATTCATTCCATTATACCATTTTTAGCGACTTTTTTCGATGATTATGTAGCCTTTTTCAAATGGCCATACAAAAAGAGGCTAAGCCTCTTTGACACTATTGTTTTTTGCAAAAGATTGTTTTTGTTAAGAAGATAAATCCTACAACTTCCACTGCTAGCAACCCTTCGACTAGAAGCGAATTTGAAATCCAACCAACCTGAGATAGACTCGGAGCCAGATCAAAGAAAGCATGCAAAGCATAAGCCGTTGCTAGATAAATCCAATTCTTTTGACGAACTGCCTGATAAACCCAGAAAGAGAGACCGATTTGCATAACCAGAGCAAGCACGCGCTCAACACCTAGTAAATAAACCTGCCATCCAGATAGAGATTGAACTGTTTCAAGTGTATTTTGGGGAAGGATATTTGCCAAATCTGGATTTGAAGACTCTAATAATGAAAAGAGGATCAAAAGACTAATCAAGCTTCCCATTCCGAGGTAGAGCAATTCCAAGCCACCATGACCAAGTCCATAGGCAAGGGCATCCGCGTCTTCCAAGTTTCTCTTCTTCTCTAACCATTTAAAGAAGACAAGGCGAGCCGTTTCTTCAAAGAAAGCTGCCATAGCGATTCCATAAAGGACATATAGAAAAGGATGCTCCTGCATAAGCGAAATGGTTCCATCTTTTTGTGGGTGAAGAACGATAAGGTGAACAATCTTCTCTAAGACTTGAGAGGAGACAAAGAATGCAACTGCTCCAAGTCCTAAAACTGAAAGGTTAATCTTGTACTTCTTTTTTGCATACCAAATGGCTGCTATGAGAAATACGAATAAAGCAATCATTGTGATTATTACATGAATTTTCATACTTGTCTCCTTTTATTCTGCCTGATCGATATCTTTTTTCATCTCATCAACATTAAACTTAGCAAAGAGGTACTGACGATCCTGGACAGGAAAACGTTGATCCAGTTGATCAACCGCTCCAACCTCTATGATTCCTTCCTTGATGACAAAATCCATGACGTGACCACCAAAAGTTAGGTCATCTGAGATAAAGTGTAAATGATAACCAGCAACACTGACCCCATGAAAAATCTCTGGTGTCCAGAAACCAACGATAGTTCCTATCACATTTTCAGCTCTATATTCAGGCTGATGAGTCGCGACCTCAGCAAATTTCGTTTCGCTTGTCGATTTTGGAATCATACGAACATGCATGTGTTTAAAATCACCATGAATTTTAATCGAACGGAAAAGATTTTCCCCATCATAGTAGGATTCAATTCGTTTTTCTAGTTCCTTATCAGTCATCTCAAAACGCTGACGGAAAATAACTTCTGCTTGGTGGGGGACAACTGCCGCATAAGGAATCAGTGCGTCTGGAGAAACTTCTACGATTTCAGGCTTCTCCCCTGAACCCTTAGCTTGATAGGCTTTCCCATCCAAGACAATCAATTCTCCATCAATAGAGTCCAAGGTTCCTAGTCCTAAATCCCCATGTTCAAGCAACTCACCAACGGTCATGCTCCCACCGTATAGTCCAGCCATCAAGGCTCCCAAGGTATTGTATTGGAATAATTTAACTGGTTCTTGCACCTTTATCATCTCACTCTTCTTTGAATTTTTACTTACTAAGTATATCACATTTCTTTTTAGAATTGAACGTTGAATATCCTTTTAATACTCAATGAAAATCAAAGAGCAAACTAGGAAACTAGCCGCAGGTTTCTCAAAACACTGTTTTGAGGTTGTGGATAGAACTGACGTAGTCAGCTCAAAACACTGTTTTGAGGTTGTGGATAGAACTGACGTAGTCAGTATCCTACATATACGGCAAGGTGAAGCTGACGCGGTTTGAAGAGATTTTCGAAGAGTATAACATTGCCAAACGTCTAAAAAAAGGGTACAATGTAACAAAATCAAGAGAGGTCTGGAATGAAGCAAGAAAGCAAGTACGAACAAGTTGTTCACTATCTAAAAGCAGAGATAGAATCAGGAAAACTTCAAACAGGAAGTCGTCTACCTTCTATCCGTAAACTCAGTCAAGACTTCCACTGCAGTAAAGATACGGTGCAGCGTGCACTTTTGGAACTCCGGTACGAGAAATACATATACTCCAAACCTCAAAGTGGCTATTATGTTCTAGAACAACAAGCAAGCCACGAAGACCTCGTTATCTCGGTCAATGACGAACACGCCGCTGCCTACGATGACTTTCGTCTTTGTGTCAACGAAAGCTTGATTGGTCGAGAAAACTATCTCTACAACTATTATGAACACCAAGAGGGTTTAGAAGAATTACGAAAGTCTGTTCAAAAACTCCTTTTTGAGCAAGCTATCTATAGCAAACCCGACCAATTAGTCATGACAACTGGAACCCAGCAAGCACTTTTTATTCTTTCTCAGATTGATTTTCCAGGTAAGGGACAAGAAATACTGGTCGAACAACCGACCTATCACCGAATGAATCAGCTTCTGCTAGCTCAAAATATTCCCTATCAAACCATTGAACGTCGGGTGGATGGCATTGACCTGAAAGAACTTGAGGAACACTTTAAAAATGGAAACATTAAGTTTTTCTATACCATTCCACGCTTCCACTATCCTCTGGGACATTCTTATTCTGAAGAGGAGAAACGTGCTATCCTTGATTTAGCAGCCAAATATCAAATTTATATCGTTGAAGATGATTATCTGGGGGATCTAGATCCTAAAATGGGACAAACCTTTCATTATTTGGACCAACATGATTTGGTTATCTACATTAAGTCTTTTTCAACCAGTATATTTCCCGCACTACGAATCACTGCTCTCATACTTCCAAATGTTCTTAAAGATGCTTTTGTCGCCTATAAAAATATTCTGGACTATGATAACAACCTCATTATGCAAAAGGCTTTATCACTCTATATTGATAGTCAACTCTTTGAAAAAAATAGAGTAGCAAGATTGACTCTACAAGAGAAAAGTCAGGATCAGATTCAGAAACTTTTAAAAGCTTATCCCATTTCCCTACCGATCTATCCGCTTCATGATGGTGTCTTGCTTGACCTTAGGAACTATCCTAAAATTGCTAGTCTCAAACACAGTTCCTTAAATCTTGACTTTTTTGCATCATCCTACATAGGGACTTGTCCCTATCACTTTGCAAAAATTCCTTTTGAAAATCTTGAAAAAACATTAAACTACTTAAAAACAGAGAGTGGGACAGAAATCAGTCATTCGTTAGAATTCGATTTCGTCGTCCCACCTCCGCACAGTTGAGTAATACTCAATGAAAATCAAAGAGCAAACTAGGAAGCTAGCCGCAAGCTGTACTTGAGTACGGTAAGGCGACGCTGACGTGGTTTGAATTTGATTTTCGAAGAGTATAAGGCTGTAAAAGCTGATGAAATCAGCGTAGTAGAGCCCACTCAACCACTGCGTCTTTCTCGACAATCCAAAGACAATTGAGAGGCTAGGACTTTTGTCCCACTCTCTTCATGTTGGAATAGAAGGGACTTATGAAACAATTACTTTCTTACTTTAAACCCTACCTCAAGGAGTCATTTCTAGCGCCCTTGTTTAAGTTGCTAGAAGCCGTTTTTGAACTCTTGGTTCCCTTGGTGATAGCTGGGATTGTCGACCAATCTATCCCCCAAAAAGATCAGGGTCACCTCTGGATACAAATGGGTTTCCTCTTTGTTTTTACGCTTATCGGCGTTTTGGTAGCCTTAGTAGCCCAGTTTTACTCAGCCAAGGCTGCTGTCGGCTTTACCAAAGAGTTGACCAATGACCTCTATCGCCATATTCTCTCCTTGCCCAAGGATACTAGAGACCGCTTGACGACTTCAAGTTTGGTGACGCGTTTGACTTCAGATACTTATCAGATTCAAACGGGAATCAATCAATTCTTACGTCTATTTTTAAGAGCTCCCATTATCGTCTTTGGGGCTATCTTTATGGCTTATCGACTATCGCCTGAATTGACCTTCTGGTTTTTGGCCATGGTTGCCATTCTGACCGTTGTCATTGTCGTTTTATCACGTTTGGTCAATCCTCTTTATAGCAGCTTGAGAAAGAAAACAGACCAGCTAGTTCAGGAAACACGCCAACAGATACAAGGGATGCGCGTGATTCGTGCCTTTGGTCAAGAAAAAAGAGAAATTGAACATTTCCAACGACTCAATCAAGTCTATACGACTATCCAAATGAAGACAGGTTACTGGTCTAGCCTATTGACGCCCTTGACCTATTTGATCGTCAACGGAACCTTGTTAGTGATTATCTGGAATGGTTATATTTCTATCCAAGGAGGTTGGCTCAGTCAAGGTGCCTTGATTGCCCTGATTAACTATCTCCTGCAAATCTTAGTAGAGTTAATCAAACTGGCCATGCTCATCAATTCGCTCAACCAGTCTTATATTTCTGCTAAGCGAATTGAGGAAGTTTTTTCTGAAGAATCTGAGGATATTCTTTCTGAGATGCAGGCTGGAAGAGTGTCTGGTGCCCAAGCTTTACAAGTCAGTCACTTGACATTTACTTACCCAGATGCTGCCCAACCTTCTCTGAGAGATGTTTCTTTTAGAATGAAAGAAGGGCAAATTCTTGGGATCATCGGTGGGACGGGTTCTGGTAAGTCAACCTTGGTCCAGATCCTACTTGGCCTTTATCCGGCAGATAAGGGAAGCATTTCCCTTTATCGAGATGGACGTAGTCCTCGCAATCTTTCTGAATGGCGATCCTGGATGGCTTATGTCCCTCAAAAGGTTGAACTCTTTAAGGGAACTATCCGTTCCAACTTGACTTTGGGTATGGAAGAGACAGTCTCTGACCAAGAACTCTGGCAGGCTTTGGAAATTGCCCAGGCCAAGGATTTTGTCAGTGAAAAAGAGGGACTCTTGGACGCAGAGGTCCAAGCAGGAGGTCGTAATTTTTCAGGTGGTCAGAAGCAACGCTTGTCGATTGCCCGAGCAGCTTTACGTCAAGCTCCTTTTCTCATCCTGGATGATGCGACTTCAGCCCTTGATACGATAACTGAGTCTAATCTTCTAACGGCCATTCAGGAAAAATTGCCAAATACTAGTTTGATCCTGATTTCCCAACGAACTTCGACCTTGAAGATTGCAGACCAGATTCTTCTTTTAGAGAAGGGTCAACAATTAGCACTTGGAAATCCTGAAGAATTGATGAAGACGAGTCAAGTCTATCGTGAAATCAATGCATCCCAACATGGAAAGGAGGATTAGAATGAAAGGCAAACATGCAAGTCAAACCCTTAAACGATTAGCAAAAGATTTAGCAAGCCATCCCATTCTTCTTTTCCTGGCTTTCTTGGGAACCATTGCTCAAGTTGCCCTATCCATATATCTGCCAATCTTGATTGGACAGGTGATTGACCAAGTCTTAGTGACATGCTCATCTCAGGTATTCTGGCAAATTTTTCTCCAGATGATTTTGGTGGTTATTGGAAATACGCTGGTACAATGGGCCAACCCGCTCCTTTATAATCGTCTCATCTTTTCCTACACCAGAGATTTGCGGGAGAAAATTATTAAAAAACTCCATCGTCTCCCAATCGCCCTTGTAGATAGGCAAGGTAGTGGGGAAATGGTCAGCCGTGTGACGACTGATATTGAACAGTTGGCAGCGGGTCTGAATATGATTTTCAACCAATTTTTCATCGGAGTATTGATGATTTTGGTCAGCATCCTTGCCATGCTCCAAATTCATCTCTTGATGACGCTGTTAGTTCTGCTCTTAACACCCCTGTCTATGGTCATTTCACGCTTTATAGCCAAGAGATCCTACCATCTCTTTCAGAAGCAGACGGAGACTAGGGGGATTCAAACCCAGCTGATTGAAGAGTCACTTAGTCAGCAAAACATTATCCAGTCTTTTAATGCTCAGGAAGAATTTATCGATAGACTTCATGAGGCTAATGACAACTACTCAGGTTATTCTCAATCGGCTATCTTTTATTCGTCAACAGTCAATCCCTCGACACGATTTGTCAATTCCCTTATTTATGCCCTTCTTGCTGGAGTAGGGGCCTTACGCATCATGGCAGGTTCCACTTTGACCATTGGTCGTTTGGTGACCTTTTTGAACTATGTGCAGCAGTATACCAAACCCTTTAACGATATTTCATCAGTTTTGGCTGAGTTGCAGAGTGCCTTAGCCTGCGCAGAACGTGTTTATGCTGTTCTAGAAAGTCCTGAAGTTACAGAAACTGGTCTGGAAGAATTAAACAGTGACCAAGTCAAGGGAGCCATTTCCTTTAAGCATGTTTCTTTTGGCTACAATCCTGAAAAGATTTTGATTAAGGACTTGTCTATGGATATCCCAGCGGGTAGTAAGGTCGCCATCGTTGGTCCAACGGGTGCTGGCAAGTCTACCCTTATCAATCTTCTCATGCGTTTTTATCCCATTAACTCAGGAGATATTTTGCTAGACGGTCACTCGATTTATGACTATACCCGTGCATCATTGAGACAGCAGTTTGGAATGGTGCTCCAAGATGCTTGGCTCAAGCAAGGAACCATTCATGACAATATTGCCTTTGGAAATCCTGATGCTAGCCGAGAGCAGGTTATTGCAGCAGCTAAGGCCGCAAATGCAGATTTCTTTATCCAACAATTGCCTCAGGGCTATGATACCAAGCTTGAAAATGCGGGTGAATCACTATCAGTTGGTCAGGCGCAGCTCTTGACCATCGCGCGTGTCTTTCTTGTCATCCCTAAGATTCTGATCTTAGACGAGGCGACCTCCTCCATCGATACCCGGACGGAGGTGTTGGTTCAGGATGCCTTTGCCAAACTCATGAAGGGGCGGACAAGCTTTATCATCGCCCATCGTTTGTCGACCATTCAGGATGCAGATTTGATTCTTGTCTTGGTAGATGGAGATATTGTCGAGCATGGCAATCATGAGGAGCTCATGGAGAGAAATGGCAAATACTATCAAATGCAGCAAGCAGCAGCCTTTAGCCCAGAGTAAATGGTAAAAGGTTCTTAAAGACCATAAACAAACAAGAAAAGTTGCCTTCAGGTGACTTTTTTGTTACAATAGCTAGAAAAATTGTGATCTGTAAATTGTTTTTAGAAAAGGAGAAGCCTCATGAAAGTCTATCAGCATGTAAATATCGTGTCTTGTGACCAAGATTTCCATGTCTATCTAGATGGGATTTTAGCGGTCAAAGGATCTCAAATCGTCTATGTCGGCCAAGAGAAACAAGAAATCTTAGAGCAAGCTGAAGAACTGATAGACTATCAGGGAGCCTGGATTATGCCGGGCTTGGTCAACTGCCATACCCATTCTGCCATGACAGGCTTGAGAGGGATTCGTGATGATAGCAATCTCCACGAATGGCTGGAGGATTATATCTGGCCAGCAGAAGCAGAGTTTACACCAAAGATGACCACAAAGGCTGTCAAAGAAGCTCTGACAGAGATGCTCCAGTCAGGGACAACAACCTTCAACGATATGTATAATCCCAATGGTGTGGAGATAGAGAAGATTTATGAGGCCGTTAAGGCTTCCAAGATGCGTTGCTATTTTTCTCCGACCCTTTTTTCTTCAGGAAATGAGACGACGGATGAGACCATAGCTAGAACTCGAGCTGTCATCGAGACAATCAAAGGTTATCAGGATCCAAATTTCAAGGCCATGGTGGCCCCTCATTCGCCCTACAGTTGTAGTCGAGAATTACTTGAAGCAAGTCTTGACCTAGCGAAGGAAGAAAATATTTCCCTTCATATCCATGTGGCAGAAACTCGGGAAGAGTCAGGGATTATCCTGAAACGCTATGGCAAACGTCCATTAGCCTTTCTAGATGAACTTGGATATTTAGATCATCAAGCTGTCTTTGCCCATGGTGTGGAGTTAAATGAAAAAGAGATTGCGCGTTTGGCAGATTCGCAGGTTGCTATCGCCCACAATCCTATCAGCAACCTCAAACTAGTCTCGGGAATTGCGCCAGTCGTCCAACTTCAAAAAGCAGGAGTGCCAGTCGGTATTGCGACAGATTCCGTTGCTTCTAATAACAACCTTGATATGTTTGAGGAAGGGCGGACCGCAGCACTGCTACAGAAGATGAAGAGTGGCGATGCCAGTCAATTTCCAATCGAAACTGCCCTCAAGGCTCTGACCATTGAAGGAGCTAAGGTATTAGGAATGGCAGATGAGATCGGTAGTCTGGAAGTTGGCAAGCAGGCTGATTTCCTCGTCATCCAGCCTCAAGGCAAAATCCATCTCCAACCACAAGAAAATATGCTCTCTCACCTAGTCTATGCTGTTAAATCCAGTGATGTTGACGATGTCTATATTGGTGGAGTACAGGTCGTAAAAGACGGGCAAGTTTTGACGGTTACCTTGTAAAAATAAGTATAAATTTACGAAATCTCATAGGAAACTTCTTGTGAGGTTTTTAAAATTTTGCTAGAAATAAGGCGAGCAGACATCTTGCAGAAATATATGGATGATAAATTCGAAAAACACCGATTAGATAAATAAAAAAAATTATGGTATAATAAAACGATACAATTAAAGGAGTATGTATGGACATTTCAGAAATTCGTCAAAAAATTGATGCAAATCGTGAAAAATTAGCTTCTTTCAGGGGGTCTCTTTGACCTCGAAGGCTTAGAGGAAGAGATTGCCATTTTGGAAAACAAGATGACAGAACCTGATTTTTGGAACGATAATATTGCGGCCCAAAAAACGTCGCAAGAATTAAACGAACTCAAAAATACCTATAATACCTTCCACAAGATGGATGAACTACAGGATGAAGTTGAGATTTTACTGGACTTTTTGGCAGAGGATGAGTCTGTTAAGGATGAGTTGGTTGAGAAACTCTCTGAGTTAGACCAGATGATGACCAGCTACGAAATGACCCTTCTCTTGTCAGAGCCCTATGATCACAACAACGCCATCCTTGAAATCCATCCAGGTTCAGGGGGAACAGAGGCTCAAGACTGGGGCGATATGCTCCTTCGTATGTATACTCGCTATGGAAATGCCAAAGGCTTCAAGGTTGAGGTCCTGGATTACCAAGCAGGTGATGAGGCAGGAATCAAGTCAGTAACCTTGTCTTTTGAAGGACCAAATGCTTATGGTCTTCTCAAGTCAGAGATGGGAGTTCACCGTTTGGTTCGAATCTCACCATTTGACTCTGCTAAACGTCGCCACACCTCATTTACTTCTGTAGAAGTGATGCCAGAGTTGGATGATACCATCGAAGTTGATATCCGTGAGGATGATATCAAGATGGATACCTTCCGTTCAGGTGGAGCAGGTGGACAAAACGTCAACAAGGTTTCAACAGGTGTCCGTTTGACCCACATTCCGACAGGTATCGTCGTAGCATCAACTGTTGACCGTACCCAATACGGAAACCGTGACCGTGCTATGAAGATGCTTCAGGCAAAACTCTATCAGATGGAGCAGGAAAAGAAAGCTGCTGAGGTAGACTCGCTCAAGGGTGAGAAAAAGGAAATTACATGGGGAAGCCAAATCCGCTCCTATGTATTTACACCTTATACAATGGTAAAAGACCATCGTACAAACTTTGAAGTAGCGCAAGTTGATAAGGTTATGGATGGAGACCTAGATGGTTTCATCGATGCTTATCTGAAATGGCGTATCAGTTAAAAGAAAGGAAGTCACATGTCAATCATTGAAATGAGAGATGTTGTCAAAAAGTATGACAACGGGACTACAGCCCTACGTGGCATCACTGTTAATATTGATGCAGGAGAATTCGCCTACATCGTAGGACCTTCCGGTGCCGGTAAATCAACCTTTATCCGTGCCTTGTACCGCGAAGTAAAAATCGACAAAGGGAGCTTGCAAGTTGCTGGCTATAACCTTGTTAAAATTAAAAAGAAAGATATTCCGCTTTTGCGTAGAAACGTTGGAGTAGTCTTTCAGGATTACAAACTTTTACCAAAGAAAACCGTTTATGAGAACATTGCTTACGCAATGGAGGTTGTCGGTGAAAGTCGTCGTAACATCAAAAAACGTGTTATGGAAGTTTTGGACCTTGTCGGTTTGAAACACAAGGTTCGTTCATTCCCAAATGAACTTTCAGGTGGTGAGCAACAACGTATCGCCATTGCGCGTGCGATCGTAAACAATCCTAAGGTTTTGATTGCCGACGAACCAACAGGAAACTTGGACCCAGATAACTCATGGGAAATCATGAACCTCTTGGAACGTATCAATCTACAAGGGACAACTGTTTTAATGGCGACCCACAACAGCCAAATCGTAAATACCTTGCGCCACCGCGTTATTGCCATCGAAAATGGTCGCGTGGTACGTGATGAAGCGAAAGGAGAGTACGGATACGATGATTAGTAGATTTTTCCGCCATCTGTTCGAAGCTTTAAAGAGTTTAAAGCGTAATGGATGGATGACCATTGCTGCCATCAGTTCAGTAATGATCACCTTGACCTTGGTTGCTATTTTTGCCTCAGTTATTTTTAACACTGCGAAACTGGCGACTGATATCGAAAACAACGTCCGCGTCATGGTTTATGTTCGTAAAGATGTTGAAGACAACAGTGAAACCATTGTAAAAGAAGGCCAAACAGTCACTAACAATGACTACCACAAGGTCTATGATGCCCTCAAAGCCTTGCCAGCTGTTAAAAATGTAACATTCTCAAGTAAAGAAGAGCAGTACCAAAAGCTGACTGAAACGATGGGTGACGAGTGGAAGGTTTTTGAAGGAGATGCAAACCCTCTTCATGATGCCTACATCGTAGATACCAATTCACCAAGTGATGTAAAACCAGTAGCTGAAGCAGCTAAGAAAATCGAAGGTGTCTCTGAAGTTCAAGACGGTGGTGCCAATACCGAACGTCTCTTCAAGTTGGCTTCATTTATCCGTGTTTGGGGATTGGTCATTGCAG
>ERZ773068.1221-NODE-1221-length-12860-cov-3.329168_pt1 | contig 12860 bp, 13 predicted proteins | sample MGYA00580620_ERZ773068 | MGnify/ENA primary metagenome ERZ773068 (study PRJEB29015, sample SAMEA2737983) | human oral metagenome | biome: human oral; feature: human-associated habitat; material: dental | place: China | collected 2101 ... | reverse complement strand
AACCTCAGTCGAAGATCGGGCCGACGTCGCGGGAACGCTTCAGCTCGAAGAAACCGGGGTAGGCCGTGACCTTCGCAACGCCGTCGAACAGATCACCGGCGGCCTCGCCCTTCGGGGCCGGTGAGATGACGGGGCCGAACAGCGCCATCCCATTGATCCGGAGGACCGGGGTCCCCACATCTGTGCCGACGAGCTCCTGCGCAACCTTCTGGTAGGCGCGCAGATCGGCGTCGAACTCGTCGGTGGTCACGCGCTCAGCGATGGAGGCATCGAGCCCGGCCTCCTGCAGCGCGGCAGCGATGGTCTCGACGCTGATGGGCTCGCCCTTCGGATGGATGCGGGTGCCGACGGCGGTGTAGAAGTCCCGAAGCTGGTCATGCCCGTACTGCTTCATCACGGCCGCGGCGGCGCGGGAGGCGATGAGGGTGCTGTCGATGTGCTTTCGGTAGCCGGGGTCAAGATCGCGTCCCTCGTTGAGGATGAACAGGCTCATGGGGTGGAAGACGGTCTTCACGTCACGCACCTTCTCCACCTCCAGCATCCAGCGGGAGGTCATCCAGGCCCAGGGGCACGACGGGTCGAACCAGAAATCAACTTGTGTGGTCATTCCTCCATCTCACCCGGCACATCGCGATAACTCAACTGCGGGGTCGATGAACACATGATCGATTCAGCGGGTACGAAGAGTTACCATGGGACGCACAACAGGTTGGCCTTGCATGCAGGTCAGACATGGAGTGGTGAAGGAGGCGAGACACATGCCCAAGGCATTCGAGGTGCTGAAGTACATGCGAGGCAAGCAGCATTTCACCGGTGAGATGCAGCGTCACAAGCTCCTGTACTACGTTCAGGCATGGTCCCTGGCCTGGACGGGGAGGCCACTCTTCGACGACCGGGTCGAGGCCTGGACACTAGGCCCTGTTGTCCCGAACGTCCGCAACGCCATCCTTCCCCTACATCCTGCCACTGGATCACTGAGCCGCGAGGAGCAGGCGCTGGTTGACGCGGTGCTGGACCACTACGGCAGGCTGGGGGGAGCCGAGCTCTCCAATCTGACTCATCAGGAAGGGCCCTGGCTGGATGCCAGAGCCGGTCTTCCAGACGATGCGCCCAGCAGTGCAGAGATCAGCCATGATGCGATGCGCCGCGAGTACACGATGCAGAGCCTCCAGGGGAAGGGCCCACAACGGCCTGGCATTCCCCCTCAAGAGGCCGATCTCGACGATGTGCTGAACCTGGCTGAGGTCGCGAGCAGTCGGTGGAGCCGGACGCTGGCTCTGTTGGCTGAGTGACCGTCCGCATCACCCTGGAACAGTGCATCACGCTGTACCGGGCAAGAATCGACGCGGGGCCCCTGGTCAACCGAGGCAAACTTGATGGCGCCGTGGCCGCGCCATTCCAGACCTTCGACGATCAGGATCTGTTCCCAACCCTGATAGGCAAGGCGGCGCGGCTGGCCTATGGCATCGCGGAGGCACAGGCTTTTCAGGATGGGAACAAGCGACTTGCCTGGCTGGTGACTGTCGTGTTCTTGGAGTTGAACGGCGTTGTCCTGGATGTTGATCAGGATGAGGCGGCATACGCGCTGAGGGCTGTCGGAGCTCGTCAGCTCAGCCAGACTGAATTCATCAGGTGGATGATCTGCTGTTCGACGTCCCGGAGCCCTGCTTGCCCACGGATAGCTTGACCTGGGGGTGCCGTCGCGTCCTGGATTCGCTCTGCAAGAATGCCTCCAGCCAGACCAGGAGGAGCACATGAGCGACACCCCCACCTTCACCAGTTCCGCGGCACGCGGTTTTCTCACCCCACGCCGCGTGGCCCGGATGGCGCTCCTGATCGCCGTGTCGGCGGTCGGCGCACTGGTGAAGATCCCCTCCCCGACGGGCACCGTCGCCCTGGACTCAGCCCCGGGTTCCTGGCCGCCGCGATCTTCTCGCCTGTGGAGGGGGCTGTCATCGCGGCCCTCGGCCACCTGCTGTCCGCCGCCACCACGGGCTTTCCCCTGGGCGCGCTCTTGCATCTGATCGTCGCCGTGGAGATGGCGCTGTTCGCGTGGGTCTTCGGACTGCTGGTCAGGCGGGTCAATGCGGTGGTGGGGGCTATCGTGGCCGTCATCCTGAACGGTCTGCTGGCCCCCGTCGTCATGATCCCCGTCGCCGGCTTTGGCGGCTATGTGGCGATGATCGTGCCGCTGCTGGTGTCGTCGGCAGTCAACGTGGCGGTGGCTCTGCTAGCCGGATATGCGCTGTCCGCCGCAGGCCTGGCCGACCATCCCATAGCCCGGCGACGATGACCGTCCGCCCCATCCGCGACCTGCTGATCGTGCCGGGGTCGCCGCGGCTGGTGATCGCATGCGATTCCGTGGGTGGCATCGGGCCGCGCCCCGCTGATGTCGTACCTGTCCCCGGCGACGTCGTGGCCCACTTCGCCGCACGGGTCCCGCTGCTGGAGGTGCTGTGTTCCGGAGCCCGCCCCATCGCCCTCATCAACACCCTCTGCCATGACCTGGCCGCCGCCCAGCCCTTCATCGACACCTTCCGCCAGGTCGCGGCTGAGGTCGGCATCGCCTCTGAGGCGGTCACCGGCAGCACCGAGGAGAACGTTCCCTCACCCGCGACGGGGGTAGGGGTCACGGTGATCGGCGCTGAGGAGCAGCCCCTCATTGCCGGCGGCGGCCGCGACGGCGACGTCGTGGTCTGCGTCGGCTGGCCTCGCTCCGCACCTGGGGATCAGCTCTACATCGGCCACCCCGACATCGTCCCCCTGGACACCGTCAAGGATCTGGTTGACTCGGGTCTCGTGCACGACGCCCTCCCCGTGGGGTCACGGGGCGTCAGCTACGAGACCGGCCAGCTGGCGCACTCTGCGGGGCTCAGCGTCGACTGGCTCAGCCACCCCCTCCCCAGCGATGCATCCGGCGGTCCTGCGACGTGCGTGCTGCTGGTCTGCGATCCCGGCGACGAGCCCGCCCTCCACGCCCACCTCCCGGAGCGGCTGCCGTGGCACCGCATCGCCACCCTGGTGGCCCCTTGACCGGTCCCCTCATCGTGGCCGACGGGTTCGGCTTCTCGCATCACGGCACTGAGACCCGCCAGCTCACCAACATCTCCGTCGCCATTCCCACGGGAAGCAGGCTGGCGGTGATGGGGGCGACAGGCTCCGGCAAGTCGACGTTCGCCATGGCCTTGAACGGCCTCATTCCCCACCATCATCCCGGCGACCTCTACGGCACGCTGCGCATCGCAGGCCATCTGACCCACGAGGCCACGATCCCCGACCTGGTCCGTCTGACCGGGCTGGTGGCGCAGGATCCGGAGGCGCAGCTGATGGGTCGCAGGGTCTGCGACGACGTCGCCATCGGTCCCGCGAACCTCGGCCTGCCGCGCGACGAGGTGTGGGCGCGCGTCCGGCGTGCGCTGGATCAGGTTGGTCTCACGGACCTCGCCGACCGTGAGGTGGCGACCCTCTCCGGAGGCCAGCAGCAGCGACTCGCCATCGCAGGTGTCCTGGCCATGGATCCGGAGATCCTGGTGCTGGACGAGTCCACCTCTGAGCTGGACCCGGAGGCAGCCGCAACCGTCCACCGCCTAGCGGAGGAGCGGTGCGCCACCGGCCAGACGGTGGTGCTGGTGGATCATGACTCTGACTTCGTCGCCTCCTGGGCTGATCTCCTGCTGGTGCTCTGTGACGGCCGTCCCGCGTTCTTCGGCCCTCCCGGCGAGTTCTTCTGCGACGGGGAGCGCGTAACCACTGCCGGGTTGAGGCAGCCCGCCGCCCACGCCGTCGCCGCAGCCGCGAAGGCCGTCGGACTCCTGCCCGACGACGACAGCACCGCTCCGGGAGGCCTTCCCCTGGCCGCGATGCCCCCCGCGCCCTCTCCAGGTCGCAGCGAGTCACCCTCTTTGACACCCGATCTCGACCCGGTGCTGGAGCTCACTGACCTCAGCCACCGCTATCCCAACGGGGTGCTGGCTCTCGACCAGGTGACCGCGACGATCCACCGCGGCGAGTTCGTCGCCCTCCTCGGAGGCAACGGCGCTGGTAAGAGCACCCTGGCCCGGCATCTGGCAGGCCTGCTTCAGCCCACGTCCGGGACCATCCGCATCAACTCCCGGGACATCCGGGGCCGGAGGGTCGCGGATCTGGCTGCGGAGGTCGGCTTCGTCTTCCAGAATCCCGACCATCAGATCTTCGCAGACACTGTCTACGACGAGGTTGCCTTCGGGTTGCGGAACGCCGGCCTTCCCGAACCCACGGTCCGTGACCGCGTCTCCGAGACCTTGCATCACCTCAGCCTCTCGGAGACCACCACACTGCATCCCCTGCGCCTGAGCCGCGGAGAGCGCCAGCGGGTGGCGGTGGCGTCGGTATTGGCCATGCGACCCGGCATCCTGGTGATCGACGAGCCCACCACCGGCCTGGACTGGCGCAGTGCAAATGCGATGCTCAGTCTGATCTCCAACTTGAACCGCGCAGGGCATACCGTCATCACCATCACCCATGACCTGCTGCTGGCCGCCCGGTATGCCGGTCGGGCACTGGTGTTGTCTGACGGCCACCTGACGTGGGATACACCGGCCTTAGGGCTGTTCGACGACGAAACCCGGCTGGCAGCACTACACCTGGAGACCCCCGCCATCGTGCAGCTCGCCCGGCGCCTGGGGCTGCCGCCTGCTACGTGTCCGGAGGCCCTGGTTGAGTCCTGGAGGAAGGCGCGCGATGCCACCTGAGCATCAGGTGTTCCCGTCCCGATCCGATGTCCGGTCCAGGTGCCTGCTCTTCGCCGCCGCGGTGACCGCCAGCTTCCTGTTCACCTCCCCCGTCGCTCACCTGACACTGTCACTGGGGGCGGCCACAGTGGCTGCGGGGTTCCGGCTGCGTGCTCTCACGCGCCTGCTCGCACCGCTGGCTCCCCTGCTCGTGCTGATCCTCCTGTTCGCGGCCCTCATCCCGCCCGCCGACGGCGACCCGCGGGTGCTCGTCGCCCTCTGGCCTGACGGCCCAAGCGTGACGTCGGGAGGGCTGCTGCACGGAGCCGTCCTGGTGTCACGGATCGTGACGATGGTGGGCGCGTCAGCGGCGCTGCTGAGGACCACACCAGTTGAGGATTTCACAGCCCTGCTCCAGATGCTGCGGGCACCGAACGTCGTGGTGTTCCTGGTGACGACGGCGCTGCGGTTCATCCCGACGCTGCGGATGCGCTCCAGCCAGATCAGGGACGCGCAGCGGGTGCGGGGAGCCCGTCTCGGGGAGCGCGGCCCTGTGGCCAGGATCAAGGCCAGCGCCACCATCATGATTCCGCTTCTGACATGCGGAATACGCATGTCAGAGCAGTTGTCGACGGCAATGCTCTCCCGCGGCTACGGGATCACGAGACAGCCCACGCGGCTGATCACCCTGACCTGGTCGTGGCGTGACTCTCTCGTCACCCTCGCCGCCATCGCGCTGGTCGTCGTCGCCATCGCCGTCTGAAAAGCCTGCGGGCTGTGGGTCACGACGAGGCCGCCGTCTTCCCATGCGAGGCCGAGAGTGAGCTTCAGAGGCTCAGGGAGCTGCGAGCCTCAACCAGTGCGTTGGCGATCTCCTGGTCACGGAGCCTGGCCAGCAGGGCCTCGGGCATCCCGGCGACCTCGAACAGCGCAGCGCTCACGGCGTGATCGTATCCCCAGGTAATGATCACCCGGACGGTTGAGGCCAGACGGGTGACGGCGGAGTTCAGCTGCCGGAGCTCGTCAGCAGAGATACCGAAGCCCGCAGCACGGGCCGACACCAGCTGCACCACATGATCTGACATGGCCAGCATCATGGGGTTTGTCACCTGCCGGAGGACGTGCGTCAACCCAACCATGGCCATCCAGGCGAAGTAGTCGTCATCGAGCGGACCCTCGATGGTTCGCACCCACCACTTCGCGAGGGTGGCCTCCAGCTCCGGACGCTCCTGATTCTCGTAAGCTGCGGCGGTCTCCGGATGCCCGAAAACAGTGTCGTAGTAGGACTGCACCACCTCGGGGCCGAGCGCCAGCAGCTTTTCCCTGTGGCGCAGGATCACCTGGCGATCATCCTCGCTCAGGCGGCCGGACGGAGGGATCTGGGCAACTGCTCCCCGGGCGATCTCATGCATGGACAGCATCGACTCTAGGTCCTCGCGAGCAGCTGCTTGATCTCGACGGAGGCGACGCGGGCCTCGATCCGCATCAGGCCGAGGTTCGAGTCGATGGGGCCCTGCATCACCAGCACCGCGTCGCTGCCGGCGCCGTAGACGACGAGGTATCCGTTCTCACCGCGGATCACAGCCTCCGCCAGCTCACCCATGTTGGTGCGCTCTGAGATCCTCTTGCCAAGGCCCAGCGCCGTTGCGGCCATGGCAGCCACCCGCTCAGCCTCGCCGTCGGGGAAGTCGTGGGCGATGGCAAGCCCATCCTGCGAAGCAATCATCACTCCGCTGAGCTCGGGGATGGCCCGCCGGATGGCCCCGATCACCAGCCTCAAGTCGCTGTGCTTGCTGTTGCCGTAGTTTCCGTCCATGGCGTTCGCCCCCTGCTTTGATAGATATGTGATGCTCGATTGGTCAGATGAGCGCGCATACTTAGGTCCGTAAATGTAGGCGTTGGCTGGCATCTTGCCCCTTGAGAATTGCTCTTCCTAGCATGAATAGTAGATGATTCTGGCCGAAAGTTACCACAAAAGTCGGAAAATGAACGGGGAAACCGGCCTGGCGACCCCCACACCGGCTGGGTTGAGCTATAAGGTCGGATGCGCAACAGGATGGAGGTGCCGTGAAAGGAACCGGAGTAGCCGTGGCTACGGGTCTTGCAGCGTTCGTCGCGCTCGGCGCGGTGGGCGGGGCTTGGCTGGTGGAGCGCACCCTGACGTGGGAGGCCGCTCAGGTACTCGCCGACCAGGGGGTCGAGGCCACCGTAGCGTTCTCAGGGCAGTCAGCCGTAGTGAGCACTGATGCTGATCAATTGGCCAAGGCGTTGCAACTCGTAAAGGAGCTGCCTGGCGTCACCATGGCAGTGGCCGGCGACGGTGATGCCGACGGGGATTTCTCATCCTCGGCCAAGAGCTCGCCGACACACTCGGCCAACGCCGAGATCCAGGCCAGCCCATCAGTCATCACTCCCACGCCCTCCGCCTCACCGTCACCGGAGCCAACGCCCGAACCCAGCCCGGAGCCCACTGAGATGCCGAGGCTGGTGATCCAATTCGAGGGCGGCGAGGCCACCCTCCCGTCGAGTCAGCGCGGCAAGATCACGCAGATGGCCGAATGGTTGAAGGCCAACCCTGAGGCCATGGTCCAAGTGCTAGGTCACACCGACGACGGCAAGACGGAGTCTTTCAGGAAAGAACTCTCTCGGGAACGTGCTCAGAGCGTGATCGAGGCCTTGGTGGACGGCGGAGCGAGGAGTGACCAGCTGGTGCCAGTGGCAAGGGGTGCCAAGGATCCTGCGCAATCAAATGCCACGGCCGAAGGCAGGACGGCGAATCGTCGTGTGACCTTCACCCAGCAGGAAGAAGGGTAGAGATGAGCGGATATCTCCTACTGGCTCTTGAGTTGGGAGCAATCCTCGTAGTGAGCATGGCCCTGGCCTTCTGGGTGGGCTGGGCCATCAGCAAGCGCCGCGCCAGGAGACAGATCGCAGCCGCTGCGGCGGAGGCCCCTGAGGTCGTCAGTCGGCAGCCGGCGGAATGGCAGCAGCCAGCTCCCCTCCCAGGTCCTGTGCCTGAGCCCAGCGCACTTTCCGTGCCCGGCTCCATGCCCGGCATTGATGAGAAGAACCCCGCTGGAGCTGAGCAGTTCTTCGCCCCAGTCAGCGTCGAGCCCCGGCCCCAGGCTGAACCGCAGGCCTCCCTGGAGGGTCAAGCTGAACCGCAAGCCCCCCTGGAAGGTCAAGAGGTCCCCGACGCAATGCGGGAGACCCGCCAGAACCCTGTCGTCGCCTCTGAGCAGCTGGCGGACCAGACAATCTCCGATATCCCGGGAGAGCCGGATGACGGCCAGGAGGACACCAACATCATCCCCCGCATCGCAGCAGAGAACACGGCACCTGTCGATGCGGAGACGGATGCCGTGAGTCTGCCCGAGTCCCCCGAGCTGGAGGCCGTCGCACTGGTCACACCAGATGCGCAGCCGGATGAGGCAGCCAATCCACAGTTGGAGGAGGCAGAAAACCGCATCCGCGAGGCTGAGGCCAGGGCGAGCGAGGCCGAGGCACGCACCCTTGAGGCTGAGACTCGTGCCAGTGAGGCCGAGGCACGAATCAGCGAAGCAGACGAGCGGATCGCGGAAGCTGACGAGCGCGCGCAGAAGGCGGAGCGTCAGGCCCAGGAGCACATCACCGAGGCCGAGCAGGAGATGGAGAAGGCGCGGGAGCGGATCGCCTGCCTCCAGGAGCAGGTCGCGAAGCAGGAACTCGACATGGCCCGGCTGGAGACCCGTGCCACAACGGCCTGGGACACCACCATGCCTCACCTAATCAGTCGCATCGAATCCCTTGAGGGGGAGATGTCCAAGGCCCGTTACGAGGCAGCCGAGCTTCAGGCTCTGCTAGCCATTGAGCGGGAGAGCCATGCCAAGAGCTTCACCATGGAGGAGCCCCTGAACTCCGAGGAGGTCCACGAGGACTTCCAGGCCCCAGCCCCCGCCGGAGACGAGTACGACGAAGATCAGACCCCCGTGTTCCAGCGGATCGTGGCAGACCAGCCCTTCCCAGCCTTTGATGAGCCCGCATCAGACGAGGCCCCAGAGCCAGAGGAGGACGAGAAGGCTGATCTCGAAGAAGCCCAGGTGGACGATCCCAGTGAGCTTGCTGACGCATCCATGACGCCGGATGATGAGGACACCGGGGATGTCGTCGAGGACGATGCCGAGCTCCCAGCTGCCGAGGCTGAGGAGGCCGACGGGGAGAAGGGCGAACTCATCAGGGACACACCGCAGGACGGAGCCTTGGAGGAGGTCGAGGCGGTTGAGACCGGCGATGAGGATGCCGAGAGCATAGAGGATGCCGCAGATGATGATCCCGTCATTGAGGTCTTCAGCACACCTGGCATCTCCGATGTCCCAGACTCAGATGAGATTTCGGATGGGACAGAGCCTTCTGACGAACTAGACAACATCAAGGAAACTGAGGCGGAAGCCGCCGCAGACGAGGAGGCCGGGGAGCCAGAGGACGATGCCGCACAGGCGTCCAAGGTCGATGACGCCGATGAGCCTGACCCGGCCCTGGTGATGCCGGAGCCTGAGGCTACAGAGGGAACAAAGGAAACAGACACTGACAAGTCCTTTGACGAGCAGGATGCGCAGCTGGATGTGGAGGAGTCCCCCGAAGGGCAGGCCACCGACGAACACCTCGTCGCACAGCAGCCAACACACGATGGTGACGCCCTGCAAGACAATCCCCTGGATGATCAGCTGCTCCTGAGCGCCCCGACCGACACGGAGTCTCCGAAACCGGAAGATTCAGGGAAGGTTGAGGACCTTCTGGGCGATGACCCGCTTGCCGCTCCCCTCACCACGGTCGGCGAGACAGTCGGCGCTGAGGATCTCCGCCCCGCAGAGGCTCTCAAGAGTATGGCGGATTCACAGGTGGATGAGACCGATGAGGATGATGAGAGGGATCTGCCCGTTGACCATCTGGAGCTGATTGACTCGGCAGAGTCTGCAGAATCTGATGAGGTCGTGGAGAGCACAAGCTCCGAGGCTTCGAACCCGTCAGAGTCCCAGAAGCCGGCAGAGCACCCGGAGGTGCCCGAAGCGGAGTTCCAGGATGATCCCTCGGGTCAGCCAGCGCTGCTCGTCGAGACGTCGGAGAGCATCGCACCTCAGAACCTCCCGGAGGAGGAGCCCCCCACGCCACTGGTCGAAGATCAGGAGGACGAGCAACAGGCGGATCAGGGGGCCGAGGAGCAGGAATCGGCAGCCCACCAGCCAGAAACTGAGAAGATCGCCCCTGAACCTAAGACCCCAGGCATACCAGACCATGGGGAGGCTCCACAGCCAGAGGCAGAGAGTTGGCAGGCCCTCACTTTCCCTGCTGTCGAGGAGAACCAGGAGGCCAGCGAACCGCTGTCTCAGGAGTTCGTCGGCGAAGAGGAGTTCGAGCCGACCACACCAAGGGTCATATGGCCTGACCCGACCCCGGCGGACCGCTGGCAACAGGCCCTCGCTGAAGCACAGCCCAAGTGGGACTCCCCAAAGCCGGATAAGCCCGAGAGCTCCGAGTGGAGGAGCCAGCCTCCCACACCAGCGGGCAAGGCTGTGGCAGCGGAAGCGGAGAAAGCGCGGACTCCTCAGGCCGGACCAGCCTGGCCAAGCCCCGCATCACCTCCGTTCCCCTCGCCTGCGCGCGCTCAGCAGCCGGCGTCCTCCCCCACTCCCGCTGACTGGCAGGCGTTCGGGACCACCGCTCAGGTCGCTGATTTCACGGAATCGATCCCGGTCATCCCATCTGACGGCCCGCTTTCCGTCATGGAGGAGGAGTACGGCATCATCCAGGGAGCCTTCGGCAGGGAGCGGGACCCACGGCTGCCGGGCGAGGAGCCGTCGCCTCGGCCAGCCCGACAGGTCGACTATCTGAACGATGACACCCGGCTCGACGACCAGTGACCCTCATCGGATGATCCTGCGGGCCAGCCCAAGCGCCTGCTGAAGGTAGGAGCCGGAGAACAAGGCCGCGTGAACGAGGACCATATGGAGTTGGTGCACGGCCAGGCGGTCTTTCCATCCATCCGCCAAGGGGCTGACCTGCTGGTAGCCGTCAAGGATTGCCTCCAGATGAGGTGCTCCGAGCAGAATCAGTTCAGCCAGGTCAGTCTCAGCGTGGCCGCCGTGGGCGGAGGGGTCGATGAATGTGCCTGCCGCCCCTGCATTCCTCGCTGCCCAGACTATGTTTCCATCCCATAGATCACCATGGATCCGGGCAACTCCTGTGACCAGCGCAGGCTGCGGCGACTCGAACCTACCCGTAGCAACCTGGTCGATGGCCCGATCAAGCACTTTCCGGGCCTCACGTGGGACTTCAGCCAGGCGCAGATAGGGGCGGAGTCGAGCCTCCGCGTAGAACTCACTCCACGTGCGCCAACGGGGACGAAGACTGACAGGGGCGGGAAGTTCACTCAGCCGGGAGTCGAGCTCATGTAGTCCGGGCGGCGGAGCGCCCCAATGGGATGCGCCCGCCGCATGCGTTCGCGCCAGGCGGCTACCGAAGACAGCAGCATCGTCAGGGGTGGGGTCGCCGTGACGCAGACGACGGGTCATGAGCCATTCGCGCCCATGGTTGATGACCTCGACGACTGGCACTCCACCTGACACATCACCCAGCCAGGCCAGACCTGCGATCTCCGTCGCAATGCCAGCGGGACTGCCGAGCTTGTGGAATGCCGCACCGTCTGACTCCAGACCGCCACTGGTTTCAGCACGCACGCTACGACTCTCCACTGGAGACCCCCTTGCCTCGTTGGGAAACCCAGGATACCGCGGGTCTCCATCACATCCTGATGCTTCGATGCATCCACGCACCTACGCAGGGATCGGCTCAGCTGGGGGAGAGTGAGTCCCTCAGATATCCAACGCGAGGGCCTGCAGCGTCGGGATGTGGGCATAGCCCGAGACCGGAAGTCCGTGGCCTGCCTGGAACTTCGAGATGGCCTCAATGGTGTTCGGCCCGACGTAGCCGTCATCAGTAACCCCAATGGCCGCCTGAAGCTGCTTGGTGGCAGACATGAGATCGGCCTCCGTCTGAGGACCGGGCACCCCGTCTTGTTCCAGGGCCCGACGCTTCTGCCAGGCCATGATGGCCTCTGTGGTTCGGGCGCCGTTGATGCCGTCAGCCTCCTCATAGGTGAAGTCGACGTCGCCCCATGTCAGATGGGTGAAGCAGGCCAGGTTCCTCTGAAGCTCATAGGTCGTGTAGGCGTTGGCCCTCTGAACGTTGGTCAGGAGGAGCCCGGCGGCAGATATGCCAAGAAAGGCCCCGGTGCAGAAGGCACGGCGACGCACCAAACGTGAAAACATCCCACCGATCATCCAAACACCCTCCAACATGTGAACCAAACGTTGTTCCCACGGCCACACTACGTGATCAGCCCTTGATGTCAAGCCCTCATGCATAGGGGGTACGTGTGCACCTCCTGCCCCGTGTCTGAGATTTGCAAAGCAATGGCGGCGGTTTTGCGGGGCAGATGCGTCGCGAGCAGCGGAGCGAAACGCTACTGGGGCATCATGAGTGATGTGAACGAGGCAAGGCGTCGTATCCAGGCCAAAAAACACCCGACGACGTGACGGCACGAGACGCCAGTCCACCATCCGTGGCAACTCCAGTTCATGGAGGCTTATTCACGGGGGTATCAGAAACAGCGAAATCCCTTATCAGAGCCCAGTTGCCAGCAGCTGTGAATAAGCCTCTTGCGTATGGGGCCTTGAGAGGACGGTGAGACCCCATGCCCTGGGGGTCCGGGAGTGTTTGTGCCAGGATGCTGTGGCGTGGCGCGAATCGCCTCTACGGCGCTGGGAACGCACCACAACGACGGCACCGAGACGCAGCACGGCGTTTCGTGCACAGGATGGCTGGCGAAAGCAGGGGCGGGGACGTCGGAAGGGCCAGGGCTGCCGCATTGCGCGGCTCAATCATGGGAGTGCAGAAACAACAAAACCCTTTGAGGCTTATTCACAGCTGTTGGCAACTGGGGTCTGACAAGGTGGTTTGGGAGGGGTAGCGGTGTTGGTCGTATTGCCATTCCTCGTGCTGTTCGAGTAGGACGGCGCTGATCAGGCGGGTGATGCTGTCGTGGTCGGGGAAGACTTGGACGACGTCGGCGCGGCGCTTGATCTCGCGGTTGAGGTGCTCGATGGGGTTGTTGGA
>ERZ773068.1215-NODE-1215-length-12909-cov-5.291116_pt1 | contig 12909 bp, 14 predicted proteins | sample MGYA00580620_ERZ773068 | MGnify/ENA primary metagenome ERZ773068 (study PRJEB29015, sample SAMEA2737983) | human oral metagenome | biome: human oral; feature: human-associated habitat; material: dental | place: China | collected 2101 ... | reverse complement strand
GCCAGGTGAAGTCTGCCTATGACGACCGGATCATCCCCGCATACGCGGGGAGCACATCGTCAAGTCGGGGGTGATTCTCACGACACGCGGATCATCCCCGCATACGCGGGGAGCACTCGCGAAGGCGGTGTTGCTCTGATGCCTCAGCAGGATCATCCCCGCATACGCGGGGAGCACCGGTGACGCCGAAGGTAGAGAAATTGCTCCCCCGGATCATCCCCGCATACGCGGGGAGCACTTATCATCTTCCGCTCCGTCGCAGCGTTCGAGGGGATCATCCCCGCATACGCGGGGAGCACGGATTTCGACGCCTTGGCGGAAACGTTCTACCCGGATCATCCCCGCATACGCGGGGAGCACCCACCCGCCAGGTGAAGTCTGCCTATGACGACCGGATCATCCCCGCATACGCGGGGAGCACGCCGAGCAGGTCTTCTCCCACCTGGCAGACGTCGGATCATCCCCGCATACGCGGGGAGCACGATCAGTGCACGACGCCGGGGGCGGGCGGCCGGGGATCATCCCCGCATACGCGGGGAGCACGCGCCGTTGATGGCGACCTGCAAGAGTTCGCCGGGATCATCCCCGCATACGCGGGGAGCACAAATCGGCCTACGACGACCTCGGCATGAAAGGGATCATCCCCGCATACGCGGGGAGCACGATGCTCATATCGGCTCGGACGCCACCTACCCCGGATCATCTCCGCATACGCGGGGAGCACGAGCGCCAGTGGACATGGGACTTTCGTCATCAAGGATCATCCCCGCATACGCGGGGAGCACAAACCAACCAGTAGTCATCTCAGCCCACCACTCGGATCATCCCCGCATACGCGGGGAGCACGAGGATGAAGCAGAAGGGGAAGGGGCGTGCGGCGGATCATCCCCGCATACGCGGGGAGCACCGCCTGGCGTCGGAGATGCAGGTGACGAGGCCGGGATCATCCCCGCATACGCGGGGAGCACCGGTATGGGTCCGAAAATCCTTTTAGAAATGTGGGATCATCCCCGCATACGCGGGGAGCACTGCACTGGGTGACAACCCACTGTCCCTCCGTCGGGATCATCCCCGCATACGCGGGGAGCACTGTAAAACCGACCACCCGGCCCTGGTGTCGTGCAGGATCATCCCCGCATACGCGGGGAGCACTATGTCGGTTGCTTCGAGATGGACGATACCCGCGGATCATCCCCGCATACGCGGGGAGCACGTCCGTCGCCCACTCAGGCAGGGCGAGCGACTCGGATCATCCCCGCATACGCGGGGAGCACCGACGTCGTGCCGGTCGTGGCATAGTCCCCTTCGGATCATCCCCGCATACGCGGGGAGCACGTTGGCGTGGAGCACCATCAGAGCAACACCACCGGATCATCCCCGCATACGCGGGGAGCACGGCGCTTCGGAAGATGCGCAGCATGGCGGGAAAGGATCATCCCCGCATACGCGGGGAGCACCGAACGGCGCCGAATCGATCGCCGAAAAGGTCGGGATCATCCCCGCATACGCGGGGAGCACTTCGAGATGGACGATACCCGCTTCGGCTGTCGCGGATCATCCCCGCATACGCGGGGAGCACATCGACATCAATCTAGCGAACACGCGCAATCCGGGATCATCCCCGCATACGCGGGGAGCACGTTTTCGCCTACCCGACGTCGATCCAGGATGGCGGATCATCCCCGCATACGCGGGGAGCACCGTAGAGCCGTCGGAGATGCTTACGGCACAGAAGGATCATCCCCGCATACGCGGGGAGCACTCGTGGCGCCTGACCGATGCGATGGTCGAGGGCGGATCATCCCCGCATACGCGGGGAGCACCGTTACCATACTGCAGGTAGTTGCCGGCGAGTGGGATCATCCCCGCATACGCGGGGAGCACTACGCCGTCACGATCGTCGTCCGTGACGGGCAAGGATCATCCCCGCATACGCGGGGAGCACCCAACCTGCATCCAAAAAATGACAATGTCCGCGGGATCATCCCCGCATACGCGGGGAGCACCACAGGGAGGCGACTCGCCGTCTGGCAGGGTGCGGATCATCCCCGCATACGCGGGGAGCACATTCATCCCATTGTTGGCTTCGGCTTCGTTCCGGGATCATCCCCGCATACGCGGGGAGCACGATTTGATGGGGCAGGGCCGCGAGGAGGTCTTGGGATCATCCCCGCATACGCGGGGAGCACGGGGGCCGGGGTGGGCAGGCGGTATCCGCCGCGGGATCATCCCCGCATACGCGGGGAGCACCAGACGGGTGAGTGTCGGACTGGTGGACAGGCGGGATCATCCCCGCATACGCGGGGAGCACTAGACGTCGCGGAATTTGTCGGCGCCGTCCAGGGGATCATCCCCGCATACGCGGGGAGCACATGGGTTTCTGCTTGCCCCACACGTCCACGCCGGGATCATCCCCGCATACGCGGGGAGCACCAGGACGAGGACGTCGAGGAACAGGCCAACGCCGGATCATCCCCGCATACGCGGGGAGCACCAACTTCCTGGGGGCGCCCGACTCGGTGGCCTCGGATCATCCCCGCATACGCGGGGAGCACCACGCCGGGTTCCACGACATCGCCGGAGCCCCGGGATCATCCCCGCATACGCGGGGAGCACGTCTTCGCCTACCCGACGTCGATTCAGGACGGGGGATCATCCCCGCATACGCGGGGAGCACGAATAAGAGGTGGCAGGCGTGAGAAGGGATTGGGGATCATCCCCGCATACGCGGGGAGCACACGTAAGGACTCGAGGAATGACACACGATTCCCGGATCATCCCCGCATACGCGGGGAGCACTTCGACATCATATCTCTCATTTCCATTCTACTCGGATCATCCCCGCATACGCGGGGAGCACCGGAAACGAAAGCAGTGGTATATGTGATCTACAGGATCATCCCCGCATACGCGGGGAGCACGCGACCTCGTCGGCGTCGCCGGGATTAATTCCGGGATCATCCCCGCATACGCGGGGAGCACCTCGACGGCTGCCGGGGTCCGGTACTCGGCGCGGGATCATCCCCGCATACGCGGGGAGCACATGTCTAGCCAGCGCGTGACGCCGTACGGGAGCGGATCATCCCCGCATACGCGGGGAGCACGTGTCGAACACCGAGCCGGTCTTCGCCGGAGGCGGATCATCCCCGCATACGCGGGGAGCACGGAGGCCCCGAGCGAGATGCTCCGGGAGCCGAGGGATCATCCCCGCATACGCGGGGAGCACGCCGGCGGCGTCGCCGACTACAAGAACGGCGTCGGATCATCCCCGCATACGCGGGGAGCACGACGATTCCGATCAGTACGTGATCGACGGCTTGGGATCATCCCCGCATACGCGGGGAGCACCGGTGACGCCGGCGACGACGACGCTTGTCTCGCGGATCATCCCCGCATACGCGGGGAGCACGGCGACGATCGTGCCAATCTGCGTCATCAGGGCGGGATCATCCCCGCATACGCGGGGAGCACCATTCCGCATGGTCAGAAGAGCGTATCGGCGGCGGATCATCCCCGCATACGCGGGGAGCACGAGCGGGTCAGCGACGTGAGCGGCGCCCGGGCAGGATCATCCCCGCATACGCGGGGAGCACTCTCGGAGCGCGGCGATATCGGTGTGGGCCGTGGGATCATCCCCGCATACGCGGGGAGCACCTCGGAGGCGCCCTGCACGTCTCCGGCGCCCGGGGATCATCCCCGCATACGCGGGGAGCACTTGCCACAGACCTCTTGCATCGCCGACAAGCAGGGATCATCCCCGCATACGCGGGGAGCACTAGGCGAAGACAATGCCCGTGACTATCCGGGCTGGATCATCCCCGCATACGCGGGGAGCACTAGGATGCCGGGCACTTGCCCCAAACCTCGTGGGGATCATCCCCGCATACGCGGGGAGCACGGCGTCGAAGAGGAGCTCGACATCGTCGTCCAGGGATCATCCCCGCATACGCGGGGAGCACGTGGAGCACCTCCCGACGTCGCTGCAGTGCTTCGGATCATCCCCGCATACGCGGGGAGCACCGGTGACGCCGGCGACGACGACGCTTGTCTCGCGGATCATCCCCGCATACGCGGGGAGCACAACGTGAGCGCCGTGCCCTCCGAAACCCCTTCGGGATCATCCCCGCATACGCGGGGAGCACGCCCACTGGCGCCACCACGCCATGAGGGGTGCGGGGATCATCCCCGCATACGCGGGGAGCACGCGTCAAAACGACGCTCGAACTACAGAAACCCAGGATCATCCCCGCATACGCGGGGAGCACAATGCCCATCGCCCTACACATGAGCGTGGGCCAGGATCATCCCCGCATACGCGGGGAGCACAAGCCCGGCAAGAGCGACGACGCCTTCGACGCCGGATCATCCCCGCATACGCGGGGAGCACGATATTCCAGCAGTAGGTGGTCCATACGTCGAGGGATCATCCCCGCATACGCGGGGAGCACGGGGCCGTCGGCGAGAACTCGCTCCGGCGCCGGGGATCATCCCCGCATACGCGGGGAGCACGTTGCGGGGCTCGGCTCGATCGGGGTGTGCGCCGGATCATCCCCGCATACGCGGGGAGCACCCCTCCGAGTGTGATGAAGGTCACATTGTGACGGGATCATCCCCGCATACGCGGGGAGCACTGGGACTGTCCGTCCCGCCGACCGCCGTTCTAAGGATCATCCCCGCATACGCGGGGAGCACTCCTTTCTCTCTTTCCCCTTTGTTGTACCTCCAGGATCATCCCCGCATACGCGGGGAGCACCGGGTGCGTCGACGTAGGTTCCGATCGGGTAAGGGATCATCCCCGCATACGCGGGGAGCACGGTCTGCCAGGAAGCCCCCGGCGCCCCGATCACCCATCATCCCCGCATACGCGGGGAGCACGGGCATGGGAAGGCCCCCGCCGGAGCGGGGGCCGGATCATCCCCGCATACGCGGGGAGCACGCTTCGCGGTCATCGGAGTTCCTTTCTCTCTTGGGATCATCCCCGCATACGCGGGGAGCACGAAGAAGTCAATTTCGATGTCCATTGGGGTTTCCGGATCATCCCCGCATACGCGGGGAGCACAGCGACGTCGCCAGGGCCTGGCTGTAGGGGTGCGGATCATCCCCGCATACGCGGGGAGCACCTCGGGCGTATGTTACGGGTGCGTCGACGTAGGGGATCATCCCCGCATACGCGGGGAGCACGCAGTAGTCCGCCTCGAAAGGCAGCTCCCGATCGGATCATCCCCGCATACGCGGGGAGCACGCCGCCTGGATCCCGAGCATCATCATCGCGTCAGGATCATCCCCGCATACGCGGGGAGCACAGCTACTTGGACTGTAGCATCTATTTCACCAATGGATCATCCCCGCATACGCGGGGAGCACATCCTGTAGTTCTGCGACACGGGGATCGGCTCGGGATCATCCCCGCATACGCGGGGAGCACCAGCACCGCAGCCCTCATCAGGTCCCAGATGCCGGATCATCCCCGCATACGCGGGGAGCACGAGAGAAAGGAACAAGCTGATGAACACCACCACGGATCATCCCCGCATACGCGGGGAGCACACGATCGACGATCGCCGCCGAATCCTCACCAACGGATCATCCCCGCATACGCGGGGAGCACGGTCAAAGAGCAGTGCCAGACGTGGGCGGGGCCGGATCATCCCCGCATACGCGGGGAGCACGTATAAGGTCGAGGGAGGCAAGAAACTCCGGCCGGATCATCCCCGCATACGCGGGGAGCACTTGGCGGTAGCACGTTCCGCCGCTGCTTCTCCCGGATCATCCCCGCATACGCGGGGAGCACATTGGGTCGGGCACCCCGATGGTGGGGGTGCCGGGATCATCCCCGCATACGCGGGGAGCACATGAGCCCGCAGGCGTTGCCCCCGCGGGTGATGGGATCATCCCCGCATACGCGGGGAGCACGCGAACTCGGCCGGCATCTCTTGTTTGATGCGGGGATCATCCCCGCATACGCGGGGAGCACGTTCGCTCGCGACGTCGAGGTTGCCGACGAAACCGGATCATCCCCGCATACGCGGGGAGCACTTCGTCGTAGTCTTCGTTTAGGACGACGGGGCCGGATCATCCCCGCATACGCGGGGAGCACTTGTGCACGGTTCCTTCGCCGTCGCGGCGTTCCGGATCATCCCCGCATACGCGGGGAGCACAACATCTGCGCTTCCGTGTGCGACTCGCCGGTCGGATCATCCCCGCATACGCGGGGAGCACCCCCTCCTGCTCCGGTGTGAGTTCGAGTGGTTGGGATCATCCCCGCATACGCGGGGAGCACTTTGATAGCAGCTGCCAGCTCTTTCTTCCTGGCGGATCATCCCCGCATACGCGGGGAGCACTGATAATGAAGGATTCGATATCGAAGTCGGTCAGGATCATCCCCGCATACGCGGGGAGCACCTCAATGTCTACAATGACTGGTGTGCGGATCACGGATCATCCCCGCATACGCGGGGAGCACGACGATAAGCGACGTGCCGGACAACCACGGTCCGGGATCATCCCCGCATACGCGGGGAGCACGGGTCAGCACACACCGAGCCACCGACCCGCCTCCGGATCATCCCCGCATACGCGGGGAGCACCTGTCAAGCCCCTCCGGGGTGGTGTGGCTCACAGGATCATCCCCGCATACGCGGGGAGCACCCGGGCGCCGCCTTCGGCGTCGACCCGACTTCGGGATCATCCCCGCATACGCGGGGAGCACCTGGCGAAGTCGCTCACCGAGAAACTCGGAGGCGGATCATCCCCGCATACGCGGGGAGCACGGCAGGTCTCCGCGGGATTTCATCTGGGATGTCGGATCATCCCCGCATACGCGGGGAGCACCCGGCGCCCCTCGCCCACGAGGCGATGGTCGTCGGATCATCCCCGCATACGCGGGGAGCACGTTTCGAGACGATCGACATTTTCCGGCAACAAGGGATCATCCCCGCATACGCGGGGAGCACCGACCTTCTCGGCGATGCTCTCGCCCCCATTAGGGATCATCCCCGCATACGCGGGGAGCACCTGGGGTGGGGCTCCGTGAGCCCCTCAGAATCGAGGATCATCCCCGCATACGCGGGGAGCACCATTAGACCTCCATCTCGCTCGCGACGTCCAGGGGATCATCCCCGCATACGCGGGGAGCACGAGGTGCCGTTGGTGTGCGAGACGACCAGACTGGGATCATCCCCGCATACGCGGGGAGCACGACGACGCTATCTGACCGAGCACATTCCACACCGGATCATCCCCGCATACGCGGGGAGCACCATTCGCCGACTTTCCGGTTCGGGTCGGGCAGCGGATCATCCCCGCATACGCGGGGAGCACGCCCAGGGCGGCATAGGCAAGCTGAAACAGGGCGGATCATCCCCGCATACGCGGGGAGCACGACGATTCCGACCAGTACGTGATCGACGGCCTGGGATCATCCCCGCATACGCGGGGAGCACTGGGCTACCCACGATACGACTTTGGTGATGGCGGGATCATCCCCGCATACGCGGGGAGCACTCGGCGGCTTTCTGAGCGTAGGCGTGGACTTGCGGATCATCCCCGCATACGCGGGGAGCACCTCCGCGGGGGTGCCGTCGTCATATCTGCGGTCTGGATCATCCCCGCATACGCGGGGAGCACTCGCGGCGAGCTTGGCGGTGGAGTCGACGGAGGGGATCATCCCCGCATACGCGGGGAGCACTCCGCAAATGTTCGTCGATACGATCCGGGGTATGGATCATCCCCGCATACGCGGGGAGCACGCGTCGGGAGCTCGTGCGCGTCGCCAATGCGAAGGATCATCCCCGCATACGCGGGGAGCACATCACCAACGATGCCGCCTGGGACCAGACAAAGCGGATCATCCCCGCATACGCGGGGAGCACCCCGCAAGACGACGACGTCAGGGTCTACTACTAGGATCATCCCCGCATACGCGGGGAGCACCGCCGCACTGGCGAGCCAGGCGCATTCGATCGCTGGATCATCCCCGCATACGCGGGGAGCACGAGGGGCGCCGGGGGTGGGGCGTGCCGTGTTTCGGATCATCCCCGCATACGCGGGGAGCACCACACGAAAGGCGACGTGAAGAGTTTTGAGTAGGGATCATCCCCGCATACGCGGGGAGCACACAGGCCGAAACGGAGGGAGGGCGAGGAATGTCGGATCATCCCCGCATACGCGGGGAGCACAAAAACTGCGCGACACGGTGGGCGGCGCCGGAGGGATCATCCCCGCATACGCGGGGAGCACTCCAGCTGGTCGATCTTGGCGTCGTACGGGCAGGGATCATCCCCGCATACGCGGGGAGCACGGAGTCAACAATGCTGGGGACTACGCCCGGCCCGGATCATCCCCGCATACGCGGGGAGCACGCGTCCTCCCACTTCGCCGACAAAACTTGCTGCGGATCATCCCCGCATACGCGGGGAGCACCATGGTTTCCACTGCTAGGGCCCTGGATCGCGGCGGATCATCCCCGCATACGCGGGGAGCACCGCCGACGAGCCCCACTGGGTCGGAACCCTGGCGGATCATCCCCGCATACGCGGGGAGCACATGCCGTGGGGGGAGGGTGAGAAGCAGCACCCGGGATCATCCCCGCATACGCGGGGAGCACGGCGTCGGCCTGAGCAACCAACGCCGGAGCGAGGGATCATCCCCGCATACGCGGGGAGCACTCGTCGCGGAAAATGACCCAAGCCTCGCGCGCGGGATCATCCCCGCATACGCGGGGAGCACTCACGTCTCTCGGCGCCGTCGGTCCCTCATCCAGGATCATCCCCGCATACGCGGGGAGCACGTGATGCCGTCTCGGAATGTGAACGGCGTCACATGGATCATCCCCGCATACGCGGGGAGCACTAGACGACGTTTACAGTGTACTCACCATAGTCCGGATCATCCCCGCATACGCGGGGAGCACGTGTTCCAGTTGATGACGAAAGATCCGTGGCCGGGATCATCCCCGCATACGCGGGGAGCACACCTCGCCGTCGGCGTCCAGGGCGTCGGCGACCGGATCATCCCCGCATACGCGGGGAGCACTTATAAAAATATAGTATTTATACCTGTGCGTATAGGATCATCCCCGCATACGCGGGGAGCACTCGAGGGTGAAAGAGTCCATGCGGTATCCGAGGGGATCATCCCCGCATACGCGGGGAGCACGCCGTCCGAGCGGGGGTTGACGTCCAGGCCGGCGGATCATCCCCGCATACGCGGGGAGCACGAGACCGACACGACGACAAGCCGGCTACGCGCCGGATCATCCCCGCATACGCGGGGAGCACGTCTGCTCGGCGCCGCCGTCGTGGCCGGCGGTGGGATCATCCCCGCATACGCGGGGAGCACGCTTGCCGGAAGGCGGGGTGCTCGTCGAGGAGGGGATCATCCCCGCATACGCGGGGAGCACATGCCCAGGATGAACCCGGAGGAGAAGGGCACCGGATCATCCCCGCATACGCGGGGAGCACACGTAAGGCCTGCACCAGTCGAAGTCGATCCTCTGGATCATCCCCGCATACGCGGGGAGCACGGCGGGGTTCCGAGGCGAGCAATGTGTCGCCGCGGATCATCCCCGCATACGCGGGGAGCACCGCACCCAGTTCCCCGGCGTGCAGGTGGCGGTGGGATCATCCCCGCATACGCGGGGAGCACGTGCCCGTTGGCCGGCCCGGTCACGAGCACGACGGGATCATCCCCGCATACGCGGGGAGCACTGGGCGTATTTCTCGGTGCCGTTGGGTCCGACGGGATCATCCCCGCATACGCGGGGAGCACCCCGCCGCGGCCCACGCCCAGCCGACGGCCGCGGGATCATCCCCGCATACGCGGGGAGCACCTGGCTTCGTGGTGAAGCTCACAATCGCCGGACGGATCATCCCCGCATACGCGGGGAGCACTATGATTTCGATGTGTGGTGCTGGAACTCGTGCGGATCATCCCCGCATACGCGGGGAGCACTGCGTTAACGAGCGACTGCAGCTGGGCCGGGAGGGATCATCCCCGCATACGCGGGGAGCACTCGACCCTGAATCCCTGACTCTCGAAGATATTAGGATCATCCCCGCATACGCGGGGAGCACGGATGCCAGGCGATCCTCGTCGACAGTGATTTCGGATCATCCCCGCATACGCGGGGAGCACCTGGTACGCCTCAAATCGTCGCGTAATGGCCGAGGATCATCCCCGCATACGCGGGGAGCACCGGCCAGTTCCTCCAGCGCCTGCGCGAGGCGTAGGATCATCCCCGCATACGCGGGGAGCACACGCCCGCGGCGGCGCCTCCGGCACCGACGACAGGATCATCCCCGCATACGCGGGGAGCACGTCCATCCCGGGAATGAAATGCCGATCGGGGAGGGATCATCCCCGCATACGCGGGGAGCACGGCCGACGTCATTATCTTCCGCTCGATCGCAGCGGATCATCCCCGCATACGCGGGGAGCACGCCGCCCCGAGCGAGTCGGACAAGTGGGACGAGGGATCATCCCCGCATACGCGGGGAGCACAAGGCGTTCGACAAACACATGGCGCGCCTGGACGGATCATCCCCGCATACGCGGGGAGCACGCACCTGCAGACCTGGAAGGGATGGAGCGGAAAGGATCATCCCCGCATACGCGGGGAGCACTTTTACCACCTCGTACGGTCCGTTTTCGTAGAGGGATCATCCCCGCATACGCGGGGAGCACCCATCCCACGTCTCCACGCTGATATCGCCAAAAGGATCATCCCCGCATACGCGGGGAGCACCTTGCCGGACTCGGCAGGGTCATCGGCGGTGTCGGATCATCCCCGCATACGCGGGGAGCACAGCGAGCGGCACGACCCGAAGGGGAACTTTACGGGATCATCCCCGCATACGCGGGGAGCACTGCACTCCGCTCTCCGGGATCAACAACGCGCAGGGATCATCCCCGCATACGCGGGGAGCACAACCTCCCGACCGCCGGCGACGATAAGGCGGCTGGATCATCCCCGCATACGCGGGGAGCACCGGCCGGGAACTGCCCGTCTTGCCCCTTGGGGAAGGATCATCCCCGCATACGCGGGGAGCACTTCCCGAGCGTGTCCCAGTCGCCCACTTTCCTGGGATCATCCCCGCATACGCGGGGAGCACGGTGGGCCGAGGCCACCGGCGAGACGAACGTCGACATCATCCCCGCATACGCGGGGAGCACGGGCCTCGCCTGGCCCCGCTGGCCCCGCCCCCAGGATCATCCCCGCATACGCGGGGAGCACGAATGGGAGGCGTCGGAAGTTGCCTTTTGACCGGGATCATCCCCGCATACGCGGGGAGCACGCCCAGACAGCGCTGAAAACGACGATCCGGGCGGGATCATCCCCGCATACGCGGGGAGCACCCGTTGTAGTCGCCCCGCCAGGTGGGTTTGTCGGGATCATCCCCGCATACGCGGGGAGCACACGCCAGGAACGAGTCGCGCGGGGAGCAGTACAGGATCATCCCCGCATACGCGGGGAGCACGCGGCGCTCGCCAGCCAGGCGCACTCGATCGCCGGATCATCCCCGCATACGCGGGGAGCACCCGGTTTTGGTGCCGTCGTCGACCCAGAGACTGGGATCATCCCCGCATACGCGGGGAGCACATGCCGTGGGGCGAGGGCGAGAAGCAACACCCGGGATCATCCCCGCATACGCGGGGAGCACCGCCACAACTCGTGGACGAACCCGCTCGCGCGCGGATCATCCCCGCATACGCGGGGAGCACTTTTGGGCCTGGTTGATCTGGGATGCCAGCTGGGGATCATCCCCGCATACGCGGGGAGCACTGAACAGTACCGGAGACATACGATTCGCAACGCGGATCATCCCCGCATACGCGGGGAGCACGACAAAGATCAGCACACGCAGGCCATGATCATGGGATCATCCCCGCATACGCGGGGAGCACATTTCGACGGACTCTACCCGGCGCCGACGGGCGGGATCATCCCCGCATACGCGGGGAGCACAAGGGGCTGGGCCAGTGGTCTCGGCGCGACACGGGATCATCCCCGCATACGCGGGGAGCACGGGCTCCCGTCGGATCCCGGTAGAGGAGCGGTTCGGATCATCCCCGCATACGCGGGGAGCACTTCTCAAGGAACGAGTAGACGACGTTCCTGTCCGGATCATCCCCGCATACGCGGGGAGCACGCCAGGATCTCCCCCTGCTTCGACTGGGGCCTCGGATCATCCCCGCATACGCGGGGAGCACGGCATGAACATGCCGAGCGGGAAGTCGAAGCCGGGATCATCCCCGCATACGCGGGGAGCACCACCTACATGCCCGAGGCGGGCTTCCCGGTGACGGATCATCCCCGCATACGCGGGGAGCACCAGCGGCGCCCACCTTGACGGGAGCCCGGTGCGGGATAATCCCCGCATACGCGGGGAGCACCCGTCCCACGTCTCCACGCTGATGTCGCCGAAAGGATCATCCCCGCATACGCGGGGAGCACGAGGGCACTCAACCCGGGCGGCGTGTTCTCGGCTGGATCATCCCCGCATACGCGGGGAGCACGCGGAGGCGGACGGCGCCAGGTTGGAGGCGGAGGGATCATCCCCGCATACGCGGGGAGCACTCTTGGACGACCCGCAGCGACCTTGGAACCCGGGGATCATCCCCGCATACGCGGGGAGCACCTCGACCGTCCCGATCGCTTTGATGGCGACGGCGGATCATCCCCGCATACGCGGGGAGCACTGAGGGCGGTGCACCTGCCGACGAGGGCGCCGGGGATCATCCCCGCATACGCGGGGAGCACCGCCGAGGCCGGTATTGGCCATGGACAGCTTGGGGATCATCCCCGCATACGCGGGGAGCACGCGTTGACGAGCGACTGCAGCTGCGCCGGGAGCGGATCATCCCCGCATACGCGGGGAGCACCTGTTCGTGTCCCGGTTATAGGCGGCG
>ERZ773068.1212-NODE-1212-length-12916-cov-3.635798_pt1 | contig 12916 bp, 13 predicted proteins | sample MGYA00580620_ERZ773068 | MGnify/ENA primary metagenome ERZ773068 (study PRJEB29015, sample SAMEA2737983) | human oral metagenome | biome: human oral; feature: human-associated habitat; material: dental | place: China | collected 2101 ... | reverse complement strand
GCTGTGGCGATTCTTGTTTTTAGTTTCAGGATACTTGCCCGCTAGCCCGCGTATTTAGGGCGTTTCAGAGGAGGTGCCCGTAAACCCCTTGTAAATAAGGCGTCTCCGAGGGGTATGCCCTGAAACCCTTATAAATAGGGTGTTTCAGAGGCACCTACCCGGAAGCCCTTTATTTATAAGGGTTTCAGAGGTTACTGCCCGGAAACGCCCTATCCATACGGGGTTGCGGGCAGTCATTTTTAAAGACCGACAATCTATAGCGGCTCGACTTTGCCAAAGACAAGGCGGTAAAGCCGCTGACAGTACGAGCAGTACGGCAAGGCAAGTTAACGCAGTATTTTGGCAAAGGAAGCCGCTATTTCAGCGGGGCGCCCAGCGTGTCCTGGTTGAACCCGCGCCGGTGCGCTGCTTGAACCCACCGGGCGATTGCGCTACTTTTGCAGCCGATGACAAGCTGCCCGCCGTGCTGGCGTTACGCCACGGCAAGGCAGTCGCAAACAAACCGATGGCATGAGACACCAACCCAATGTTCAAGATTTACGGCATCAAAAATTGCAGCACGATGAAAAAAGCCTTCGCCTGGCTGGATGCGCGGGGAATTGCCTACGAATTCATCGACTACAAAAAAGCGGGCGTCGCCGGCACGTGCCTGCCCGACTGGAATCGCCGCGTCGGCTGGCAGACGCTGCTCAACACGCGCGGCCAGACGTGGCGGAAGCTCAGTGAAGCTGAACGCACCCATCTCGACGAGGCCAGCGCGCTGGCGCTGATGGCGCGTTACCCGACGCTGATCCGGCGGCCGGTGCTCGACACCGGCAAGACGCTGCTCATCGGCTTTACGCCGGAAACTTATGCCCAAGCCCAGCCGGAGAAACCGGCGGAATGACGAACGGAGAAGCAACCATGACCACCGATTGCGTACAGCGCTTTCTTTTTGAGGAACTCGACATCCGCGGCGCCGTCGTGCGCCTGGAGGCCGTCTGGGCGCAACTGCTGGCGCGGCACGATTATCCGCCGCGCGTCATCGAGCTGCTGGGCGAAATGGGCGCAACCACCGTATTGCTCGCCGACAACCTCAAACAGCCCGGCCGCCTGACGATCCAGTTACGCGGCAACGGCCCCCTGCCGCTGCTCGTCATTGATTGCAGCGAATCGCTGAATTTACGCGCCATGGCGCAGGTCGGCGAAGCGATTGGGCGCGATGCGCCGCTCGCCGATCTGCTCGGCCACGGGCAACTGCTGTTCTCGCTCGAAACTGCGGCGATGCGCGCGCCCTATCAAAGCGTCGTCCCTTTGGCCGGCGACAGTATCGCCGCCCTCTTCGAACACTATCTGGCGCAGTCCGAGCAACTCACCACGCGTTTTTTCCTGGCCGCTTCGGCACAAGGCGCCGCCGGGCTGTTCATCCAGAAAATGCCGACGACCGACGCACGCGATGCCGACGGCTGGGCGCGTATCGAAGCCCTGGCGGGCACCGCCACGCCGGAAGAACTGAACGCGCTGCCCGCCGAAACGCTGCTCACCCGCCTATTCCACGAAGAGACCGTGCGCCTCTTTCCTCCCCGGGCGGTCACGCATGACTGGCCGATGGATTGGGACAAAGTGCGCAATATTCTGCGCACGCTCGGCCGTCAGGACATTTACAGCGCGCTCAAGGAAAACGGCGTGCTCGTCATCCGCGACGACCTTGCCAACCACGAATACCGCTTTGACAAGGCCGACATCGACTCGCTGTTTGGCAACGTGCCGGAAACGCCGCCTTCGGTGCATTGAGCCGTGCCGTATTGAACGCGCTAAATCAGGCGGATTAAAACCATGTAGGTAATCGTCGGCAACGCGATACTCAATAAGGAATTGCGGAATCTGGCATGCACGGCAAACGAAACGGCCAGGCACAAAAACAGCGCGCCGACTGAAAGCAGCGATTTCGTGCTGGAAAATTCGGCCGGCAGCATCGTTTTGATCGCGTAAATCGTCAGCACGACCATAATCAACAGCCCGCAATTGCGCTGCAAAAACGCCAGCGTCGCGCTCGTCGTCTTTTCCTTGAACAGCCAGAACGGCAAAAACCGCGTCAGAATGGTGGCGACCGACGCGGCGACGATATAGGGCAGATAGTCGCTCATTTTTGCCCCCTGACAATAAAGAATTTTTTAAACGCCAGCGAAATCAGAATCCCGCTCATCAAGGCGCCGAATAAAAAATACTGCGTCGGAAAAACAAAAAGCCCGACAAACGCGCAGCCAAAAGCAAGAAAGAGGATTCTTTCGTTCGGATTTACTTTAAAAACTTCGTAGGTCAGCATTGCAAAAAGCGCCGCCAGACTAAACTCGACGCCGCTGAAATCGACGTCCAGACTCGCGCCCAGCAAGGCGCCCAGGATCACGCCAAAAAACCAGTAGCTATGATTCAGCGCGGCCGTCAGGTTAAAAATCAAATCCAGATTCTGCCTGTTTTGCGAAAAATCGCGCGACTTTAAAAGCGCGAAAGTCTCGTCGGTGAGCGCGTAAATGAAATAGACGCGCCGCTTTAACGCGCGGATTTCGTCCAACAAGGACATCGTGTAGAAGAAATGCCTGAAATTTAATAAAAAAGCGACGAAAAAAGTTTCGACAAGCGAGGCCTTGGAAACAATAAACGCCACCAGGACAAATTCGACGCTGCCCGCATAGACAAAAATGGAGGTCAGCGCCAACACGCCAGCGCTTAAGCCCGCGTTGATGCCGTATATCCCAAACGCGATGCCGAGCGGCACGTAGCCCATCAGCACAGGAATTGTCGTCTTAAAAATTTCAGTCTTGCTTGTTTCACTCATTTCAAACTCAATGCATTCAACGCAGGTTCAACGCAACAACACCACAAACAAGCCGCTGCCAACGATAATCAACATGCTCGCCAACGACAGTGCATCCGGCAGTTCGCCAAAAAACCGGCGCTAAGCAGCATGGCCCAGACGCGCATAGAAAAAACGGCGCAGCCGAGCCGATACGCTGAAATACCATGATCTGCAGGTAGTAGCCGATCCCGGTGGAAAATCCCAGACCGATCATCAGGCAGGCTGCAAGCCGTCCGGCACAGCCCAGTCCGCCTACCAGGCGGCGCTGGCGACGAATCAGGCCAATCTGTCCGGTATAAAAATGCGTTGTCACCGGATTTTCCGCACCGCTAAATCGGCGCATCAAAATCCGGGGCAGGCTGTAGCAAACTACGCCCGGCAAGAGGAAAATACAGCCGGATCGGACACCGACGCACCGGGGCGGATGATCAACAGAACGCCGGCAAAACCCAACGCGGCGGCCCATTGGATTTTCTCGGCGCTTTCTCTAAGCAGCGGTGCGGAAAGCATTGTAATCGCCGTAATCAGCAAGGGCATGAGAGAAATGATCGCCGTCGTCTCGGCAAGTGGAATACGGCGCCGGCCAAACATCACCGGAAAAGAATCAGAAAAAACACGGAAACCAGCATCAGCGCGCGCAACGCCTGGCGCAGCGACCGTCGGCTGCGCAGCAGCCTTTTTTCCATACGCGCCGAAAAACGCCGCCATCAGCAACACATGCAGGGCATGACGCATCCCAAGCAGTTGGGCAACGGGGTAACACGGGCAAAGTATCTGGAAAGCGCATCACACGGGACGAAAAGCAGCGTAACCGCCAGCACCGGAGCCATCGCCGGAACCATCGCCGGCCGACTGGCCACGCCGAAAGGCGAGCCAGAGGCAACATCAGACATCGCGCCGGGTGCGGTGGCGTTTATCAGGCCGCCACCATGTGCATGTCCACTGCCGGGGGCCTGTAGACCGATTGTTGCGATGCCGCTTGCCACGCCGCAACATTCCGGGGTGCGCGCCAGGGCGCTTTCCATCACGTTCCGCCGGGTGTTGGCGTGAGCACTCGTCATGTCGCCCGCCGTCTGCCGCTTGGGTCAGTTCATGGGGTCACCACTGATTCATCACGCCATCCGTCACCACCTGATGCGCGGCGATGCTGTCCGCCAGATGGTTGACGAAAGCACGCACCTTGGCCGACAGATTTTTTCTGACCGGATAGACCACGTAGATGTCGGCCGCCGGCAGCACCCAGTCCGGCAGCAGCAGTTGCAGCTTGCCTGAGCGGATATACGGCGCCACGTGCCATTCCGAACGCTCGAGAATCCCCAGGCCGCGCAGCGCCATGGCGACCGCCGCATCTCCGTCATTGGTGACGACTGCGCCGCGTACTTTGACCGTTTCCTCTTCCGTGCCGTTACTCAGGCGCCAGGCACCGACAGCGGCATTCGTCTGATGGATGACGATGCACTTGTGTTGGCGCAGTTCGTTCGGCGTGGCGGGCACGCCGTACTTTTCGAGATAGGCCGGCGCCGCGCAGAGATAACGGCGGTTCGAGGCAATCTTGCGGGCGACGACCCGCGCATCCGGCACATGCCCGAAACGCACGCAGACATCAAAGCCTTCCTCGACCAGATTGATCGGCCGATCGGTCAGGCGCAACTGCACCTCCACTTCGGGATAGGCCTGCAGGAATTCGGCGACGATCGGCGTCACATACTCGCGACCGAAGCCAAAGCTCGCATTGACGCGCAGCAGGCCGCGCGGTACGGAATGGCCGCTGGAAACGCGCTGTTCCAGCTCGCCCAGATCGTCGAGAATCCGCCGACCTTCCTCTAAATACAGCTCGCCTTCATACGTCAGCGACACGCGGCGCGTCGTCCGGTTGAGCAGGCGGATCCCCAGACGGTTTTCCAGCAGCGCCAGCCGACGGCTGACCGCAGGCGGCGTTACATCCAGCTCGCGGGCGGCAGAAGTCAGATTGCCGTGCCGAACCAGCAGCGCAAAGAAAGCAATATCAGAAAGCGCATCCATTATTAAAATAAACTTAATAAAAAATTTCCGTTGTGTTTATTGTAAACGAAGAAAAAACGGATAGACTGCCTGCCATTCGAACTTCCTGAAGTTTCCTGAAGTCCACTTCCGGCCAAATGCCGTAGTCTGAACACAGTCTGAAGCGCACCGCAAGAAGACGCCTTTACCGAGGATCTATCATGAAAATCCGCATCGTTCGCTCCGTTCTGATTCTTGCCTACATTATCGGCCTCGGTCTGGCGACGATGCTGGTCAATCACGCGCCCGATCATCACGCGGCAGATAGCCAGATTCTCGAACACAACGCTCACTGACAGCCGTCAGCAATGACAGGCATAGCCGCCGCCTCCACAAACGCTACGGCAGCCAGTATTTTCAACACTTTCCAGACATTCCAGACGTATTCTTCATCATCTATGTACCACAATCGGCCCGCCCTGAAAGATTTTTTCCACGTGTACCTGTTGGGGCTATGGGCGACGTTTTGGCCTTGCCCATAGCCCTTATTTTCAGGCCTGCCGGTTCAGGTATCCCACCTCTCCTCTTTTGCACCTCCTTTGCCCCCTTTTCAGGGGGCATTTTTATTTGTCTTTATTATTACCTTTCCCTCGTTCTTTCCGCCTTTTCAGGCTTTCAGGCCTTCGGGCTTTTGTACCCTTCACTTTTTTCTTTTTCCATCATCTCGCAGTCGGCAAGAAATCCATGCAGGCTGATTGAAACAGCCTGACGATACACGCTGATCTGACCGCCCGACCCGCCGGGTCTGCGTGCCCGCCCAAACACATCCAGCCACCGACAGCCAATCGGGGAACAATCGGAGAAATCTGCTGGCGGTCAAAAATGGCGCTGCCTGTCACGGTCACCGCCTCTGCAGCCCGCGTCGATTGGGCGTTTGCGGGCAGGTCTGCCAATCGTTAATAACGCTACGGCACATCGCAAACGGTAGGGCAAGACCAAACTTTACGGCGTCGTTGCAGACTTCCTGCCGACTCGCGCCTTTCGCGCGCTTGTGGCTACTTATGGCCGTTCCGCTTAGGGCATTTGCCAGTAACGCCGGCGAACCTGCCGCCACGACGAGACTTCGGCGCGCGCCGCCAGCCGTATATGTATCGCGCCGCCGGTATCGGTTCGCCAGATCCGGCTGCCCCGCGCGGCGTAGCGCGCCAGTGTTTCCGTATGCGGATGCCCGAAAGCATTGCGGTATCCCGCCGAAAACACGGCTTCATGTGCGTCGACAGCCGCGAGGAAAGGCCGTGTCGACGATCTGCGGCTGCCGTGATGCGGGGCAACGATGACCTCGCTGCGCAACGTCGGAGGCGCTGCCAGCAAGCCTTTTGCCGACGTGCCGTTCGCCGCATCCGCCGTCGGGCGTATCTCTGCATCGGCGCCCTCTTTCCTGTTTTTTTCTCCGCTTCTTTCTTCGCTCTTCCTGTTATTTCGCTTCGCTTCCCGCGCCAGCAGACGAGCTTCCGCCGCCGCGTCGATGTCGCCGGTCAGCAGGGCGCGGCTTCCGGCGGCTTCGATTTTCAGCACGCAGCTCAAATGATTCGGCTGAGCCGATGTGTCGGCATACACGGCTTCATCCGGATGCAGGAGAGAAAATCGCACGCCGTCCCACGTCCAATGCTGCCCCACTGCGCAGGCTTCGCCGCCAAAAGCAGCCGGTGCCGAAGAGAGCAGGCGCGCGACCGGCAGCGACGCCTGAATCGAAGCCAGTCCCCCCGCATGGTCGGTATCGCTGTGCGAAATGAGCAGTACATCGAGCCGTCCGATGCCCGCCGCACGCAGAAACGGCGCCACAACGCGCTGCCCGGCATCCGCCTCGGCGCTGTAGCGCGGTCCGGCATCGTAGAGTAGATTGTGCGTCGCCGTGCGCACGGCGACCGCCAATCCCTGCCCGACATCGAGCACATCGACCCAGACTTCGCCCGTCGGCGGCCTCGGCGCCTGCCAGAGCAGTGCCGGCAAGAGCAACAGGCTGCCCAGCCAGCATGCCGGAAAACCGCGCGGCAAGAGCAGCCCGGCGACGCCGCCCAGCGCCAGCAATATCGCCCACAGCGGCGGTGCGGGCTGTTGCCAGACCGGCCAGGCGGACAATTCGTGCAGCACGGCCATCAACTGCGCCAGCAGCCAGTGATCGACGTGTAGTAGCCATGACCAGGGCAATACGGCGCAAAGCAGCGTCAACGGCGTAATCAGCAGGCTGACGACAGGAATCGCCAGAGCATTGGCTAGCGGGGAAACCAGCGAAAACTGCTGGAAGAAGAGCAGCAGCAAAGGCAGCCCCGCAACCGTCACCGCCCACTGCGCCGCGCCCCAATGCAGCGCCAGCGCACGCCAACGCGCGACTCTGGCAGGCCGCTCAGGTTGCCTGAGGCGCGTTCCGCCCGCATACAGCAATGCACCGACCGCGCCAAACGAGAGCCAAAAACCGATGGACAGCACAGCCCACGGATCGATGAGCAATACGACGAACAGCGCCGCCAGCAAAATTCTGCCGGAACCGAAATTACGGCCGGAACACAGGGCAAGCACCGCCACGCTCAACATGTACAGCGTCCGTTGCACCGGCACCTCGAAGCCCGCCAGCAAGGCATACGCACAGGCGACCAGCCCGCCCGCCAGCAAAGCGGCTTTGGGCGCGGGTAGACGCAGCATCAGGCACTCGCTGCGCCGCCACAGCCAGCCCACCAGCCCTGCGAACAAGGCCGCCAGCATCGTTACATGCAGGCCGCTGATCGACACCAGATGCGTCACGCCCGTGCGGTTGAAAAGCGTCCATTGCGCACCGGGAATCGCGCGCTGATCGCCGATGGCCAGCGCCACCAGCACGCCGCGATACGGCGCATCGGGCAGTGCGGCAACAAAGCGGTCACGCACCGCCTCGCGCAGGCGCTCGACCAGATAACTGGGACGCACGACGAAAGCATCGAGCCGCCTATTGCCGCCGCCGCCAACACCGCTGTCGGCGCTATTGCCCGCCCGCTTGTCCGGCCTCACCGCGCCCAGTGCACGGATATTGCGCTCCAGCAGCCATGCCTCGTAATCGAAGCCCTGCGGATTGGCATTGCCGTGCGGACGCCGTAAGCGCACGGTCAGCCGCCAGCGTTCGCCCGGGTGCAAACGTCCACCGGCCGCCCGTGCCGGCGACGCAGACGGATTCACCGCCCCCAACGGGTCGGAAGCGTCATCAGTCGCCCGATGGGTGGTCGCGGGCGGAGCAAGGGCAACATTGGCAGTCTGGCTGATAGGGGAACGTGCGACGGGATTGACGCCCGAATCCGTGTCCGAACCCACACCCAAATCCGCGCCCGAATCTGCGCCAGAATCTGCGGCTGCCACCCTAGCCGATAGCGAAGCGGCAACCGGTGCCACAGCCGGTTTTTCTCCCTGTCCCATTCCCGAATTCACGGTGTGCACGCGCGCAGTGCGCACCGACTCGGCGGACGGATTCTCTGTGCCTTTATCGTCCCTGCGCCGGGCATTTTCCCCACCGCCTTCCTGGCGTCTGTTTTCTCCCTGGGCACGTGCATCTCGCCCAGAACGCCCGTCATACCAAGTCAACTGGAGGTGTTTTGGCACATGCGCGCCGGGTGTCTGCACCGACTCGACCGTCAACTCGAAACGCTCGCCCCGCGCAAAACGATGCGGCAAAGCGGCGACGATGCCCGTCAGCGTCACATCGCGCCCTTCCCACTCGGCCGGCAGGGCATCTGCCAGACGCAGATGCGCCCGCCAACCGGCCCAGGCAAAACCCAGCGTAAATGCGAGCAGCGCAAAACCAGCGCCAAGTAAAGCCATGCGCTCCGGCATAAACGGCCGGCGCGCCTTGCCTGGCGCATCGCTCTGACACGCCCGCCCTGACGCGGGCTTTCCGCGCATACTCATGACGCCCGCTAACACAGCGGCGCCCGCCACGCCCGCCAGAAGCAGAATCATCGCCAGCGAAGGCAGATGCGCCTGCATTTGCAGGCAGAGAACACCCGCGGCGAAGGACAGGATGGCGAACTTGGAGAATTGCATAAATCTGATAAAAATGAATATCTTATTGTCAAATTATGAGCCGATGAAAAGCCCGCTTGGCACGACGACAGGGCGATGCCCGGCGTACCCGCCCCCCGCGCGCCCGCACACTCGCACTTCCTCGCCGATGCCGAGCCGCCTTGAACACCTGTGCCTGCACACCCGCGCACATCTCGATTTTGCCTCGGTACAGCGCGGTAATCCGCTGCACACCCGTGAACCTGCGCTCAACTCCGCTCAAGGAATGCCTTTTGTGTGCATACACCCCGGTTCAAGCCGCTTTTCTCCAGGGCCGACATCGCATCAAAGAATACAAGCGCTTGTTTTACTACGTATTTGTACGGAAAACACATACGGAACCACCAGAACAATCTGCCGGCCGGCCCCTCTTGGCGGCAACGCTATAGGCACAAATACCCTGCAATAAAGCCACATCCGTCAGATTTTTTTACTCATCGTCACCCAGGTCTTGATTTGAGGAGCAATTCCCCGATATATGATGGCAATGGTTATGCGCTCAAAGGTTCGGGCACACAAGGCCATTACGTGCAAATTACGACGGTACGCTGGCTTCTCAGGCCTGCCGTTGCAATATTGGCAATACTGTAATCCATCATTAAATTTCATATTGATTGGATCAATGAACCAGCTTGTTGGGGTACATCATGCATCTGAAAACCCGAATACAAATCATCGTCACCGCTTCCCTGCTCGGGCTCCTCGTCATATCGGGCTTCGGCCTTTATACGATCCGGCACAACCTGTATGAAGAACGGCGTTCGCATATCAACCAATCGCTCGATTTTGCCGATTCGCTGATCAAGCACTACCACGCGCTGGAAGTCAGCGGCAAAATGAGCAGTGAAGATGCGCAGCGGCACGCCATCGAAGCGATCAACGCGCAACGGCAAGGCGTTCGCAACTATTACTTCATCCGTGACTATGCGAGCGACCGATTCATCCAGCACCCCATCCAAAGCCGCATAGGCAAAATAGACGACGGCGGCAAGCTGCCGGACGGGCGTACCGTCACCGAAGCCTACCGTGAAGGCTTGAAAACAAGCACCAACAATAAAGCCTATCTTGAACTGGATACCCTCAAGCCGGGCGAGCCGGAATACCTCCGTTTCCCGAAACTTAACGGCGTGCTGAAATTCGATCCTTGGGGATGGATCGTCGGCATCGGCTTCTTTATCGACGATATCGACGCGCGTTTCTGGCAGCAAGCGGCCTACTACCTGGGAGCCAGCAGCGTGCTGCTGGCTTTCGTGGCGATTTTCGCCTTCCGTATGCGCACCGACATTCTCAGGCAGCTGGGCGGCGAACCCTATGAGGCCGCCGAAAACATGCGAAGAATTGCCGAGGGCGACCTTCATATCAGCATTCACCTCGCCGAAGATGACGACTCCAGCATGATGGCCTCGCTCAAGCTGATGCAGATGAAGCTGATCAACATTACGGCAGCCATTCAGGAAAACAGCGACGCCCTATCCAAACAGATGGCCGCCATCGACGTGGCGACGCGCAATTATGTTGAAACGCGTTCCCTAGACGCCCTGCCGCCACTGCTGCTGGCGATCAACAAAGTCCATAGAATCGTCGGCGCGCTGAATAAGTCGATTGCCCGCTTCAAACTTTAGCGTGGAAGATCATCAAACCGATTGACAACGCATGCAGCCCGTCCGATCATTCAGAAACGCGGGAGGAAAATATGAATCCATCGGCAGTTTTGCGTGTCACCGAAAAAGGCGCAGAAGAAATAGCGCGCCATACTGTTGGGCTGGGGCTCCGGCAACGAGGCATCATGCTATTGCTGAGCAAACCCCGAACTTTGCAAGATCTGCTGCATAAATCGGTACTCCCCACCGAGGAGTCGTACACCATCCTCCATGAGTTGATGCGGGACGGCTTTATTACCCAGGATGACGGCACGGCGTCCGCACCGTCTGCAGCACCGCCCGTACATACCGGCATGGCGGCGCATACGGCAAATGGCGTTGCCCCCGCTATGCCGGCAGCCGGAGCGAGAACCGCGCACGCCCGCGATGAATGGCACATTCATGATGAGGCCATCATTTCCGAAGCAAGATTCCTGCTGGTCGATTTCTGCATGGATTGCTTCGGCACGCAGGCGCAAACGCTGATCGACCGCTTCCGTACCTGCAAGACGCAGACCGAACTGTCCGCGCAGACGAAAGACCTGGCGACATTGATCAGCCAACGCCAGCCGGCAAAACTGGCGGCGCTGCGCGACATTATCCGCACGATCAACGAGTCAGCCTGAAAAAATTACCCACGCGCCGGCAACCATTACCGGATGCGCGCAGCAGATATGGCGCCTGGCTGGAACCCGCGTAAACAGGCGGCTACAGCGGCGCTGCACCCCAGGCGGAACGGGCCTTTCCGGCAAGGCCGTCAATGCATCTGCCCGGAACGTTCCTATCGTTCTCTCGTTTCTATTCCGCCTGCCCCCACCTGCCCCACCTGTTCCATTTCTTGTCAGCCCTTCATCCACCCGACTCGTAAGACTCGTAACGCCGATCAATTCAGCTTCCGCGGCATCAGCCTCCCCTGACCGGCGAACGCCGTGCGTTCGAGCAACACGCCGCAGCCAGCGCGCGGCAGCCATTGCGCCGCGCAACGGCCCGGCGATCTTTCACCGGCGCACCAGCGTGCACGGAAATCGGCAGCAGCGAAGCAACCGCCGACCTTGCCTTTCACCTACGCACCGGCGCTCATGGGGCTTGAAAAGCCGAAACACATCCCTATCTTCTTGTCAACGCCGCACCCCCTGCGGAAACCATCTGAAAGGAGAATGGAATGTATCGAACCCTGTTTGCCGGCGACCTGTTCGCCGACCTGGCCCGCCTGCAACACCAGCTATTGCGCCATGCCGGCCCGACCACCCCGCTGCGCGGCATCGGACGCAGCGGTTTTCCGGCGCTCAATGTCGGCACGACGCCGACAAGCGTGGAAATCTATGCCTTTGCGCCGGGGCTTGACCCGGCCAGTATCGATGTTTCGATCGAACGCGGCGTGCTGACGCTGTCGGGCGAACGCAGCAGCGAACTGCCCCAGGCGGATGCGAAAGCGGCGACGCACATCAACGAGCGCATCAGCGGCGCTTACCGCCGCGCCATCAGTCTGCCTGACGATATCGATCCGGAAAGCGCCTCGGCCGCCTACAAGGACGGCGTGCTGCATGTCAGCATCCAGCGCCGCGCCGCCTCAATGCCGCGTCGCGTCGAAATCACTGAAAAAAGCTGAAGAAAGGAAAACATCATGAACGAACATCAGGTGACAGAAACCGCGCAACGGAAAAATGAAAGCGAATACGCCGAAACGGCGGCCATGCTGCCGCCCGTCGATGTCATCGAGGACGCAGCGGGCATTACGCTCTATGCCGACTTGCCGGGTGTGCTGAAAGACAAGCTGAACGTCCACGTCGATGCGGAAGCGTTGTCCATCGAAGGTGAAGTCGCACTGCCCATCCCCACCGATATGGAAGCCAGCTACGTCGAAGTCGAATTGCCGCGCTACCGCCGGACGTTTTCGCTGGGCAAGGAACTCGACCGCGAGAATATCCAGGCTGAATTCAACAATGGCGTACTCAAACTGAGCATCCCCAAGCTTGAACGCGCCAAACCGCGCAAGATCGAAGTGCGCGTCGCCTAACTGGCCGGATCGGCCGGCCGATTGCCCGGCAGCGCATCCAGCGGTGACCGCTCCACTGCATCCCCACCGTGCGTCTCTCAAAATGCCGGCCTTCCTGGTCGGCATTTTTCATTCGCAATCATATGGCGCTGACGGCAGGGTGCATGGCGCCGGCAACATGGTGCATATGCAGCTTGCCGTGCGAGTCCGAATGCGGTGAACATTGCGGCGGACGTTGTGATGGAGGCTGCCCGCAAGCCCGCGTCAATAGGGTATTTGCGGGCAGGCAGGCCGGAAACCCGCGCCAACACTGGGCTAGCAAGCAAGGTGGCCGGAAACGCCCATTCCACGCGGGCTTCAGGGCATGCTTACCGGCAATGT
>ERZ773068.1210-NODE-1210-length-12924-cov-22.241977_pt1 | contig 12924 bp, 10 predicted proteins | sample MGYA00580620_ERZ773068 | MGnify/ENA primary metagenome ERZ773068 (study PRJEB29015, sample SAMEA2737983) | human oral metagenome | biome: human oral; feature: human-associated habitat; material: dental | place: China | collected 2101 ... | reverse complement strand
TTGTCCAGGGCGGCGTCGGTGGCGATGACGCCAATGGTGGTATTGCGTCCGGCCAGCAGGGCCGCAGGCGGCTCGCCCGCCAGCAGGGCGCGGGTGGTGTCGCGCAGCGCCGCGCCATCAGCGGTGCGGGCGCCGGCCAGCAGGCAGCCCTGGGCGTCGCGCACATCGCCCAGGGCATTGACGGCAACGAGCGCGCCCACGGTCACGCCGTCCAGCGTGACAGAGGCGGCGCCAATGCCGCCTTTCATGGCGCAGCCCATGCCGAACATCTTGCCGACGGTAGCGCCCGCGCCTGCGCCGACGTTGCCTTCGGCCAGCGCCCCGCGCTCCAGGCTGGCCTGGCAGGCGGCGTAGCCAGCGGCGGCATCAGGGCAGACGGGCGGCTGCCGGGCGGGGTCTGCGCCGACGTGCAGGTCAAACAGCACGGCGGCGGGCACGATGGGCACGCGGGCGGGCGTTTCAGGGCTGCCCGCATCCAGCCCCAGGCCCTGCCCGTGCAGCCAGCGCATCACGCCGCCGGCTGCATCCAGCCCCCAGGCGCTGCCGCCAGACAGCAGCACGGCGTGCACCACGCTGACGGTGTTGGCGGGGGCGAGCAGGTCGGTCTCGCGCGTGCCGGGCGCGGCGCCGCGCACATCCACTCCGCCTACGGCGCCGGGACGGGCGATGACCACACTGCACCCGGTGGGGCGGCGCGTGTCGGTGAAGTGGCCCGCGCTGATGCCGCGCACCCGGGTGATGCAGCCGGGAAACCGCTCAGGCATGGCGGCGTTTTCAGCTGGGCAGGTTGGCCAGCTGCATCCAGGTTTCGGCCACGCTGTCGGGGTTGAGCGAGAGCGAGACGATGCCTTGCTGAACCAGCCAGCGGGCGAAGTCGGGGTGGTCGCTGGGGCCTTGTCCGCAGATGCCGATGTATTTGCCTTGCGCGCGGCAGGCCTTGATGACGCGGGCGATCAGGGCCTTGACGGCGGGGTCGCGCTCGTCGAAGTCGGCGGCCAGCAGTTCCATGCCGCTGTCGCGGTCCAGCCCCAGGGTGAGCTGGGTGAGATCGTTGGAGCCGATGGAAAAGCCGTCGAAGTATTCGAGGAACTCGTCGGCCAGCACGGCGTTGCTGGGGATTTCGCACATCATGATGAGCTTCAGGCCGTTGCTGCCGCGTTTGAGCCCGTGTTCGGCCAGCAAGGCGGTGACGCGCTCGGCCTGGCCCAGGGTGCGCACGAAGGGCGCCATGACTTGCACGTTTGTGAGGCCCATGTCGTCGCGCACGCGCTTGAGGGCTTCGCATTCCATGGCGAAGGCGGGGCCGAAGTCTTCGCTGATGTAGCGGGCCGCGCCGCGAAAGCCGAGCATGGGGTTTTCTTCTTCCGGCTCGTAGCGGCTGCCGCCGATGAGCTTGCGGTATTCGTTGCTCTTGAAGTCTGACAGGCGCACGATGACGGGCTTGGGCCAGAAGGCGGCGGCGATGGTGGCCACGCCTTCGGCCACTTTGTCCACGTAGAAGGCGCGGGGGCTGGCGTGGCCGCGCGCCACGCTTTCCACGGCTTTTTTCAGGTCGGCATCCACTTGCGGGTAGTCCAGGATGGCCTTGGGGTGCACGCCAATGTTGTTGTTGATGATGAATTCCAGCCGCGCCAGGCCCACGCCGTCGTTGGGCAGCTGGGCGAAGTCAAAGGCCAGCTGCGGGTTGCCCACGTTCATCATGATCTTGGCGCCGATGGCGGGCATGGCGCCGCGCTGCACTTCGCTCACTTCGGTTTCGAGCAGGCCGTCGTAAATGCGGCCCGTGTCGCCTTCGGCGCAGCTGACGGTCACGAGCGTGCCATCCTTGAGCGCCTCCGTGGCGTTGCCCGCGCCGACAACGGCAGGGATGCCCAGCTCGCGCGCGATGATGGCCGCGTGGCAGGTGCGCCCGCCCCGGTTGGTGACGATGGCGCTGGCGCGCTTCATCACCGGCTCCCAGTTGGGGTCGGTCATGTCGGTCACCAGCACGTCGCCGGGCTGCACGCGCTCCATTTCGCTGGTGTCGCGCACCAGGCGCACGGGGCCGGCGCCGATTTTCTGGCCGATGGCGCGGCCTTCGGCCAGCACGGCGCCCTTGTTTTTGAGGCGGTAGCGCTGCTCGGTTTTGCCCTGCTGCTGGCTTTTCACGGTTTCGGGGCGCGCCTGAAGGATGTAGAGCTGGCCGTCCGTGCCGTCTTTGCCCCATTCGATGTCCATCGGGCGGCCATAGTGCTGCTCGATCACCAGCGCGTAGCGGGCCAGCTGCTCCACTTCGGCGTCGGTGAGGCTGTAGCGGTTGCGCTGCTCGGCGGGCACGTCCACGGTTTGCACCAGGCGGCCCGTGGCGGCTTTTTCTTCCGGCGTGGCAAACACCATCTGAATGAGCTTGCTGCCCAGGTTGCGGCGGATGAGGGCCTGCTTGCCCGCTTGCAGCATGGGCTTGTGCACATAGAACTCGTCGGGGTTCACCGCGCCTTGCACCACCGTCTCGCCCAGGCCGTAGCTGGAGGTGATGAACACCACCTGGTCAAAGCCGCTTTCGGTGTCGATGGTGAACATCACGCCCGCTGCGCCCTGGTCGGAGCGCACCATGCGCTGCACGCCCGCCGACAGGGCCACGTGCTCGTGTGCGAAGCCCTTGTGCACGCGGTAGCTGATGGCGCGGTCGTTGTAAAGGCTGGCAAACACCTCTTTCATCTTCTCCAGCACCTGCTCGATGCCCGCCACGTTCAGAAAGGTTTCCTGCTGGCCGGCAAACGAGGCGTCGGGCAAATCCTCCGCCGTGGCCGAAGAGCGCACGGCAAAGCAGGCCTGCGCGTTGCCCGCGCTCAATGTGTCAAAGGCATCGCGGATGGCCTTTTCCAGATCAGCCGGAAAAGGCTGCTCCTGCACCCAGCGGCGGATTTCGGCGCCCGCATCGGCCAGCGCGCGCACGTCTTCCGTGTTCAGCGAGGCCAGCCGCTGGCGGATGCGCTCATCCAGCCCGCTGTAGGCCAGAAACTGGCGAAAGGCGTGCGCCGTGGTGGCAAAGCCCGTGGGCACGCGCACGCCTTGCGGCAATTGCGAAATCATCTCGCCCAGGCTGGCGTTCTTGCCGCCGACGGCCTCGACATCGCTCATTCGCAGTTTTTCAAAAGGCACGACCAGGGCGGCCGCATCAAAAAGTGCAGACATGGGAAAAGCTCCAAGAGTTTGAAAAACGGTGCGCATGGCCTGCGGCCAGGCGGCGGCCAGACTGAGGCCGGGGCTGGCCCAAGGCGGCAAGGCTTGAAGTGCGGGCGGCAGGCGGCATGCGTGGGAAGGCAGCGGCGGGGCGGAAAGCGGCAGCGCCATCGCTGCGCCGCTGTGCTCATTGATTGGCTCCGGATTCTAGGCGGCGCGAGCCGCTTTCCGTGAACGGGTTTGCACCTAAAGGCTAAAGGCGAGAATCAGGGCGCGCGCAAAATCAGCGCCCGTCCCGTGGGCATAATCCGCCGCGCGCCGGCTGGCGCGCCGTGTTATTGCGCGTGATTCAAGCCGTTTTGTGATTTGCCATTTTGTTATTTGAACAGGGAGAAATCGTGAAATTCATGACCAGAGCAGCCCTGCTGCTGACGGCCTTGCTGGCCATTTTCCTGACCGCCTGCTCCGGCCCCAAAAACACGCCTGACGGCGTGGCCGTGGCCTTCATTGAACGCAGCTACAAGGGCGATGTGAACGGCGCCATGAGCCTGGTTCACCTGCCCGACAGCTCCAAGCCTGGCAAAACCGAAATGGCGCAAGGCAAGATGAAAGCCATGATCGCCAAGGCCAGGGAAAAGGCCGAAAGCCAGGGCGGCATGGAAGAAATCACCGTGCAGTCCAGCGAAATCGACGCGGACGATCCCAACCGCGCCCGCGTGGCCCTGAAAGTGCGCTTCAAACAGGGCGAAGGCATGGAAAAAGTGCGCCTCATTCAGGTGGAAGGCAAATGGAAAATATTTGCCAGCGCCGGATTCTGAAATTCATCAGGCCAGCGCAAGCGAAATGAAACGCGGCAGCCAGAAACGGGAGCGGAAAAATCCGGCTCCCGTTTTTGCATGGCGCGCTGAAAATCAATCAGAAAATCTGGCTGAATATGCGCATGCAAATCACGCGGGCCAGACTGGCCGCCCTGGCGCTAAGCGCGCTGGCCTTGTTCGCCCTGGCTGCTCTGACGGGCAGCAGCCCGCTGCGGCCAGCGGCTCCGCCTGTGCCCCTGCCGCCTGCCCGCGCGCTCCAGCCGGGCGACTGGGTTTTTCGCAGCGGCACTTCGGCTGACAGCCGCCTGATCCAGCGCCTGAGCGGCGGCGCCTACTCGCACATCGGCATCGTCATCCAGACAGCGCCGCAAGTGCTGGTGGCCCATGCCACGACAGATGACGACCCGGCCCGCCCCGACCAGGTGCTCATCACGCCCCTGGCCGACTTCGCCGCCGCCGGGCGTGCTACTGCCGTAGCCGTGGCCCGCCCGCGCTTTCTCACCGCCGCGCAGCGCGCCGCCGCCGCCCGCCACGCCGCCGCCCGCGCGGGCCAGCCCTTTCGCCTGACGGCTAAAGGCGATCGCCCGCTGTATTGCACGACGCTGGTGCTCGAAGCCGTGCGCCAGCAGGTTCCGGAGTTTGCGCCTGCCTGGCAGGCTGTGGACGTTCCCGTTTTCGGCGGCCGCTACCTTTTCCCGCAAGCCTTCGCACTGGCCGACGTGGAATGGATCGCCGCCTCGCCCCCGCAAGCGCAGAGCCAGGCAGCCGCGCCCTGATTCAAAGTCTGTCCCAAACCTGCCTGTGCCTTCGCTCCCGCGCGGCAGGCCGTCAATCGCGCCTTCCGGCCATCGCCCCGAAGCGCCTGCGAGGCAGAGTGTTAAAGCGGATAACACTAGCTCCTCTATCAATAGCAATAGGTCCTAGTGAAACGGGCGCAAAAGCCGTTTTCAAGCCCTGAAATTTGCTCCTGTCTTTGACACGGCAAACCATTACCCTGCCTCTGGCGGTTTCTTTCCGCTACTGACGCCAAACTGAAGCCACGCATGTCCTGCCAAGTTATTGCCGCGCCTGCCAGAACCTGCCCCAAACTGAGCGCGCCAGTTCTGGCCCTTGTGCAGTCGCTGCCCGTGCAAGCGCAGCCAAACAGGCGGCAGGTGTGGTCTAACCAGGACTGCACGGAAAGCACGCAAAACTTGGCCGACAAAATGGCGGGTGGCTGCCGGGCAGTCATCAACCGCACCACATGGCGTTGGGGGCTGGTGTCGCCTGAACAACGCGTGGGCGGACCTAAGCCTGAAAAGCGCGCCCGGCTCTCTGCGCGCTGCGCCGGACAGGCCACGCCTACCATCGCCACCGGGCAGGCGTTTCATGGAGAAAATATTCAAAGCGCTGCATCGCAAAAGGCGATAAGAAATATGGGAGGAAGTTTGCTCGGTTCCATTCCAAACCCCAGCGTTTCTGAACCTGATTGTGGATGCTGATTTCTATGATGGCGAATGCGTTTTATTCATCGGCTGCATTGTAAATGGTGTTGTTTGCGGTGTTGCACTTAACTTCGCCCCTTTTCTGCTAAAAAGATTTGATGGCGTATTGGACCTTGTGCTTGATGTGATTCTGCATTTTGCCATCATAGCGGGCTCCTTCGTTTTTATGTGGTACGTATTCCTGGTTCGTACGGAAAAAGTAATTTTTTACTTTGAGTTTTGGGTGTAGTTTTAGAAAAAATCATCTGATCATATTTGTCGAGGAAAACGATGGTGGGTGGCAAAATGCAATTTGCTACGGCGCAGCGGGCAGGTCGAGACTTGGCCCAACGGTAGAATACGGAAATGAACAATATGGATCTAAAATTTTCTGTTTTAATGACGCAAGCTCTGTCAGAGTGGCCGCAGCAGTTGGATTTCCAACTTTTTCACGTAAGTAAAGATATAAGTAATTATTCGGTTAAAGGGCTGGGTATTATGGCCGACAGTATAGCCGATAAATATATAAATCATGAGCTGGAGGTTATTTATAGACATCTGCACTTGGCTATACAAATTGAATTGCGTAAAGTTGCCAGATATGTCACAAAAATGAGCACATGCAATCTGCGCCCAGAGTCGGTGCGCATAAAATTTGAATCTTTCTTGCTTGAAATAAAAAATGGCCTCAATGATTGTGGATGGGGCGATCCGGATCTAAAAATAATTGACGCATATTTCAGGGTCAATGGTCCAAATTGAATTGTGAAAATGAGAGTGGCAGAGTCGGCGGCAAGAGCAATACAGCCATGACGCAAGGCAACCTCATCAAAGAAGCCGGAGCAGGCTGGGAAGAAACTGGCGCTACAACAATCAAGGACAGCGCAGAAAACCTCACCGTCCAATACCGCTACGACCCCTTTGGGCGAAGAATTGCCAAGACTGTCACGCAAGGCGCAACAAGCCGCACCACCTACTACATCAACTTTCTGATGGCGGCATAAATAAGTGGCGAATGTCACCAACTCGAATCTTGGTGCATAAATTAGGATGTGTAACAGGAACTGGAAATAATGAAGAAGGATAAATGATATTAATGGATGGAAAATCCAATCATGCCCCCCATCGACGGGCCGGAACGAATGAAATATGAAGGAGAATAGTCATGCGATTCAATGTGTCCTATATTGTAGGTTGTCTTTTCCTCTTATGCTCTTGTAATGCATGGGCGTTATTGGTTATGCCGTTCATGAAAGAAAAAAACATAATCATACAGCAGAAAGAAACTGTCCTTGATTATCATTGGCATGATATTTATAGCAGTTACTACAAAAGTGGAAAAGAATATACAGAAGTCATTCATAAAATTAGAATGAATATCTGTTTACACAATAAGTGTGTTGATATTGGTGCGCCGCCAATGCTATATAAGGCGGCAATCTCTGAAGATGGAGTATACATTGTTGGAGTGAGTTATTCGACTGATCATGAGCAATTATTTATATGGAATCGCAGAGGGCAGTTAATTCACAAAAGAAAGATATCATGCTGGAATAGACATAATTGTTATGCCATCGATGGGCCTTTTGTCTTGTGGTTTGATTCGGGGCGCGATATCATCTTAAAGCAAGAGGGAGAGCTATTGATGATGTTGATTCCAAATTTTTCAGGTAATGACTTTGATAACGATGATAAAGGATATTGGATTTATGGTTTGAGAGTGAGAGGAAAAGCGCCTGTGTCTACAACTGGCAAGACCGCCTCACCCAAGCCGAGCCAGACCAGGCGCTCAAGGAACAAGGCCTGCCAAACGAAGCCTACAGCTGGGACGCCGCAGGCAACCGCCTGAGCAGCGCCCACCAGGCCGGAGCGTGGACCTACAACGAAGCCAACCAGCTGCTGCAATACCCCCGGGCGCTCGACGAAAACGCCCCCGCGCAGCAAAGCCAAACCGAGCAAGTCAGCGCCAGCTACAACGCACAAGGCCACCTCATCAAGGAAGCCGGATCACCAGGGCTTACGGATTCAACCCCCATCCGCAACAAGCCAGAACAAACGAGGAGGACAAAGACGCAGAAGAAGGCAGCCTATGGAGCACCGCCCCCATCTGGCAGGCAGAGCTGAACGGCAAAGCCAGCTACCACTACTTGGTCACAGATCACCTGGGAACGCCTGTATTGGCGCTGAACAAGGCGGGCGAGGCGACGTGGAAAGCGAACTACGAGGCTTTCGGCAAGGCCAGAATTCACCCGGCCTCGACAGCACAGATCAACCTGAAGCTGCCGGAGTAGTATTTTGATGCGGAAACGGACTTGCACCAGAACTGGAACAGGAATTGCAGTGCAAGCATTGGCAGGTATATGCAGGCGAATTCGATTGGGCTGGCGGGGGGATTGAATGTTTATGAATATGCATGGAATGATCCAATTTCAACCGCTGATTCGAGTGGAGAGTTTGTTAATTTGGTTGCTGGTGGTGTGTCAAGTGTCGTGTTAGGCTGGATAACATCAAAGATAACTGGTGATTGTTGTTCATTTGAAAATGCGGCTTTTGATCTTATGGCGGGGATTACAGGTGTCGGCTTGTTTAATAAAGCGAGGAAGCTCTATCGTACTAATGAATTAAGGAAGTTGGCGCACAGAATGAGCATGAAAAGGGCGACATCCATGCAAAAAGGAGTGGAAAAATATGTTGAAGAAAATGCCTCTATAGAAATAAAGTATGCGAGAAATCTATTCAGGCCATCAGGTGGGGTAAATCACCCTGGAAGTTGGATACAGCGAGCAAGATTTAAATCTTCGCCAGGGTCCCCAAAGGGGGCCCTTTTACAAGGAAAACCGGCAGCCTTAGAAGTTCAGCTGCTCATATTCCATTAGAGGCGACAATGAGTGAGGCGGGAATCGTTGGTTGTGGACTAGGATTTGCGAATAGATCTAACTCAAAGGAGAATTGCGGATGTTAAATACAAAGATAATTGATTTTCACAAAGGTGAGTTTGATTATATGTGCTTGGAGGAAATCACTGTAAACAGTCGAGACGCCATAATTATTATGAAAATAATCTTTATACAGCCGGAATGCTGGTGCAATAAAATAAAATCTATATTTAAAAAAGAGGACATGGGAATTAATTATTTATTCTGTGGTATTTCTGATTTTTCTAATGGAATTAAGATTCCCATACAGGTGCAAGGAAAAACATCGTTCAAATATATTGAGCCAATTTTGAGTGATGTTGAAATAAATAATATGAATGGAATATATAGTATTATTCTTCATTTTGATGATGGTGATATTGGATTTAATTTTAGCGGCGCATTTGAATTGAGATGAGTGTCAGGAGGTCTGATCTCTCTGGTTCTGGTAAGTGATGATAAATATTTAGATAACAGCCCGAAGTGACAAATAGGATCGTGAGATTTGGAGAGAGCAAATCTTCTTATAATATAAGGTCGGATAACCTAAGATGTGCACCTGGCTCTTGGTAAGGATTATTTCTGGGTAAAAGTATTATATTCCTGGCGCATTAGGATTGCCAGCATGGATATATGATGCAACAGAATGCAGCGCATATGGAGGTGCTCAGGCTTTTAATGGAGGAGCATGTGGATGCTAGTTCCTTTAATTATGGTTTTATAGTTGGTATTCTTATTTGTATGGAAAATATAAAGGCGCTATATCGCTATTATGTCCATAATATTGGGGCTATGATCCCGTTTATTGGAGGAGTGTTGTTATTGGTTGGTATCGGCACTATATTGGATAAAAGCTTGAATTATAAGATGGTGACAGTGTCATTTGATATTACATTTGTTTATTGGCCACTGATGATTATTAGACGCGCCATCTTGTGGATAATATCAAAAATAGCGTTTGGTATATTGTGAAAAGCTATTTTTCATACCAGCCATTCAGGATCAAATGGGTCAGTGCTTCTCTTGGCCGCGCATTTTCATGCAGTCCGCCCGATAGGGGGCGTTCCGCCTTTCTTTCTGTAGCCGTCAGATTTGCCCCTCATTTAATAGCTGGTTGGCCTCACGTCCAGGGTTGGCATGGATAGGAGCCTCTTCATGACGCCAGAAATAATGCTTGGAACTAATTTTCTATCTTTGGAGATAAGAGTGTTAATGGAAATGAAAATTCGGAATGTGGATGCAATCGAGGCAATAATCATCTTGTGCGCGGATAAAAATTTTGGTTTATTCTGCAAGGAAGCTTTGCTATTTGCAGACGGATGGCCGTATCATATAAGAAAAAAGTATGGGAATGCAATGGTTTTTACCGAAAAGGAGTCGTATAATATAGAATCGTTAAGATTCACGGGAGTGCGCGGAAATTCATTTATTGAAAAGTTGTTTTATTTCATGAATTTGAACTGGAAGGTGGAAGTTGTTCTTAGAAAGATGAACTTTAACATAGAGGAACTGAAAGATGCGATTATGGATACGTTTGATAAGAATTTTATCTTTGGCGATGATGCCCAGTTTGATGCTGAAGCGCTTAGGTGCATCAAACGTGAGATAATAAATGCGGAAACGTTGACGGATATATTTGATGCCATGAAGATTTCTAGTGATCAGCTAGGAAATGATCCTTCACTCGGAGAAAATTTATTGAGCGAAGGTCTGTATTAAATTTACGGCATTATCCCGGCTTGCTTATATTTGCTCCTTATTCAATAGCATGATGTCCTAGTGGAACGTGCGCGAAAGCCGTTTTTAGCCCTTTCAGATTCGCTCCTGTTTTTGATTCGGCAGCCCCTCACCCCGCCACCGCCAGTCTCTGCCTGCTGCTGACGCCAAACTGAAGCCCTTCACGCCCTGCAATGTTTTTGCCACGCCCGCCAAAGTCTTGCCTTCGCTGATAGTGCCCGCGTACTGACCTTGGCGTTGTTGCTGGTGCAGCAGCCGGTGCAAGCGCAGCAAAGTCAGAGGCAAGCAAGTCTGCTCCATCAGGACTGCACGGAAAGCACACAAGAACTGGCCGTCAAGGCGGGGCTGCGTCCATCATCGCCATCGGCGTGTTGCCGCACCTACCATTGAGCCACGGCAGAGGCAGGCAAAGCCAGCACGGCGAAAGACTGCCATGCGGCGTTGGTCGCAGACCTGATAAGTGAGGGCAGGCAACTTGAACGGAAAATCAGCCTGAATGGGAGAGACGAGGTGAAGAGCCAGATGTGGCGTCTTCGGCAAGGCCAGAAACAATCCGGCTTCAATGGCGCAAACCAATTTGAGGCTGCCGGGGGCACAGTACTTTGATGCGGAAACGGGGCTGCATCAGAACTGGAGCAGGGGCTATGCGCCGGGTCTGGGCGATACATACAGACTGATCCGATCGGGCTGGCGGGATGAATTAATGTTTGCTTATACGTTAATGAAAATCCGAAAGACATATTGGCGATACTGCGAATCTATTTTTGGATTTGGCAACTTTCGTTAGTGTTCAACGAGGAGTCACTCTTGAAGAGGCCATTGAAAGAGAAAAATAACAAGTACAGTAAAACAGAAGACGATAAGAGACTGTATTGGATATTCCCCCATGAGAATTGGGGCAAGAGAAAAAGAAATCGTAAAAAATAAGGAATGAATAACGGCATTGAAATCTGAAGCAGGCGGATTTTTACTAGGTTTGGGTGCAGGTATGTTTAGGACGGGCCAACCCCGGCTGGACGCTGGTTTATGTCAAGAATAGCGACAGGCATTGCGGCTTTTACAGTAATAGGGTCCTGTTCGGGGTGACTCATCTCCATGCTTCCGTGAAGAGTAATGAGAACTGTGATTGCGGAATGGGTTTATAAATGACGCTGATTGAATTATTGTTCTTCATATTTCATATGTTTATATGGTGGTTAATCTTTGGTTTTTTAAGAGAGTCCTTTTGGTGGCCGTTTGCATTAATCATTTCTATTCCGTGTCTTATTTGTGTTTTGATAATTCTTCATTGGCGAACTCTGGCGCCAGACATTGTTCGCTGGATCAGGAGGATAATAAACAGGAACAAATAATATCCTGAGATAAGCCACATATAATATGCTTGTCTTAAAAAATTGTGCTGAAGTTACATTACATGCATGCAACGTGCGCCTGCCAACAAGTATGCGTCCAGATTATCTGATTGATCCGGATCCACGCTGCGATTTACATTGACGAGATTTGATCATGATGCACAAGAAGATAATATGCTCCGCTGCAATTGCCTGCTTGGTTCCATTGTTCTGGTTTCTTTTGCTTCATATGGGCATTTTTTCATGGATAATGATGTCCTTGCTGTGGTTTTGCATGATGATTGCCGGATTCCTGATTGGCAATTTGCATGGGTGATATTTATATATTCTTATTATTTGCATATCAATTCTTTTCGCCGTGACAAATGTTCTGGGCAATTTTTCCTTTGGCCGCGAGACTGATTTTCCTGGCGTTTCCGGAGGGAGGGTTGTTTTCGTGTACTGTCTGTTTTTGGGATTTCTTGAAATGTGCGCAGGCGTGATGTGTTGTAGGGCGTATGATTTTTTGACTGCCAAATATATCAATGCCATAAGAATATAGGGATGGAATATTTAAATCATTGCATAGCCAGGCCGGAGCAGGCCGAGAAAGGCAACTGCGCTACAACGCGGCGGGCAGACTGAGTGAAAAATTGGATGGGGCATGGCTTTCTCGTGACAGAGTATCATATTATTTGGCATTAAAGCCATGAGAACTGCCGCTGACAATGATGATTGCGATTGGTTGACATGAAAAAATACAAAATGTACCGCAGGTGGATGCTGAATGCCGTGAAAAATGAGCTTGTTCCAAGGCTCGGGGAGCAGGAATTTGAGCGCGTGTTTTTAAAGGGAGAAGAGAAAAAGCAATTGGAGCAATTTTATCCATTCGGGAAATTTCAAAGATTCAGGGGAAATGTTGTTGATATTCTTGAGATTCAATTTCCGCAATATGGATATCCAGAGTTTCGCATTGGTGCGGGCACGGTTGCGAAGAGCGGGTATGAACATCAGATTTTTGGACATATCGCAGCGAAGGATGTATGGGTTGGATATTTGATTCCCTATTATTCTTTTTATGCGATACCGTTTACAGGAAGATGGTTTTCCGTTCCTTTTTATTCTTTCCGCAAGTTGGATGAAGGAGATTTTTCTTCCTATGTCAGAAAAATCAGTGCCGCATTGGTAAATGAAATAAATGAGGCCCTGATTCACGATAGGATAGGAAGACATACAAGAAAATGTGGTTGAGGGCTTGCTTGACCATATTGATTGGACTGTCTGACTGAGCGGCTCTTGGCTGCGCCAGCCATGCCGAAGGCCACTGCCGCTTTCTTGTCTGACCAAGCCGTGCTACCTCATGCAGTCCATCCAGAAAGGGCGCTGCCGCCTTTCTGTAGCCTTCTATTTGCTCCTCATTCAATAGCATGAGGTCCTAGCAGGAACTGCGCAAGCGCGGTTTTTGCCCCGTCAAATTAGCTCCTGTTTCTGATGTTCC
>ERZ773068.1201-NODE-1201-length-13001-cov-2.885988_pt1 | contig 13001 bp, 9 predicted proteins | sample MGYA00580620_ERZ773068 | MGnify/ENA primary metagenome ERZ773068 (study PRJEB29015, sample SAMEA2737983) | human oral metagenome | biome: human oral; feature: human-associated habitat; material: dental | place: China | collected 2101 ... | reverse complement strand
GCGATATTTCGTACTCCAACCTTAGCAAAGAGTTCATAACGATTTTCCATCTCATCCACTACCTTTTGAAGGGCCTTGCTTGCCTTACGTGGATTGGTCACAACTGGCGCCAACAAATGAGGCACCCCATCATACATGGTTAATTCAACCTTCTTAGGGTCAATCATGAGGAATTTAACCTCATCTGGTTTAGCCTTCATAAGCAAGGAGGTGATGATGACATTCATCCCAACCGACTTCCCGGAACCCGTCGCCCCGGCAATCAGCAAGTGTGGCATCTTGCTCAAATCAGCCAAGCAAACCACGCCTGAAATATCGCGTCCTAGTGGCACTTCCAAAATGTGCTTGCTTTCCAGAGCCGCATCAATGATTTCCCAGAAGGAAACTGGACTAACCTGGGTGTTGGGTACTTCAATCCCAATCAAGGACTTGCCCGGAATTGGAGCTTCCATACGGACATCGCGAGCCGCAAGCGCCAAGGCAATATCATCAGATAAGGAGACAATCTTGCTGACCTTAACCCCGATGGCTGGCTGAATTTCATACTTGGTAACAGACGGGCCTAAGTTGGCCTTGACCACCTTGGCCTGAACGCCGAAACTTTCGAAGGTCCGCTCTAACTTGGCGATGTTCTCATTAATACGGGCGTATTCTTCAGATTGGTCAACAGGCGGTATTTTCTTAAGTAAGTTCTTACCAGGCAATTGATAAGGTTTATGAGCCCGCGGTTTCTTGGTGACCACAGGCGCCTGAGGGCCTTCTTGGTCCGCCATTTGATCTAATTGGCTGTCCAAGTCATCCCGCGTTAAGTCAGCTCGTTCATGGGCTTGGGCCTGCCAATGACCGGCAGCAGCATCTGGTGCTGGCGCTAGTGGCTTGCTAGAATCAAGTTCTGGCTCAACTGCCGCTAAATCTGATACTGGAGCTGGCTCTGTGTCGAAGACATTGTCTTCTGGCTCCCAGTCAGTCTCCGCTTGATAAGCATTGGCCATAACGATTGGCACCGTATCTTCTTGGGCAGCTTGGCCTTCTAGATAATCTAAATCTAAGACAGGAGCCTGAGATCTGCTAGTCTCCTCCTCATCCCAGTTAGCTACTGGACGTCGTCTGAGGCGATTAGGCAGATTGTGATCCGACTCTTCTAATCCTAGCTCCTGATCTTCCTCTTCGACAAAGCCGAAGAAACGCTCAGACAGCGATAATTTACGACTAGACGGCTTGCTTGGAGCTTGTGGAGCAGCTTCCCAGCCATCTTCTGAATAGGCATCTTGATGAGCTGGCTCTTCCTCGATCCCTTGACTTGGGGGGAAGAGGCGTCGGCTGAGACCTTGGATCCCTGTCCTTATACGGGCAAACAAGCCCTGCCAAGCTTGCCATGGCAGATTGAGTAAGAGGGAGAAGCCTGCTAGGAAGAGAATGACAACCAGCAGGTAGGTGCCCCATTTACCGAAGAGGTAACCAAAGGTCGCATAGGTTACCGCCCCCAGCATACCGCCCCCCATTGGGACGCGAACTTGGCCCATCAAGACTTCATTACGGAAAATCTGATAGGTCATAGAGAAAATAGATTGCGGCAGTGGCTCTTGACCAATAAACTGGTTGACATGCAGTAGGCTGGTTAGGGCCGTCAAGGTCATAGCGCCACCTAGGAAATGCTGGAGCCGGACCACAAAGAGTTGGCCCTTAACCATCATATAGAGACCTAAGGCCAAGATGGGCGCTAGTAGTAGCGCATAGGTCTCCCCAACTAGCAGTCGGAAGCCATTAACAATCAGAGCGCCTAGCGCCCCCCATTGAAAGAGCCCTAGCAGAGCTACAAAACTTATCATAATTCCCAGAATCAAATAGGTGGTATGTTCAGAGAGATTTAGGGCATGGTGCTGACGACTTGCTTGGGTCTTCTTACCAGGTCTTGAACCTGTTTTTTTCTTGGTGGTCGTCTTTTTCTTCGGCGCCATAGGGTCCCCTCCTTCATCAAATAGTAAAAATGTTCATCACTCACTATTATAGCATAAATTCCCTTAAATTTCATGATTGAGCCCGACTTATCTAAGTAAAAAAGAGGGGAAATTAATCCCCTCTTGCCAAATATCTATTAAGCCCCTAAGCCAGCAAGCTAGCCTTCAGGCACTTGTTGGGTCAGAATACGCGGCCCTTCCTTAGTAATGACTAAGGAGTGCTCATACTGGGCACAATTGCCCCCGTCGCGGGTACGTGCCGTCCAACCGTTATTATCCATCTTCATTTGCCAAGTACCAGTCGTAATCATTGGCTCAATGGTGATGGTCATACCTTCCTTGAGGCGCAAGCCCTTGCCCTTGGTCCCATAATGCGGGATACCTGGTTCTTCGTGGATGGTTGGACCAATGCCGTGGCCGATAAAGTCACGGACTACCCCGTAACCCTTGGCTTCTGCATAAGTTTGGATGGCATGGCCGATGTCCCCAATACGATTACCGACTTGAGCTGCTTCAATTCCCTTATAAAGAGCTTCCTTGGTCACTTCCATAAGGGCTTGATTCTCTGGGCTGACCTGCCCGACTGCATAGGTCCAGCAAGAATCTGAAATAGCCCCTGCCAAATCCACACAGAAGTCTACTTTGACGATATCGCCATCTTTAAGCACATAATTAGATGGAAAACCATGGCAGATTTCGTCATTGACACTGGTACATGTCGCATATTTATAGCCTTCATAGCCAATTTGAGCAGCCACTGCCCCGGCAGCTTCAATCTTGTCTTGAACAAACTTGTCTACTTGAGCTGTTGTTAGACCTGGTTTAATAAAGTCACGCAACTGGACATGAATACCCGCCAAAATCTCGCCGGACTTAGCCATAGCATCGATTTCACGCGGTGATTTTAAGGTAATCATGGATTAGATACACTCCTTCTTAGGCTAAATCCACCGGCTGGTTCCAGACAAACTGAACCAGGCAGGCAACTTTATCCTTACTTAGATTATAAATTTGATGGTCGGTCACCCATTGCTGGTCGCCCAGAGGAAGCACTTGGCTTCGAATCTCCACTTGGTCGCTAGGCAGGAGTTCACTGCCGTACTTGATATAGCAGCTAGAGTATGGCGCCTGACTAGCTAATTGGTCTAGGGCCCAGCCAATATAGACCAGATTGTTAACATGACCATTTTCGTCGATGACCTCTGGCGTAATAGCTAAAGGCGACGTCTTACTTTCTTGAACTTGGCCCCCTTCCCATTTTACCGGATCAAAATGAGCTGGCTCTTCTTCTGCTATGACCAAATTGGCTTCTTGGAAAGACTCAATTGGTAAGCGCACAATCCGGCGCTTATCCAAGTCCAAGATAACATATTGGGCCTCTACAATGGCCAGCAGCCGGTCCCCTTCATAGAAGCGGAAGCGGCGATTACAGAAGAAACGGTTGGCTTCGCAGAGCAAGGTTTCTACTCTTAAGTCTTCCTGACCCTGATATCGATCCACTAGCTCCAATCGGTATTGAGTAACAATCCAAGATTGGGTCTCACTGACAAAGGCATAGTTGAGTTGGGTCCGAACCACTTGGTCATGGGCGCCAGAGGTGATAAGAGCATAACGAATCATGCACTGGGGTTCAATAATCCCCTGCTTATGGACTATTTCTTGACGTGGGAAAAACTTAGAAAAGCGGGTTTGAACCATGGATACACCTCTTTATTGCTTGCTTGAGACTGTTAAATTAACCAGTAACCAGGCTAGACCTAGGAAGAGCCCTGCTCCTAAGAAACTTGGAATAGGCGCAAATCCATAGATGGCAGGCCCTAGCTTGAACCAAAAGTAATTACCAATCCAGGCACCAATTAGGCCGGCTACCATAAAGCGACTTCTGCTTTCGGGTAACTCATGGTAGAGTAATGCCATGAGCCAGCCTAGGAAGACGCCAACTAATAAAGATATTACCATTATCTCGCCTCCAGCTCAAGTCTTAACGCATGGTGACAAACTCTTCAGAACCTGTTGGGTGAATAGCAATCGTCGCATCGAAGTCAGCCTTGGTCGCACCCATCTTAATAGCCACCGCGAAGCCTTGGAGCATTTCATCCACTCCTTCACCAATGGCGTGTAGGCCGACAATCTTCTCTTCAGGGCCATGGCAGACCAACTTAAACTTAGAAGGAACATTGAGCCCGGCAGCCCGTTGATACATGGAGTTGAACTGGCTAGTGTAGACTTTAAGAGTGTCTGCACCGAATTTAGCTTCTGCTTCTTCTTGAGTGTAACCCACTGTGGCGATCGCCGGGTGGGAGAAGACAACTGTTGGAATTTGGCTGTAGTCAATGGCAGCTGAGGCTGCCCCGTTGAAGAGGAACTCTGCCACATGACGGCCTGCGCGGATAGCGACCGGCGTCAAGGCTGGGCGACCGATTACATCCCCTACTGCATAAATATGTGGGATGGCTGTCTGATGTTGGTCATTAACTTGGATAATGCCTCGTTCATTGACTTGAATGTCGGTATTTTCCAAGCATAGAGCGTCGGAATTAAGGGCCCGACCAATGGCTGCAATGACCCGATCCACTACTAAGACTACTTGCCCTTGAGACAAGCATTCAATCTTGCCATCCTGGCGACGACGATATTCGTCGAACTGGGTATGAGCGTGTAAAGTTGGGCCATGATCTGCCATCGTGTCCAACAAGGCTTGGCTAAGCATGGAATCAAATTTACGTAATGGGCGGTCATAGCGTACCACTAAGTGAGACTCTACCCCTAAAGCATGTAAGACACCGGCCAACTCTACCGCAATATAGCCAGCCCCCACAACAGCAACGGATTGAGGCAGATCTTGCCATTCAAAGAAGGAATCAGACGTATCCAAGAGTTCGTGGCCTGGCACTTGTGGCACTGCTGGACGGCCACCAGTGGCAATCATAAAGTAAGAAGCTGAATAGTTTTGACCCTTAACTTGAACCGTATGGTTATCGACGAATTTAGCATAGCCCTTAATGTAATCAATGCCATTATTCAATAAACCACGTTCATAGCTAGCGCGGGCATTGGCCACATAAGTATCACGAGCCTTAACAAATTCCTGATAGTTAAACTGATAGTGAACATCTTGGAAACCATAGCCTGGCCCTACTTGGTTCATAACATCGGCCATGTGAGCCGCATACCAGGTGATTTTCTTAGGCACACAGCCTTCGTTGACACAGGTTCCTCCTAAGCGTTTACCTTCAATCAAGGCTACCTTGGCACCGTACATAGCCGCTCGATTGGCTGTCGCCACACCGCCGCTACCGCCACCAATTACAATTAAATCATAGTTTGCAGTCATGCAAATACCTCCTTATAATCTCTACCCTTCTATACTACACCATTTGGTTCAAAATCCCTTCTATAATGCTCAAAAAGCGGGAGACAGGCTCCCGCTTAGTAGTAGCTATAAGTCAATCCAATAACGACACAAGAGATTGCCATCTGCTTCCGTCACCAGATTTTCCAAAACCCCGCCATTCTTCTCAATAACGCGTGCTGAACCTAGATTGGTCTTGTCACAGGTAATCAGTAGTCTCTGGAGCCCTTCTTGACGGGCCTTATCTAGAGTTAAGGCCAAAAGTTGAGTGCCATAGCCCTGGTCCCAGCAATCTGGCGCGATTGAGTAACCGACATGACCCCCGAACTGACGTAAATAATCCGTTAATTCAAGCCGCAAATTACTTAGACCAACCAAGCGATCACTAGCTCCATCCTGAGTGGACGGCTCCATCACTAACCATATTTTGGCTGGCGCATAGCCCTCGGGCAGCGTCTCCCGTTTGGTCATGGCCACCTGTCTTTGATGCCAAGCCGCCATATCGTCATAGTGCTCAAGGTCGCCACAGCCATGGGCGACTAATTTCCGATTAAGATAGGCCTGACGATAGGCTGCAAGGGCCGGATAATCAGCTGGACTAATCTCCTTAAGATATAAGTTACTCATGGTAAGCCTCCTTTTAACGGCTACTAGCCATTTGCTTGTTGCAACTGCATACGATACATTTCAGCATACCGTCCGCCTTGGGCAAGCAAAGCTTGATGATTGCCACGTTCCACAATTTCACCCTCATGCAAGACCAAAATTAAATCAGCATCTTGAATGGTTGACAGGCGGTGGGCAATGATAAAGGTGGTTCGCCCCTGACTTACGACCTTCATGGCATGCTGGATGATTTCTTCCGTCTCCGTATCAATATGTGACGTTGCCTCATCCAGAATCAAAATCTTAGGATCCGCAGCTAGCGTCCGGGCAAAACTAATCAGTTGGCGTTCGCCACTGGAATAGGTAGCCCCTTTTTCAAAGACGGGAGCCTGAATTCCTTGAGGTAGGCGGCTGACCATATCCTTGGCCCCAACCCGTTCAAGGGCTTGCCAGACGGCCGCATCATCAATGGTCTCATTCCCCATAGTCACATTAGAAGCGATGGTTCCGGTGAAGAGATAAGGGTCTTGAAGAACAATCCCCATTTCTTTGCGGACACTTTCCCGAGAATAATCGCCAATGGCTTGTCCATCAATGAGAATCTGGCCTTCTTGGGGATCATAGAAGCGGAACAAGAGGTTAATCATGGAACTCTTACCCGACCCCGTATGTCCCACCAGTGCAATGGTCTGACCTGGTTGAGCTAGCAGATTCAAATCCTTCAAGACAGGTTGGCCCGCCACATAGGCAAAATTAACATGCTTGAACTCGACTTGACCTTGAGTCACCAGCAAGTCTCGGTCTAGCTCCACTTCCTGCTCCGCATCTAGTAATTCTAGGACCCGTTGGCCGGTTGCTACCGATTGTTGAATCTGGGAGAATTGACGGACAAAGTTATTGAGGTTCATGAAGAGACGATCCAAGTAGTTGATGTAGATAAAGAGCTGGCCGACGGTTATGGCCAGAGACTGACTCAAAAACTGATATCCCACCACAGCCAAAATTAAGGCAACAAAGGATCGATTAAGCAATTCCCCCAAACTCCAGGAGACCGTGGAGTCCACGCGTATCCATTTTAGGTCCGCTTGATACATCTGCTCCACCACCGCTTGGAAACGCGATTGGAAGCTGGGCTCTATGTGTGAGAGCTGAATCATAAAACTACCATTCATGGTTTCATTGACCTGGGAATTGATCTCACTCTGAGCTTCGAAATAAACCTTCATGGCCTGGGACATTTGCCGGCTGTAGAGGACATACCAGAAGTAAAAGAGTGGCAAAAGCAATAGGAGGGCCAAGCCAATGTAGAAATTCATGCTGAAGATAAAGGCATAAATAATAAGCACTTGAGCCAAATTGAGAAAGGCCTGGGACATAATTCCCCCATAGAAGTTTTTTCTAAGGGTTTCTGTGTCATTAATAATGCGTGAGGAAATCTTACCGGCTGGCTTGTCATCAAAGTAAGAGACCGGCAGGTTCTGCATAACATCAAAGGCCTTATTGCGGATAAACTCGACCACTCGGTTGGCACATGACATCAAAATCACACTAGCAAAATAGCCGATAATCGAAGCTAAAGCAATTAAGCCCACATAAAGACCTAGATGATTGAGTAAGGCAGGAAAATCCAAGTCCTTAGCTTGACTGAAGACAGGAGTAAGCACCTGGTCAATGACTTTTTGAATTTCTAGCGGCGCATAGTTTTGGATAATGGTAGCCCCGCCCAAAAGGACTAGGCCTAGGACAAAGAGGCGCCACTCCTCTTTGACAAATCTAGCCAATCTTAATGGGATATTCATGCCATCACCTCCTCTTCTGAGACTTCTTCATTTAGGCGTTGGCGCCATGCTTGTTCAGCATACCAACCGCCTAGGGCCATGAGATCTTCTGCGCGCCCTTCTTCTACAATGCGGCCTTGGTCTAGGACCACAATCCAATCGGCATGCTCCACAGCTGATAAGCGATGGGTAGTAATAATATTGGTCTTACCGGCTCGTAGAGTTTGGATATTTTCAATAATAATACGTTCGGTCCGCGCATCAACTGCCGATAGAGCATCGTCTAAAATCAGGAGCTCTGGTTCCTTGATCATGGCGCGGGCAATGGAAATACGTTGTTTCTGACCGCCCGAGATAGCCACCCCCTTCTCCCCAATCAGAGTATCATAACCCTCCGACATACGTTCTAAGTCTTGGCTAAAGGCCGCAATCGCAACCGCAACATCCACTTGCTTCTGATTTGCAGTCGGTTTACCAAAGAGGATATTCTCTCGGACAGAACGGGAAAAGAGTAAATGTTCTTGGGGCACATAGCCAATTAGGCTCTCAATATCGTGACGGATATAATCGCTAATAGGTCGATCATTGACTTGAAAATCACCCTGGCCAACGGGATACTGGCGTAGGAATTGGCGGACCAAAGTCGTCTTACCACTCCCTGTCTTACCGACAATCCCAAGGGTTTGGCCTTTCTTAAGACGCAGATTAATATGGCTTAAGCTATCTTGATGGGCGCCCTGATAACGGAAACTATAATCCGCTAGGGCTATTTCCTCTAAGTCCCTTAGGGGCTGACGACCATGATTATCCATGTCATCGTCCTCTTGCAACAACTCCTGAATCTTACCGTGGCTGACCTTAGCATCTTGATAGATCACCACTAAGTCCGTTAAAGACCAAAGTGGCTCAGCCAGTGAGACAGAATAAAGTTGTAGCGCAATGATCTGACCCAAGGTCAAATGCCCAGCCGCCATTTCCAGTCCCCCTACACCAATAACTAGGGCAGCAGTCAAGGACATAATGGTAATCGATAGGCGACCAAAAGCTGCCTGATAGTACATTATGCGGTCAGCCTTACTTGCTAAGTCCCGTGTCTTAGCTCTGAAGCCTTGACTAGCCTCTTGCTTATTGCCATAAGCACGCGTGACGCGAATGCCCTCTATTACCTCCAAGACTTCATTACTGAGAGCGGCAACTGCATCACGTTGTTGCGTGACAGCCTCATCTTGTTTCCTGGTTAAGAAAATAAAGGGTAAGATAATGAGACTGGATGGGATAATGGATAGAAGCGTCACCTTCCAAGAAATAGACAGCATAATGGGAATAATAATGAAGTAAGTCCCTGCTGATAACATAAAGCTCATAATACCATAACCCATGAACTCCTCAATGACTTTGACATCAGAAGTGAATCGAGTCATCATGTCGCCTGAACGGAACTTTTCAAAAAATTGAATCCGCATGCTGATGATCTTCTGGTAGAGATTGAGCTTGACTTCTTTTATATAGAAAGCCGATTGACTAAAGAGTCGACTCATCCATAGGTATTCAGATGTATATTGAGCTACTGCCATTACCACCATAATGCCAATGAAAAGTGCCAGACTCTGACCCGTCAGCGAGTGGTCAGCCATGGCATCAATAATAGCCTGAGTCACCCGCGTAGGAATGACCCACAAGATATAGTTGGCAACAATGGAAAGCAAAATAATCAGGTAAGTCATCGGATATCGTTTGATAAATTGCCACATGGCAGCTAACATAAAAATCCCCCTTAATATAGATCGATTGATAAAATCCCCTAATAGACGCACAAAAAAGACCCTAAGATGGACAGTACAAGGAACAGAATCTAGTCCTAGTCCTTGCCACTCCAACTTAGCGTCTTATTATCTTCTATATTCTTGGCTACAAGGCCTAGTAAGGCACTTTATAGCATGACGTCTAAAAGGAGTGGGTGTTGTTTGGCTTGTTTGGCTTTAGCTACTAAGATCATGACACATACTCCTTTCTTTCATTTTTCTTACTTTTCTAGGATACCACAGGCTTATCGTATTTGTAAAGCCTTTCTTGAAATTATTTTACAAAATTCCTTAGTCCTAGGGCCCTTCAGGTAGCTTGGCTTGCAATATGGTGTGGCTTTCGGTAAACTAAGCCTGTATAAAGCAATTTCTAGATTAATATAAAGGATGACCACATTGAAACAATTAATTGCCATTATCTTCTCCTCCTTGCGCATGCCCCAACAAATCTTCGGGCTTTCCAAGGTGCCCTTTAAATTCTTCCGTCGCCTCAGCCGGCTGATTATCCTCTGGCTAACGGTCACCTCTATCCTGGTGACCCTCAAGCCACTCAATCAACTCTTTGACGATGTCAAAGCCAGCTCATCTAACCTGCCAGATTTCCATACTGTTGACGGTAAGCTAGAGCTCGCCCAAGACCAAAAGCCTGTCTACTTCCAATCTCAGTCCTTCCAATTAGTTGTTGATGATACCGTAACGGTTAGCGGGCCCCAAGATCAACCTACTATCCCAACGGACATTGCTAGCCGCCTGTCTACTAAATCTATGGCTAGCTTCTTCCTCTTCAAGGACCGCGCTTTCGGCCAAGTTGCGGGTCGTATGATGCAAATTACGGACCTCTACAAGGCCAACTTTAACAAGCAAATAGCTAGCCAAACTTTAAACTCTATTGAAAATTACCGCTGGATCTTTTATCTGTCCCTTGTCATTATGGCTTGGATTATCTCCTGGTTACTCTATTGGTTTGTAGTCCTACTGATCTCTTACTTGGCTCACTTCACTACCTTACGGTCCAAGTCCTTCAAACTCTTTAGTCAGACTATGCGCCTAGTTATTCAAGTGACCTTTGTTCCCTTCCTTATCTATGGCCTCTTACAAATCATCCTACCTCTAGGTTTTGTCTTCTTTGTCTTCTTGGCCCTCTATACAGTAGCCTTCATTTATTACGCCCAACAGCGTTTTATGATGAGTCTCTTCTCGGCCTTCAATAGTCAAGCCTTCAAGGAAGGTATGCAGGACCTGCAAGAAGATGCCAATAACTTAAGTCCTGATGAAATGAACGAACGCTTCATGTCCTTAATTCAAGAAGCTAGACAAGAGCGTCATGCTCAAGGACAAGATGGAAACGAAGAGGAAGAGAAAGAGGAAGCAGCAGAGACAAGACCTCAGGATCACACTGGTCAAAAAGACCAAGAAAAAGAAGAACCTTCTGACCAAAATCAAGATAGTAATTAATCAATAAAAAAGCTAGGACCTGAGGTCCTAGCTTTTTTATGTCTTAAGTGCTTTACTTGGCTTCTAAGAGTTCCTTAGCCAATTCGTAGCAGCCGGTAATGCCGGCATTATCTTCCAAAGCAGGTGGCACGATGAAACCTTCTAATTCTGGCAAGGTCACATAGTTCTTGTTAAGAGCTACCAAATGTTCGCGAATCATTGGGAAGAGTTGGCGTTGCTTCATAACCCCGCCACCCAAGATAAAGCGTTCAGTACTCAAAATCAAATAATAGTTGTAAAGTGCTTGAGCAATGTAGTAGGCTTCTAAGTTCCAGACTTCCATCTCATTGCTGAGTTCAATCCCCTTCTTGCCCCAACGTGCTTCAATAGCTGGCCCAGCAGCCATGCCTTCTAAGCAGTCGTGGTGGAAAGGACATTTACCTTCATAGTGATCCTCTGGATGACGTTTGAGGCTGATGTGACCTGCTTCAGGGTGGGCAAAACCGCTAATAATCTTACCACCGACTACAATCCCAGCACCCACACCGGTCCCGATGGTGATATACATGCAGTTTTCTACGCCACGCGCTGCCCCTTGCTTCATTTCGCCGTAGGCTGCAGCATTGACGTCAGTAGTCCAAGCCATTGGCACATCAAATTCCTTCTTGAAAGCACCCAAGAAATCAAAATGTTGCCATGGCAATTTAGGCGTATTGGTGATATAACCATAGTCCTTACCATTAGGGTTAGCCCCGATTGGGCCGAAAGAACCAAAACCAAAGGCCTTAATCCCATTATATTTCTTGAAGAAGTTAATCATGCTTGGCATGGATTCAGCTGGTGTCTCAGTTGGGACACTCAAACGTTCAATCAAAGTACCATCCATTTCGAAGACAGCGCAGACACATTTTGTACCGCCTAATTCAATTGCTCCAATCATCTTACACACTCACTTTCTATGCTTTTGCTTTTCTTTTACCCTTGTTCTTACTGTCGCGATGCCGGTCTTTTTTCTTCTTAGGCTTGGTCGTGGCAGCTGCCTTGGCTTTGCGAGCTGGTTTGGCGCCAGTCTTGGGCTTTGGCTTTGGACCTTCTAACCTTTGAACTTCCTGCTGGCCAGCGCGTTCTTGGGGCCCTACTAATTGGCCTTTGAAGGTAATACGCTCTGACAGTTGGTAAGGGCTGGAAACCAAGAGCCTTTCCAGGTCCCGTAATTCCTGTTCATTGACTAGGGACAGAACCGTTCCGGATTTACCCATACGGCCTGTTCGGCCTGAACGGTGAACATAGGTATCCAGGCTATCCACTCGGTTATAGTGGATGATATAAGGTAGGTCAGGGATATCTAAGCCCCGCGCTGCCATATCAGTAGTCAGCAAATAGGTCACCTTGCCCTGCTGGACTAGGCGAAAGGCACGCTCCCGCTCCTGCTTGGACAGTTGGCCATGCATGACTGCTACCTTAATGCCTTGAAAGACTAATTTAGCCGCCACCGTTTCTAGGTCATGCACCTGTTCGAAGAAGACCAAGGCTTGCATGTCTGCTACTTGGGCCAGGCGCTTGAGCTGTTGGACCTTTTGCCGGTCATGAGTCAGGACATAGACATGGTCCACTTGCCCAGACTGGCTGACCTGGTCGCTCTCTACCTGATAGAGGGGAATGCCAGATGCCACCAAGTCAACCAAAGGCTGACCGTAGGTAGCACTAATCCAAGCTACTGTCACATCTCGCATAAGGGACTTTCTAATCTGGTGAAGGGCTCCTTCATGCTCGGCTTGCAGTAAATAATCTGCCTCATCTAAGATCAAGTAACGGACCTGATGGACCTTAAGTTTACGGGTTTGGTTGGCTAATTCTAGGAAACGACCTGGTGTTGCTACGATAATTTCTGGCTTAGCCTTAAGGGCTTCCTGCTGACGCTTAAAGTTGGCGCCCCCTACAACTAATTGGACTTTTAAATCTAAATGACGTCCCCAAGTTTGGGCCACGCCAGCAATTTGCTTGGCTAGTTCTTGTGATGGCGCCAAGATTAAGGCCTGTAGCCCCTGCCCGGCTTGCAGCTTTCCTAAGA
>ERZ773068.1200-NODE-1200-length-13013-cov-10.124479_pt1 | contig 13013 bp, 13 predicted proteins | sample MGYA00580620_ERZ773068 | MGnify/ENA primary metagenome ERZ773068 (study PRJEB29015, sample SAMEA2737983) | human oral metagenome | biome: human oral; feature: human-associated habitat; material: dental | place: China | collected 2101 ... | reverse complement strand
ATAACTCAGTTATTATCTGATTGTAAGTATTCCAACCCATCAGAACTGTGTCTATATTTTTTATAAACTCAGAATAGGTACTTTCGTTTTCTAAACAATCTTCATGACCTTGCAGAAAAGCGACACCCCCATTTTTATCAGCAATATAGCCATCTACACTCATAGCTATAAACAGTTTTACTTTTCTCATATCTTAACCTCAACTTCTAATTTTTCTCTCTAAATATTTTAGGATATTATACCATTTTCAGAGCGTTTTTTCCACTATCAAATTTCCTGCTTGCTTTTAAGTTTTTCATAGAAACAGATTGAAAAGAATGGAAAGACTTGATACAGAGCGTCTGTTTTCTTTATTCTTTCCGCTGGGCTTGCACTATCTTTAACAGCTTATCTTGAAAGGTATCTTTGCTCTTTTTATCAAAATATATCTCGGTTACAAAGGTCTTTCCGTTCATCTTTTTTGTTAGAACACCATCAGGCTTGGGTGAACTGGCGCGCGGGGCGTTGGGGCAACGGCACGGGGCGTGCCTTGCATAGCGAGCATAGCAGATATGAAGCCAGGGTTGCAATCAAGCACCTCTGGCCCGGAATTGGGGTTGATTTCAACATGTGACGATTTAACGCAAAATTTGTGTGGGCTGCCTCCAGGCATGTTCTACTGAATTACCTATCGCACTTTCCCTAACCACACCAGACCTAGCCTATAGCCTCGCCCCACGGTCACCAACGTGGGGCTGTGGTGGCTTAGGCTAAGCCTGGTGTGGCTCTTGACACGCGAATATGTAGAACAGGTGCCTCACCTTTCAATGCTACTCATAAGTATGTAGACTTTCCAGTAGCATCCCATCAGGCTAGATGGCATGGCGGAAGGCGATCTCCAGAAAGCAGTCGGTGTGTACTTACGCCGCTACCGTCTTGGGATGGGTCTGAGTCAAGAAGTCTTCGTTGATGTGATTGGTGTGCACCGTAACATGGGTGGTTTGGAACGTGGCGAGCGCAACCTCACGCTCAAGAGCGTGGAGCGTATTGCCGACACCTTAGGCGTCAATGTGTTGGAGATGTTGCGGGGATGAGGGGCTGCCAGTAGGCTCGTAACCTTACTGGCCTGCTAGCGTATTACATATGCACATTCGTGAATAATTGCTGATACTTTTCTTTTATCTTTCCTGTATATAACGCTATTTCGGCTAAAAGTTAGGCTACGGCAGTGCACCCGTTCAATACTTGTTATTTCCCCTATCTCAGGGGGTTCAGATTAGCTAATTATTGAAAGGTATTTGCACCTTCCGGACACTGTTCATGAGGGCTGTTACGGTCGTGGGCAACATGCTCATAGTTTGAATGTTTACCGTGTTCGCCGCGAAGGAAAGGAACAAGACCCATGCGAACCGTAACCGCTACCACTACACGCCGCACCTGTGCACTGGCATTTGCCGCCATTCTACCATTCACTGCGCTGCCTGCCGTGCAAGCTGCTCCGCAAACAACACAAACGATGACTAGCGAAACCGAGCCAGGCTCAGCAGCCACGAGAGACGGCCGGGCATCCCACTGCTGAGTTTCTGCCCTTAACGGGACCCTGATGGTGGTGATAATAATACTTCTGTTGGTTTCATCATTAGCGACTTTACCGGTGGGGCCTGTATTCTGATAGCCTTTGTTACTGCCACAAATCTGACAGGGACGGATACATAGTCATCTGCCGTCGCGATTCGACATTGCTTGTAGGCTGTCCTTGGGACAGTAGTGCTTGAGTCTTGTAAATCACTGCGCTTTGGTAGCGACGATCATCACAGTTCGGACGATGGATACGCAGCCAGTAAAAGATGATGTCGGCAAAGTGCTCCCGTGATATTGAGGCAAGTACATAAGCACGGCAGGCTAGTGTCTGGAAATACCTTTTTCTGCTTGTTGGTGTTTCTTGATTAATGGTTTACCTAGCAGCGCGGTTCCTTCCTTTATGCATAGAAATACTCATGCTAGCTTGCGGATGTAGGCGTTTAGAGAGGACTAGGACCCGGGCCTTGATGAGAAAAACTTTAATATGGAAATGTGTATCGGCGATACATACATAACGGTTGTCATTTGCTGAAATGACAACATAAGTTGCATCGTCCATCTTCGCGCAACTATACTAAAAGTTAACATAAAATTTAATTAGACGACACGGGTCTACGATTGAGGTGTGTAATGTGTGCTGCACTTTCCGATATTACTAATTCTTTGCACGGAAATAATATCGAGGATTGGTTGTCAAGCGCAGACAGCGATATCTCTACTGTTGCTTACGTGCTGGGTGTTGATCCACACTATCTAGCAGTGCAGGTACGCCTTCATCTTCCATATTACGACATTAACGAAGTATCCGAGAAGGGGTCGCTTACGGTTATCCGTGAAATCCTACAAAAAATCAAGGATCAGCTAAGTAATGTTGCAAACATCCAGGCATTACATGGCAGCTTAAACGGGGTGGCGGAGTTTGGTGTAGGTGCTACAGTCAAAGCGCCTGGTAACCGTATTATCGTAAGTGATTCTGAAATGGTGCAAAAGGATATTTTCTGGGGTACTGTACCAAGTCACTTTGGCAATATCATCCAACGTGATTTGCATTACATTCATTCGATAAGAAAAGATACGTTTCTTCATGCAGGATTATTTTTAGAAACTTATTCTGCCCCCTTTTGTTATGCATCTTTTTCTGATCTTGATCGTGAATATCTGATTTCGGCGCTTCGTGCCGCAACTAGAAATATTGACCTTGGGACTAATTTAAAAATAGCAGTCATGACTAGAGCTTATGGATATGTGCCAAATCCAAAAAATGCAATGAGTAAATTGTTTGATCTTAGTGGCAAGGAATTGGCATCTCGAGGGTATGATTTAGTCGTAACAGCACTTAATCCTTTCCTCGGTTTTCAAGGATCGGTATTTGGGGGAGCATCTTTTGCATCTTTTGCGACCAGCCCTATGAAATATTGGTATGACAAAGATGGAAATTACATAACACGACGAAATGGTGACATTAAATCTTGTTCTCAACGTATGAAGACACCGCCTATACTGTGGCTTGTCAAGCCCCTTTCCAAACGACTAAGACGTAAACTTGAAGGAACGGCGCTGGGAGTGTATCATATTAGCGATGATGAGTACGCACGCGGCTAATATTCTAGTCAGTCCAAAAACAAGGCCGGAATATGTTTACAGCTTAATTGAAGAAATGCTATCCCAACTTCAGTGTGCCTGGGATAGTGATACCTGCCACGCATCGTGTAAGCATGCATCTCGACCAGGTTCTCCTGTTGGGCAGTGCTATGTTTCATCAATGTGCATTGCGCAGCTCCTTGAAAATTTTGGAATTCGGACACAAATTAATCGCGGGGCCGTTTATTCTGAATATGAATGTTTAATTGAAGATCATGGTTGGGTTGAGTTTTTTTATCATGGCCAGTCTTGGATTAGTGATGTAACATTACATCAGCTCAGCGGTCATTCATATATTATTATGGATTTAAAATCAGCTAGCGGAAATATCTACAAAGTTTCTGAATCCCGTGCGCTAGCTAATATTGATAATGAAGATGTTCTATTACGTCACGCTATTTTAACTTCAAGACTATCTAACATGGACTTAGGGCATGCTTGATCTCTCAGATATTACAGACGCGCAAGTAGCATCAAAGATTAATGAGTCACTTCAAGGGGTTCATACCAAAGATGCTCGTAGGATTTTGGAGGCTGTTCAAAAGTGCGCTGAAAGATTTAGCTTCTCTCAGACTCGGACTTATCCCAGGCCGGACCATCCGGATCCTAAGAAAAGAAGATCATTACTTTTTTTGTTTTGTGGTATACTTGTGTCACTTCGTACAACGCTTGAGAATGAGCAGATTGCAATGGATCGATTAATGTCTGCAGCTCAACAGGACGCCGATCTTTTGGAGCTTTCTGAGCATGAAATTGCTATTTTGATACAAAATGCTGGCATGGCAAAAACCAAAGCTCGTAGAATCTATGAAGGCATCCGAATTCTCTTAGGGTTTGAGGGTGGCATTGAAGGACTTTCTCAGCTTAGTAAAACTGAGGCGCGTGATTTTCTTTTGAAGATTCCAGGCGTTGGCCCAAAATCTGCGGACTGTTTACTGACCATTGGTCTTGGTATTCCTTCTATGGTTGTTGATGTAAATGTATACAGGTCTGCGTCCTGGATATTGGATGGAAAAATCGAAGGGTTAAATTATTCGGATTCGCATGCGGTTCAAGAGATGAAGCAACGGCTGGATAATTTACTCGTTGACAACGATGCGTTTCTTTTCCAGATAGTACATACTGAGTTGCTCTTGCTGTCAAAATACATGGGTAGACGAGGGCATCAGCGTGAACGTTGTGTTGGGCCAAAAATCTGTCAGGCATGTCTTCTTGAGGAGAAAAGCAAAGGACACCAAACTATGTTGCAGATATAGCATCAAACCTATACGCAGATTAGTCATGCTGAGTAGCTACTGCTAGTTGTTCGTAAATTGAGCAATTTTATTGTGCTTGTGGCCTCACCACTCCCAGGCCAGACCCGCAAACAGCCCGCCATACAGGTCGGTGAAGTGTACTTGGACGGCCGAGCTGGTAGTAAGGTCCAGTTGGTTTTGGTTGGTGAGTTGCCCAGGACGCTGCAGGTGGGTTAGGCCAGAAAATTGCCAGACTTGCTGCGGCTTTTCGCCAATAAAGATGGCTTCAAAACGAGCTTGTAGGGTGCGCTCGTGGAAAGCTAAGGACTCTTCCCAAATACAGCGAGGTTGGGCGTAATCTGCTACCTCTGGCGTATTAGGTGCAAGGGTAAACGCTAGGTCGTAGCTCTGGCCACGCCGCAGTGGCTCGGGCAAGAAGAAGCGGTGCTCGTAGCCGCCTTCTATGGGCTGAGTGGTGGTGCGCCAGTTGCCATGTGGCATAGGTGGGGCTGGAAAAAGGCTGGTAATAGCGTAGTAGTCCACCTCGTCGAACAGCGCCAGCAGCCGGTAGTGATGTCGGGTTTGCTGCCAGCAACCATCACTAAACACGGTGGTGAGACTAGCGGATTCGTGGATGGCACCGTTATGCAGTTCTGGCACTTGTTTACCTGGGGGAGAGGCTGGGTACCAGCCAGTTAAAAGCTGGAAGCGTAGTTGCTTGAGGGCCTTGGCTTCACGCGCCGCAACCGTATCTATCCCGCGCCCAATGTGCTGACCGTAGACGACTCGGCGCTGCTTGAGGCTGCTAAGCCCAGCTGTGCTGATATCGAGCCCAAAAGCGGCCATCAGTATATCGGCGTCGGGTTCGTGTAGCGACTGAATAGCGGAAACCAACCGCTGCTTTTTGAGTTCGTAACTATCTTCTGCCGAGCTACGTAGTACGTGGTCCACTAACCCCGCGTGGGAAAGTCTATGGGGAGTCATACCCTCACCTTTGCGTAGATACATCAGGTCGGTCAGGAGGTCTTCGCTGCTGAGAGGCTGTTGGTGCATTTTTGTTCCCTCCAAAACCTGGTTTCATGTACTACCACAGTGCCCCAGATCTTCCTGGGGTTTTGTCATGCCTGGTTGTTCCATTTTTGCTCACTATGCCAACTTTTTTCCATCTTTCCCAATCATCATGACGGCACTCATATCGTCAGAGTTAGCCGGGATGGCAACAGGGACTACCTGGCATAACCAGAAAGGAGCGTGGGATGACATACCCACCACAAGGGGCGCGCTATCTGCCTGAACGTACCAATGCCAATGGGATAATGGGCACCAGTTTTGGCCGCACGGTACAAGCGGTGCTGCATACCTACGAGAAGCGTGCGCACCACCGCCACTTGGCGGCACAGGCAGACCTAGCCACCGCTAGTGAACAGGCTCGGGCTGCGCTCACCTCTCAGGCACTTGGTAATACGTTGGCTTTGGTGCAGCAAGCCGAGGCGTGCACCAAAGCCGCGTCCGCTGGGACGGTTTACTACGCCCAGATTGTGGCGGCCTACGCCAGTGGCGCAGCCCGGCGGGTGGCGGATTTATGAGGAACATAGTATGCGGCGGCTGTGCTGGCATAGCTAGCTTTATGCTCGGAATATGGGCCGCCATGTACACGAACATTGGCCACGCTTTTCTTTGCTGGGTGTGTACGGCTGTACTTTTCACCCTTGTAATGGGCGACGTGTACGTAGCTGGTGGAATGCGTGAAGTGGTGCGGCGCATGCGCGCCATATATACGGTGTGGCGCTGCCAGCGTAACAGCTCTTACCTCCTGCAACCTCATGGCTACATGTATAGCCAAGGGAGACTGATCCAAACCACCACATTGGCTGAGCAAGCTACAAAACTCGATACAGCTCTCGCAGCTGATCAAGCAGCCTTTCGACAGGCGATGGTGCAGCTACAGAAGGCTCAACATGGGCTTGATGTGGAGGGTTAGGAAGTAATGAGTGGCAGTGCGCGACTGTGGCTGATGTAAATAAAGAGTCAATTTCCAGGCCGATGCAAAAATCACAGCGCCGAAATATAGTGCCACAACAGGCCAATTAACCACCGTTTGACAATGTCTTACCGCTCGCCTGTCTTGCTGCCTAGACGGTTTACGTATGGAAATAAATGGGCCGTAATGGAGGTAAGGGGGATGAATATTATTCGCGAAAACTCCCTGCCAAAGCGCTATGTAACAAAGGATAAGGAGACGTGTTATGCCTAAACAAAATGGTGATATACACACAGAATCTGTAGCCACACAACGCTTTTGTACTATTTTGGCTGATCCGCCGGCCCGGCCAAAGCGGTGAGCGGCACTACGCCACCATGAGCTTAGACCGCATTGCGGCTATACCGGTTTCTGCCTTGGCTACGCCAAATGCTCACCTGTGGCTTTGGACAACAAATACCCTCTTGGTTGACGCCTACGCAGTCGCGGCAGCGTGGGGTTTTACTGTCCGCAGTCCGCTTACCTGGGTTAAGTTCCGCTTTGGGTTAGCGAGCCAGTATCAGCTCCGCAACGCTACCGAGCAACTATTGTTCTGCACTCGTGGTAAAGCACCGGTGCGTTATCGCTCCCAGCCGACCTGGTTTAACGCGCCAGTGCAGGAGCATTCCCGTAAGCCAGCTGAACAGTTCGCCATTATTGAGCGGATTTCGCCCGGCCCATACCTAGAGTTATTTGCCCGTAGGCGACCTGAATCAAATGCCGATTGGTCAATTTGGGGTAGCGAGGTCGAGTCAGACATTGCTATTCCTGGCTACCCCGTACCAGAGCAGCAATTGGAGGAAAAACAATGATCCAGCTACGCCATCACCTCACCAACACGACAGAAAGGTGCTGCTATGCGCCCGACGCCAATGTCTCTCCCCACCCGTTGTTTACGAGTAGCTGCCACATTGCTGCTTGCCAGTGTGTGTCTCCACGTAGCTGCCATGCTACTCACGGCTGTTTGGGTCAAATTGCTGATCATTTTTGTGCTTATCCTGCTCATTCCCGCTGCGCGAAGACTGGTTTGTTGGATGCTCGAACTGCGGTATTGGTAATGCTAAATGCCCTGGATATAGCTAACAAATAATAACTAAGGAGAAATTATGTCAAAGAAACCGAAGCAAGCATCATCAAAACAATTCCCACGTACAGGCAAAACAAGCCGCCGCTCGCGCTCCTGTGATGTACGGGCTGTGCCCTGTTGGAAACCAATCGCTGAGCTGGAACTCGCTCGTGTGCTGGCGCTGTATGTCGTAAATCAACATGGAGGAGACGACCTATGCCATACTCCCAAGAGTTAGTGTGGCTGCAGCTTTTTTGGCCACGACCGTTAAGCACCCAGACGGTGAGTGAGCTTCTTCAGCGTCTTGTGGCTGACCCGCATAGTGGGCGGCTTGTGTTTGAAACCAGGGCAGATGCCAAAGGCATTGTCTTCTTACTAGGAGTACGTTCAAGCCAGCGTGACACTATCGCCCACATTGTTCGTGAACTCGTGCCAGGCATGCAGTACACAGACAGTACGAAGCAACCTGCTGGCTCTGGTGAGGCTACTTCACTAGCTAATCTTCGCCCGCGCATGGAAAAGGCAGCCCGAATTACCACCAACCGTAGCGAACGCCTCTTGGCAGTTTCGCAGGTAGAAGCTGCAACGCGCAGACTGCTGGCTGCTTATAGTGAACTCTCACCTGGCGAGTGCGTAACCGTGCAGGTTCAGCTGGGACGGCGTAGGCCACCGCGTCGTGTGCCGCATCAGTCATGGTGGGATGTGCTGATGAACGGCTATCGTCCGCCCACGAATACACGTCTAGACAAAACCGATCGCTGCCAGTACCACTGTGCGCAGGTAAGTGTACGTATTGGGGTTGCTGGAATGAGCCACGCCCGTGCTCGCCAGCAGCTGCTCAACATATTTGGCGCTATGCGCAGCGTGGAAACCAGCCATGCTCGTCTCCGGCTCACCCCAGAATCAGCAACACGGCTTAACCAAGCAAGTGTACCGTGGTATCCCTTCTATACAACGAGCCTACTGGCTGCAAGCGAAATTGCTCTTTTAACCAGCTGGCCAATCGGCGATAGTGAATTGCCTGTGCTAGGGCCGATCTCGCCTCGGGTCATGCCGCCCCCGCACTGGCTGAGCGGCACACAATCCCATCTGGCTGGCCGAGTATTTGGGGTAAGTAACGCGCCGGGGCATACGCATACTTCCTTAGGCATTTCGCCAACCGATAGTCTGCTCCACACTGTGTTACTTGGCCCGACTGGAGTTGGTAAATCGACTGCTATGCTACGCCTTATTCTGGCAGATATACGGGCCGGGCGCGGTGTGCTAGTGATTGATCCCAAGTCTGACCTCGTGACGAGCCTGCTTGAACGCATCCCACCCAGCCGCCATAAGGACGTGGTACTGCTTGATCCAACTATGCCCCAGGTAGTCGGCCTCAATCCGTTGGTGTCGCAGGCTGCTCGCCAGCAGCCTGACTTGGTTGCGGATAGTCTGCTAGCTAGTTTCAAAAGCATATTTGCTGAAAGTTGGGGTGTGCGTACAGAAGAAGTCTTAGCAGCCTGCTTGCTGACCTTAGCGCGCGTGAGCCAATCCCTGCCCGACGTGGCGACGTTGGTTGCTATTCCAAGTTTGCTTACTAATCCCGAGTTACGCCGCCGCATTACCAGTAAGATTGACGACCCTCTGGGTGTGTCTTCTTTCTGGGCTAAGTTCGATAGCTGGAGCCCTGAGCAGCAGCGCCAAGTCATTGCGCCAGTCTTAAACAAACTGCAGCAATTAGTAGTGCGTCCACATATGCGGGCCGTACTTGGTCAAACCGCTCCACACTTTCAGCTAGATGAGCTGTTTACCAAACGTAAAGTTGTGCTCATTCGCCTCAATAAGGGCACTTTAGGTGCAGAAGCTGCGCGCCTGCTTGGCTCGCTGGTAATGGGGCAACTGTGGCCACTTATACTTGGCCGCGCGAACGATCCACCCACCCGGCGCGCTATTACCAGCATCTACATTGATGAGGTTCACGATTTTATCCAGGGCATTCCTGGTGACTTGGCTGATGCCTTAGCGCAAAGCCGGTCACTTGGTGTGGGCTTTACGATGGCCCACCAGTACCGCAGTCAGCTGAGCCTTGCAATGCAGCGCGCCATTGATGCTAATGCCCGGAACAAGATTTGCTTTGAACTTTCTGGTGCGGATACAAAAGACATGGCAGCTATGGCGGCGTCACACCTTGTTCCGGCAGATTTTATGCTGCTGTCGCGGTTTCATATTTATGCCAGTTATTGGTGCGAGGGCGCTAAAACTGGCTGGCTGTCTGGCACAACGTTGCCGCCGCCAGGTATATGCAGTGACCCACTTGCCATAGCAGCCGCTAGTTGTGCCCGCTATGGCCAACCCGCCGAACAGGTTGAGGCAGAGCTGCGTCACGTCCTGGGGTGGGACACCCCAACGGTTCACCAGACCACGCCACGTAATAGTGGCATATCTGGGACATCATCAGTCCAAACGCACTTTGGCCGCACGACCAAATCGCCCTAATCCACACAGAAAGAAGTACTCACTTACGTGGCTTCCTAATGACCAATCGCAAGACCTGTCGCGTATACGAGCTAGTCCCTATACACGCCGCTAAGACACATAGTTTTGGCCAATAAGGGAGGTGACTGTCTGCCTCTTCGTAGCAGCCACACTGAGTTACGCACCGGGGCACACCCTATCTGTCCAAACAGCCCGTTGACCGTTCAACTACCTACCTAAGCCCTTGGTTATCTCATCAACTAATCAGGAAGTAGGAGCATAAATATGACTCATCGCATTACTCGGTCGCGCCTGGCAAGGCTCGCCAGTCAGCTAAGCGACCATGCGCACACCGTTACTCGGATACTTTCCGACCAACGTTTCGCTACCACTCGCCAGCTTGCACGGTTTCTAAGGCCCGCTTTCCAGAGCGATACCTCGGCATTACGCCAAACCAATCGCTTGATGGGAATGCTCCAGGAAAACGCACTTGTCAAAACACTTCAGCGGCGAGTTGGCGGTGCTCGTGCTGGATCGAGCAGTTATGTATGGCACCTTAGTGAAGCTGGCTATCGGCTCGATGAGTTATGCGGCTTCCAAGACAGTGCTGCCACACGGCCAGTATCGCGGCGGCGCATCACTGAACCTTCTTGGACATTTCTTGCTCATACGTTGGCAGTAACTGAGCTTCGACTCGTCAGCGAAGAAACATGCCGTACGTGTGAAATAGAACTTGTCAAAGCTGAGCCGGAACCAACCTGTTGGGCCAAACACCTTGGCCCATATGGCCAGCCTGAATGGGTTAAACCAGACCTTGGCCTTGTTACCGCTTGCGCTGGCTACGAATACAACTGGTGGTGTGAGTTAGACATGGGCACTGAACGACCAATACGCATTAACCGTAAAACCGATGCCTACCTGCGCCATCTCACTAGTGGAGTAGAGCAGCGACGCCGTGGCGTCTTCCCGGTCGTTGTATGGGTTACCTCCACACTCCAGCGGGCCGAGCAGCTGGTCAATATCTTTAGCACTCGCACCGATCTGCCCGCTGGCATGTTCCAGGTCGCCGCCCTCAAGGACTGGCCCAGCCGCCTTGCCAGTACGGCATCCGCTGCGTGACGTGAATTCTACATCATATTTTCAGGCAAAAGGACTGGACTCTTAGCGCAAAACGAGCGTCAATAGAAGTAGGCCAGTCTGACCACCACCGGCAGTACCTGGTGGCAAGGATACACAGTAAACAACATAAACGAACGCATAAGGAGTGAGACCCATGAGCACCACGCCCCCAGCCAATCCGCTTGCGGCTATGGCTGCAGATTTAACACCCAAGCGAGCCATCAGCTATATCCGTGTCTCTACCAAAGGCCAAGCCGCGCGTGGTGATGCTGCCGAAGGCTTCTCTATTCCGGCTCAACGCGAGGCCAATAAAAATAAGGCAGCGGCGCTTGGTGCCTTTATTGTCAAGGAATTTATTGATCGGGGTGAATCTGCTCGCAATGCCAAGCGTCCAGAGCTGCAAAAGATGCTAGCCTACATTACCGAACACAACGATATTGACTACGTTATTGTGCACAAACTCGACCGCCTGGCACGTAACCGGGCTGATGATGTCGATATTAACCGCGTGCTCGAACAGCACAATGTCCGCCTTGTCTCGACCAGCGAAAATATCGATCAGACCCCTGGCGGCATGTTGCTCCATGGCATTATGTCTTCCATCGCCGAATTCTATAGCCGTAACCTTGCGGCTGAAGTATCAAAAGGCATGAGTGAGAAGGCAAAACATGGCGGTACCATTGGTAAGGCTCCGCTGGGATATGTGAATAAGCAGGGTAAAAATGAGCATGGTAAGCGCCATAGCTGGGTGGAAGTTGACCCAGTACGTGGCCCGCTCATCGCTGAGGCCTTCCATGAATACGCCACAGATAAGTGGACTGTCAAACACCTAACCGAACACCTGAGCGCTCGGGGGTTGACCCAGCCAGCAACCAGTCGCTACCCAGAGCGGCCTATGACGCAGTCACGACTGATCGATTTGCTGCATAACCCATACTACCGTGGGGTTGTGAGCTACCAGGGCGTTGAGTACCCTGGCCGCCACCAGGCCCTGGTTGATGATGAGACCTGGTATAAGGTCCAAACCGTCCTGAGTGCCCACTACAACGGTGAGCGTCGGCGGGTTCATCATCACCACCTTAAGACCACGGTGCGTTGTGGTCAGTGCGGCAGCCGTCTCATTATCCAGAACACTAAGAATAAGCGTGGGGTTGTGTATCCATACTTTGTCTGCTCGTACCGGCAGCGTCAGCGTGATGGGTGCCGCTTCAAAGCGGTGCTCATTGATGAGGTGGAAGCGAAGGTAGCGGAGCTTTACCATACGATCCGTATAACCCCAGCTCAGCGCAAGCGGATTGCAGCTCATGCCCAGCGTGAACTGGAGCGTATCTATGCCAGTCGGGCGGAACACGTTCGTCAGCTTGAGCGGCAGAGCCGTAGCCTGCTACGGAAGCGTCAGAAACTGCTTGATGCTCATTACGCTGATGCCATTGCGCTCGATCTACTGAAGCAAGAGCAGGATCAGATTGCAGCGCAGCTGGCGAGCATTGACCAGCAGCGTGCTGCGCTGAGCCTCGAGTCCCACACGGTCCAGACGCACCTTGGGTATGTGCTGGATCTACTCGAAGATTGCTTTAGCCTGTATATGCAGGCAACGCCGAGTCTGAAGAAGTTGCTTAATGGGGTGTTTTTTACTGCGGTTGCTATTAACCCGCAGGATGATGCGAGTGGGGTGAGTCGCATGGCGACTGCTCACCTGCAGCCTGTTATCTCGGTCCTCAGGCAGTTTGATGGTGGGGTGGATGATGAAGGTAAAGAAAACACCACTTGGGTGAGTACCGCAAGTGGTGTGCATGATAATGCGTGTTTAAGTAAGGGAATCGTGGTGCGCCTGGGGAGACTTGAACTCCCACGCCCTAAGGCACTGGAACCTAAATCCAGCGCGTCTGCCAATTCCGCCACAGGCGCTTCAGGGGGT
>ERZ773068.1191-NODE-1191-length-13092-cov-6.755619_pt1 | contig 13092 bp, 8 predicted proteins | sample MGYA00580620_ERZ773068 | MGnify/ENA primary metagenome ERZ773068 (study PRJEB29015, sample SAMEA2737983) | human oral metagenome | biome: human oral; feature: human-associated habitat; material: dental | place: China | collected 2101 ... | reverse complement strand
TTATTATGGTATATTATACCTTTTTTTTGTATATTGTCAAGTTAAATACAATCAAAATAAATGTTCAGAAAATTTATTTGTAAATAAAATTATATAAGGTATTGATTTTTATATATTTTAAGGGTAAAATCTATATACATAGGTAAAATGTAATAAAAAATTTTTATAAAAGGAAAGATGAAAATGAAAGATCAATTTGGAAGAGAAATCAACTACTTGAGGCTTTCTGTCACAGACAACTGTAACCTCAGGTGTATTTACTGTATGCCTGAAGATTCAAAAAATGAATCTGATAATAATAATTTAACTATAAATGAGTATTACAGAACAGTAGAAATTCTTGCAAAACTTGGAATACGAAAAGTGAGAATTACAGGCGGGGAACCTCTTACAAGAAAAGGAATAGATGAATTGATAGGAAAAATCAATACTATTCCCGAAATAAAAGAAATTGCAATTACAACTAATGGGATACTTCTTGATACATATTTAGATAATTTTATAAAAGATGGTGTTACTTCATTAAATATAAGCATAGATTCTGTAAATAAAGAAAATTTTAATAAAATTACCCGTGGAGGAGACTTATGTAGAGTAACAGAATCCTTGAGAAAAGCCCGGGATAACGGAATAAAAATTAAGCTTAACACTGTAATTATAAAAGGATCAAACGATCATGAAATTTCTGATTTAGTAAAGTTTGCTATAGAAAATAATGTTGATATAAGATTTATAGAACTTATGCCTATAGGGTGTGCAAGAAATCTGAAAGGAATGAAAAGTCAGGAGATTATAGAATTTCTTAAGAAAAACTCCAATATAAAAGTAGAGGAAAACAGAATAGAGAGTCATAAAATTAATGAAGAATTGAGGGCCGGACCTGCCCAGTACTATAATATTTCAGGAACAGCAACAAGGATAGGATTTATTTCTCCGTTAAGCAGCTGCTTCTGTGATGAATGTAACAGGATAAGAGTTACATCTGACGGAAAAATGAAACAATGTCTTTACTATAGAGGTAATATTGATTTAAAAGAACTTTTCAGGACTGAAAATATTACAGATGAAGAACTTATAAAAATACTCGAAAGGGAAATTTATACAAAAAACAGGAAACATGAGTTTAATGATTATAAAAAGCATAATGAAAAAAGAGAAGAAAGAATTATGAGTTCAATAGGAGGATGATTTACAATGTTGATTAAAAATGCTCTGATAGCCACAGCAAGTGATGTATATAAAGGTGATATATACATAAAAGACGGTGTTATATCTCAAATAGGAGAAAATCTAGTCATTGAAAATGAAGAAAAGGAAGAAATAATAGATGCTAAAGGGAATTACGTGATACCAGGCGGAATAGATGTACATACTCATTTTAGTCTTGACGTGGGAATTGCTGTGTCTAATGATGATTTCAGAACTGGAACAATAGCAGCAGCATGCGGAGGAACAACATCTATAGTGGATCATATAGGTCAAGGTCCGGTAGGAAGCACTCTTAGAAGCAGAATAGAACATTATCATGAACTGGCAAAAGGAAAAGCCGTTATTGACTATTCATTTCATGGGGTAATAGCCTATGATACAGATGAACAGAAACTGAAAGATATGAAGGAACTTATAGAGGAAGGTATAGAAAGTTACAAAATCTATATGACTTATGGACAAAGAATAGGGGATGAGGAAGCTATAAAGGTATTAAAAACTGCAAAAGAAAATAATGCAATAGTTTCAGTACATCCTGAAAATCATGCAGCTGTTGAATATTTAAGAAAGTATTATGTGGAAAATGGAATGACTTCGGCAGAGTACCATCCAAAAAGCAGACCTGAAGAATGTGAGGCTGAAGCTGTAAATAGAATATTAACTCTTGCACATGTTGTAGGGGATGCTCCTATTTATATAGTACATCTGACTTCAAACATGGGACTTGATTATATAAAAATGGCAAGACAAAGAGGTCAGAAAAATATATATGTAGAAACATGTACACAATATCTTGTTTTAGATGAAGAGCTTTATAAATTACCTGGAACAGAAGGATTGAAATATGTTATGAGCCCTCCTTTAAGAGAGAAATCCAATCAGGAAAAATTATGGAGAGGTATAAAAAATGGGGATATTCAGGTCGTAGCAACTGACCACTGTCCTTTTTCCTATGAAAAGGAAAAAGTTCCTATGGGAAAAGACAATTTTGCAAAATGTCCTAACGGTGCTCCAGGAGTTGAGGCAAGAATTCCTGTGCTTTTCTCAGAAGGTGTCATGAAAGGACGTATATCAATAAATAAATTTGTTGAAGTAACAAGTACAAATCCTGCAAAAATTTGTGGAATGTATCCTAAAAAGGGAAGTATAGCAGTAGGAAGTGATGCAGATCTGGTAATAATAGACAAGAATAGAAAAGTTACCATTACAAAGGATCTGTTTCATGAAAATGTAGATTATACAAGCTATGAAGGTATTGAATTACAAGGATATCCTATAATGACTATTGTTAGAGGAAAGGTAATAGTAAGGGAAAATAAATTTGTAGGTAATGAAGGCTACGGAGAGTTTATAAAAAGATATAAAAATGATGAATATGTCAGATATTAAATGATAAATAGAAAAGGAAAAAGGTGGAGAGATGTTTTTAAAGAAAGTGGAAACTATAGAAAAATTACTGAATTTACGCAAAAAAGATATAGTTACCGCAGTGGGATCCAATGGAAAAACAACTTTCTGCCTGAATTTATGTAAGGAACTCAAACTAAAGAAGAAAACTGTTTTTTTTACTACAACAGTTAAAATTTTACCGATAAATAAAAAATATGGTTTTGTTGACATAACAATTCCTGACATTGAAAATGAAGCTGAAGAAAAAGAAAGAGAAGTTTTTTCAGAAATGGAAATAACCTCTTTCCTATTAAATCTGGAAAAAAATTTAAATAATAGCAACAATGTATATGTTTTAGGAATATACGACAGCAAAATAGGGAAAATAACATCTCTTTCTCCAGAACTCCTTGAAAATATTTCAGAAAAATGTGACTACCTGATAATAGAAGGAGACGGTTCCAAAATGAAGCCTCTAAAAGGCTGGAACAAAACAGAACCTGTATATGCTAAAAATACTACAAAATCTGTAGGCATACTGCCTATAAATATAATAGGAGATAAAATAAACGATGTAAATATTCATCGGATGGAAGAATTTCTTGGAATATCCGGAGGGCAAAAAAATGAAACTTTAACATTAAATCATCTGTATAATCTCATTGTTCATAAAAATGGACTTTTTCAATATGCATTAGGAGAAAAAATTCTTATATTAAATTGTGCCGAAAGATATGAAGATAAAGAAAATGCATTAAATCTTGCTAAAATGCTCAAAAGTAATATAAATTTCAGGGATGTCAGAATAGGTGTAACCAGTTTAAAAAACAGGGAATATTACAAAATAGAAGAAAATAATAATATAAAGGAAGAAAATAAAAATTCTTCCGTTCCTAAAATAAGTGCAATCATAATGGCTTCAGGAAAATCGAAAAGAATGGGGACAAACAAGCTTCTTCTTGAATACAGGGGAATGACATTTATAGAGAATACACTGGAAAAAGTTCTTAATGAAAATTTTTATGAACTGGCTATTGTTATTTCTGATAAAAAAGTAAGGAAGAGATGTCAGGATTATATAAAAAAATCGGAAAAAGATGAAAAAAAAATATATATAGTTGATAATAAAAAATCAGAAAAAGGACAGAGTGAAAGTATAAAAATTGGATTAAAAACTCTAGGAAAATGTGACGGATATATGTTCTTTTCATGCGATCAGCCTTTTCTGACTTCAGATACTATAAAAAAAATATTACAAAATTTTAAAACAAAAGGAATAACAATACCTGAATACAATGGAAAAAGAAGCCTTCCTGTCATCTTTGGAAAAAATTTCAAAAATGAACTTCTCAAGCTGGAAGGAGACACAGGTGGAAAAACTGTCATAAGCAATCATCCTGATAAAATAAGAATAGTAGAAATAGAAAATTCGGATGAAGGAAGAGATATAGATACAAAGGAAGATTATGAAATGCTAAAGAAAGGTGAACAGAATGTACACGGTAGGAATAATAACAAGTAGTGATAAAGGTGCTAAAAACGAAAGAATAGATAAAAGTGGCGTAGCTATAAAAGAAATTGTAGAAAAATATAATATGAAAGTAATGAAATACTTAATCCTTCCTGATGAAAGAAAGCTTCTCTCAGAGGAAATGAAAAATATGTCAGACATACTGAAATTAAATCTTATACTGACAACAGGAGGAACAGGATTCAGTATAAGGGATGTAACACCTGAAGCGACTAGAGATATTATAGAAAAGGAAGTCCCTGGAATACCTGAAGCAATAAGGCAGTACAGTATAAATATAACTAAAAGGGCGATGCTTTCAAGGGCTCTTGCAGGCATAAGAAAGGAAACGCTGATAGTAAATCTTCCAGGAAGTGAAAAAGCTGTGAGAGAATCACTGGAATATTGTATAGAGCCAATAATTCATGGGATAGAAATACTTGTAGGAAGTGCTACAGAATGTGCCAGATAGGAGAAAAACAGAATGAAAAAAATAAATGTAAGAAATGCTGAAGGATATGAACTTTGTCACGATATAACTCAAATATTACCGGGAGAGTTCAAAGGAGCAAAGTTTTTAAGGGGACATATAATTAGGAAAGAAGACATAGAAGTACTAATCTCGTTGGGAAAAGAAAATATATTTGTAATGGAAGAAGAAGACAAGGAAAAAAATCTTATCCATGAAAATGATGCAGCAATGTTTATCGTAGAAAAACTCAATTTAGATAAAGAGTTTTTTGAAATTTCAAGTATACGTGAAGGTAAAATAAATATAACTGCCAAAGAAGATGGTATTTTAAAGATAGATGTCAATACTCTGAACAAAATAAACAAAATAGGGGAAATAATTCTAGTTACAAAGTATAATAACAGTTATATTAAAAAAGGAGAAACTGTCGCTGCAACTAGAGTAATTCCATTACTGATAGAAAAATCCCAGCTGGATGAAATGAAGGAAATAGTTAAAAACAGGAACGTACTGACATTCAAAAAAATTGACAAAAATAAGAAATTAGCACTAATAACAACAGGAAATGAAGTATATAACGGAATAATAAAGGACAAATCAAAAGAAGCCCTTTTAAAAAAATACAGAAAATATGAACTAAATGATATGGAACAGGTATTTTCTCCAGATGACAAGGATAAAATAAAAAAATATATAAAAATGTTTGAAAACGAAAAAGATATTATAATGTGTACAGGAGGAATGTCCATAGATCCTGATGATGTCACACCTTCTGCCATAAGGGAAAGCAATTGGGAAATAGTTACTTACGGAACTCCTGTTCTTCCAGGAGCAATGTTCATGTTGGCATATAAAGGAGAAAAAGTATTAATAGGATTGCCAGGTGGAGTTGTTTTTTCAGAGAAAACTGTTTTTGATGTTCTGCTACCTAGAATTCTTGCAAATGACAGGATAACCAAGCAGGAAATTATTGAGATGGGACACGGAGGATTGCTGGGATAGCAAATAATACACCTATTAACAAGTTTTATAATATTTTCCATCTGATATTATAAAACAGTTTATAGTATAAGTCAGATGATAAATTAATTGAAAAAGGAATAACAGAATAAAAGTTATAAAAAGTGTTTTGCAAAAAAAATTCGATAATCTAAAAATTATGTAACTTAAAATTTATTAGATTTATCGAATTTTTATTTTTAACAACTATTTTCCTATTTTTTTGTTTTTCTACTATATGGTGTTCCTTCCAGAGGAAGTTTAGTTCTGAACTGCTTATCAAACACATAATATGCATCCTGCACTGCAGGAGCTGTAGGAATACTTGCGATTTCACCTATCCCTTTTGCTCCATAAGCCATTTCATTTCTATCCTTTTTTCTTACAATAATAGATTTTATTTCTGGAATCTGATTAGCTTTAAACAACCCCAATGTACCATATTTTACTTTAGGTACTGAATCTACAAGAGGAAAATCTTCAGTCAGAGCATACCCAAGCGACATTACCACTCCACCTTCTATCTGACCCTCAACATTCAGAGGATTTATAGGTGTTCCTACATCATGTGCAGCTATAACTTTCTTAAGCTTTCCTTCATCATCAAGAATGACAACCTGTGTAGCATATCCATATCCTACATGGCTTATTGGATGTGGAACATCTGTTCCTATTGGATCTGTTTTTGCCAAATATTCTGCATAAAATTCTTCTCCTTCAAGCTCTTCGATAGTTCTACCTTTATCCAGCTCATCTCTCACCAGCTGTGTAACTCTTCTTACTGCTTCCCCTGTGACAAGTGTCTGTCTTGAAGCTGTTGTTGTTCCGGAGTTTGGAGTTCTTTCTGTATCAGGAGTTTCCATCACTATCATACTAGGAGGTAATTTTAGTGTTTCAACGGCAATCTGAAGCATAACTGTTAAAAGTCCTTGTCCAATACACGCCGCTGCTGTTCTGACATGTATTTTCCCCTGCTCAACAGAAGCTTTACATCTTCCATAATCAGGAACTCCCACTCCTAAACCACTGTTCTTTATTCCACAGGCAATCCCTGCGTACTTGGCATTTTCATACTCTTCCTTCACCGCTTCCAATGTTTCAACTAATGCCGTACTAGAATCTGCAATCTGACCATTTGGCATTGTATCTCCAGGACGCAGTGCATTTCTATATCTCATTTCCCAATGTGATATTCCCACCATGTCAGCCAACTTATTCACGCATGCTTCCATAGCAAACAATGACTGTGTTACTCCAAATCCCCTGTATGCACCTGCAGGAGGATTGTTTGTATAATACGCTTCTCCTATAACCTGTATATCCTGAAAATTGTAAGGTCCTGAAGCATGGGTGCAGGCTCTTTGCAGTACTGGTCCTCCAAGAGAGGCGTATGCTCCTGTATCTGAAATAATTTCCGCTATCATTCCCTGTAAGATTCCATTTTCATCACAGCCAACAGTAAAATCCATTTCCATCGCATGACGCTTTGTATGTATATTTATGCTCTCCTGTCTAGTAAACTTAACCTTTACAGGACGTTTCAACAGATAAGCCGCCAGTGCAGCGTGATGCTGAACTGACATGTCTTCCTTACCTCCAAAACCTCCTCCTACATACATGCTTTTGATTCTTATTTTTTCAGGAGAAATACCAAGCATCCCTGATATTTCACGCTGTTCATCATATATATTCTGAGAGCCTGTATACATCAGCAGACCATCTTCTACTTCAGGATTCGGCATAGCTGTAGCACATTCCGGCTCCATAAAAGCATGATCTGTAAAAGGCACAGAAAAATGATCCTTTATAACATATTTAGAATTTGCTATTTTTTCTTCAGGATTTCCCCTTTTGAGTTCCTGTCTGAAAAGAAGATTTCCTTTTTCATGAAGTCTTGGAGCTCCTTCAGCCATCGCTTCTATAGGATTTCTTATAGGCTCAAGTTTCTCACAGTCTATTTCCACGAGTTTTTTCGCTTCAGCTAGTATCTCTTCAGTTTCAGCAACTACAAGTGCTAAAGCATCACCTACATATCTTGTGATTTCACCCTCTCCAATAAATGCAGGCCAGTCCTTTACCAAATGTCCTAAAGGATTTAATTTAATAGTTTCTGCTGTAATAACAGTTATTACTCCTGGCAATGCCTTTGCCTTTTCTACATTAATTTTTTTGATTAATGCCCTTGGATAAGGAGTTCTCACACACGAACCATGTACTAACCCCTCCGTTGTAAAATCATCAGCATATTTACCTGTTCCAAGTGTTTTTTCTACAGCATCAACTCTGTCAAGGTTTTCTCCTACAAGTCCTTTACATTCCACCTTAGGTACTTCCTCATTCTGATGAAAAATTCTTGCTGCCAGCATTACTGCGTCAAATATTTTAATATATCCCGTACATCGGCAAATATTCCCTTTTAAGGCATCTTTAACCTGATCTAACGTCGGTTCAGGATTTTTGTCAATAAGAGCTTTGCTGCTTATAACCATTCCAGGAATACAGAAACCACATTGCACTGCTCCTGCTCTTGTATAGGCATAAGAATAAACATCTTTCTCTCTTTCTGTCAGCCCTTCTATTGTTATTATACTCTTCCCATTTACTCTTTCTGTTGTAAGTACGCATGCTCTCATTGTCTTTCCGTCAAGTATCACTGTACAGGCTCCACAGACTCCTTCACCGCACCCGTTTTTTGTTCCAGTAAGTTTAAGATCTTCTCTCAGATAAGCCAGTAAGTTCTTTTTTACATCTGTAGAACACTGCTTTCCATTAACTGTAAATTCATACATAATATAACTCCTTCTAAAACCCGGAATTTTTTAACTTTATAGTAATAATTACTTCAAAATAGAATCAGAATTTTAAATAAAATTTCTATTTTAAAATTATTTTTACTACATTTGATTTCAAAAATTTCCTTAGATTCTATTCCACACTTTTTGAGCTAATTCCACACTTTTTGCTGTAATTGCTTCTTCGTCTATTCCTATTAATATTTTCTCATCCATAATGATTTTACCATTGATTATTGTAGTGTCAATATTTCTTCCACTTATTCCAAATAATAAATGTCCATTTATATTACTTTCATTTAAAGGCGTAGGAGCTTTATAGTCTACTATTATTAAATCCGCATAATACCCTTCCTTTAAGACTCCAACTTTACTATTTTTCATAAATCTGTTAGCAATCATCGGATTGTTGTTGAAAACCATCTGAGGTGCTTCTGTCCATCCTACACTAGGTAATCTTTTTTCATGTTTTGAAATTATATTCATTACTTTATATGATTCCATCATATCAGGAGTATATCCATCTGTTCCCAGTCCTACAGGAATTCCCTTATTGAACATATCAAGAACTGGTGTAACTCCTACAGCATTTCCCATATTTGATTCAGGATTATGTATAACTGCTACATTACTTGCTTTCAGCATATCCAGCTCTTCAGCTGTAACATTAATACAGTGAACGGCTAAACTCTTGTCACTTAAAACTCCCCTGCTATACCATCTTTCTATTACTCTTTGGTTATATTTTTCAAGAGAGTCAACAACATCTTCTATCCCTTCAGCACAATGTACATGGAATCCTTTATTTACACCTGATACTGCTTCCAGACATTTATCAAGTGTTTTATCTGATATAGTAAGTGAAGCATGTAATCCGAAAAGTCCTCTTAACATATCGTTATCTTCTGCATCACAATATTTTATAAAATCTATATTTTCCTTTATTCCTGCATTTGCTATTTCTTCTCCATCCCTGTCAGATACTTCGTAACAGAGATTACTTCTAATTCCTGTTATCTTTGCAGCTTCAGCTATCTTCATAAGACTTCCTTCAAGTGCATTTGGGCTGGCATGATGGTCTATTACAGTAGTAACTCCACATTTTACCTGTTCTATCATAGGAAGCAGTGCACTGTATTTTACGTCTTCCAGATTAAGTGTTCTGTCCAGTCTCCACCATAGATTTCTTAACACTTCTCCAAACATTGTAGCAGGCTTTCCACCTAAAAACATCCCTCTTGCAAATGTACTGTAATAGTGCATATGAGTATTAACAAATCCAGGCATCACAAGTCTTCCCTTTGCATCTTTATATTCAGCCTGAGGATACTTTGTCTTCAAATCTTCTGTCTTTCCAATTTCCTTAATAACATTCCCATCAATTAAAACTGCTCCATTTTCTATATAAGGTTTTTCATCATCTCTTGTAAAAACCTTCCCATTTCCGATTAAAATCATTTTAACCTCCTAAAATTCTAGCATATAATAAGAATAATTTTTTAATACTGTATTCAGATATACATTCATTTCATCAGAAATCTGACCATCACCTAAAGTATGCTCTATAATTGATCCGTCTTCCTTTCTTACTTTGAATTTATTTTCACCTATACGTAAAAATCCTTTATTAGTACTATCTATAAAGTCATGTTCAGTCCAGAAGACTGTAATTTTGTCTTTATAAGGATTTCCTGTGTGAGGGCAGAAGATACCGCAATTTCCACATTCATTACACATTCCATCAATATGAACTATCTGGTGTTTTTGACTGAATATTTCACTGCCACCTGTTAATTTAATAAGTACATTTGCCCTGTTTGGACATACGTCCACGCAGATTTCACAAATTTTGTCACATGCAAGACAACGTTTTCCGTCTTCCTTAGCTTCAGTTCCATGCTCCAATATACCTTTTCTCTCATATAATGTGCTATCATCCTGAGGTATATCAAATTTTTTGAAATCATTTGTAAGTCCACATTTATCCAGTATATTTTTTGAAATTATTTTTGCATCTGCAACAGCTTTTACTATTGTTGCGGCTCCTGCTTTACAGTCTCCCGCAATATAAACATTTTCCTTACTTGTTTCATTGAACTGATTTAAAGCGGCATAACCTCTCTCTGTTAATTTCAGTCCATTAGCTTCAAAAAGACTGCTATCCACTCTTGCTCCTGTTGCATTTACAACCGTATCAAACTCAAATGATTCAAATTTTCCAGTTCCTTTTACACCTCTTCTTCCCGAAGCATCTCTGTCTGATAGCTCCATCTCTTCACAGACGAAAGTCTTTCCGTCATAGCTTACAGGTGAGTATAATTCCTTGAATACCACTCCATCCTGTAATGCCACTTCTTTTTCTTCAGGTTCGGCCGGCATAAAGTCTCTTGTTCTTCTGTACACGATAGAAACTTTTTCAACTCCAGGGCAACGTAACGCAGTTCTTGCACAGTCCATTGCTACACTTCCTCCACCGATTATTGCCACATTTTTACCTAAGGACAGGTTCAAATTGCTATTTTTAGCAGATTCCAGAAATTCAAGTGAATCTCTCAAATATTCTTCCCCTTCCTTTACAGGGCTTGCCGCTTTTTTCCATGCACCTGTGGCAAGAACGACAAAATCATATTCTTTTTTGAGTTCATCTACATTGTAGTTTTCATTTACATTGAATATAAATTTTACTCCTGCATTTACTGCCAGCTGATAATCCCTATTTATCATTTCATGAGATATTCTGAATTCAGGAATAACATACTGCACTATTCCGTATGGCTTGTCCCTTTTCTCAAGAACAGTTACATCCATACCATTTCTTCTTAAAAAATATGCCGTTGATACTCCTCCAGGTCCTGCACCTATTACAACAACTTTTTTCTTAGATATAACTTTTGCTGGCTTCATTTCCTCCAGATATATATCCATTGCATTTAATACTGCTTTTTTCTTTGCATCTCTTATTCTCAGAGATTCTTCATAGTCAAGTCTTGTACATTTGTGTTGGCACTGATGATCGCATATTACTCCAAGCACAGCAGGAGAAGAGTTATCATTTACTATTATTTCAAATGCTTCCTTAAATTTACCTTCACTTACCATTTTCAGGTATTCAGGTATCTGTTGATGAATAGGGCATCCACCATCTTTACATGGAGCTTTTGCACAGTCATATAATGGCAATAGGCTTGAAGTCTTTCTTGATTTTACAGGTCTTGTTTCCTTTAGGTGATTTTTGTCATAAATAACATTTCTTGCAAGATAGTCAAGTGCTTCAACATTTATACCATGGAAAGGTCCTGTCAATAAAGGTTCTACAGTTTCAGCAAGCTGTTTAAGTCTTTCATATCCTCCTGGCTTCAATATTGTAGTTGCCACTGTAATAGGCTGTATTCCTGTGTTGAATATTTCTTTAATATTAAAGTAGTCCGCCCCTCCTGAAAATGAAATTGGGAGTTTTCCTTTAAATTCTTTTGAAATTCTGTTTGCCAGACTTATTGTCAGAGGATACAGTGATCTTCCTGACATGTACATCTCATTTCCAGGAAGCTCATTATTAGCTATTTGCACAGGGAAAGTGTTTGTGAGCTTTACACCGAATTCCACTTCATTTTCCTTTGCAAAATCTATCAGCCTGTTAATCATAACAACTGCATCATTCCATTGTAAATCATTTTTAAAGTGATGGTCATCAAATGTTATGTACTCGTAACCCATTTCATTTAGTATGTTTCTAGCAAATTCGTATCCCAACAATGTAGGATTACATTTTATAAAGGTATGTACTTTCTTCTCTGAAATCAGATATCTTGCTATTCTTTCAATTTCTGCAGGAGGACAACCATGAAGTGTAGACAAACATATACTTCTACATACATTAGGAGAAATTTTGTCTATGTCTTCTGCTGTAACTTTTTTAAATAGATGTAAATTTTCCTTCAGGAATGCAATACTTTCTTTCCATATTTCAGTGTTTGCAGCATATTTAAGTCCTTCTATATAATTGTCTATCTTTTCAGTTTTTATTCCTTCGAGGTCATATCCTACACTCATATTGAATGCAAAATCTCTGACATCGCTTATTTCAAATTCCTTAGCCAAAACATGAATTGCTATGTATGCTTTAACATATTCTACAAATGCTTCCTGTACTGTAAGTTCAGTTGACCACTCCACATTGTAGCCTTCATCTTCTGCATTTATACAAGGTCTTGCTATACATTTTCTCAAGTCTTCTCCGTCCATTTTTTGGACTGTTTTCAATTCTACGAAACGGGAACCTGCCAAATAAGATGCTATAATATTTTGTGAAAGCTGCGAGTTAGGTCCTGCCGCAGGTCCTATTGGAGAACTCAATTTATCTCCAAAAAGGATTAGATTTGTTCCACTTTTATTTCTATAGAACTTATCTTTTTTTATTCCAAAAACGCTTTTCTGTTCTTCATATTCTCTTAACGACCATTTCACTAGCTTATCAAATGGGATAGGTCTCATTAATTCACTCATTTTACACCTCTTAAAATTAATTCACTTATTTGATATTGTAAGCATAGAGACATAATCCAAATACCTTATACCTATCACCAAATCCTCAGAAATAGCTATGAAAAATATTATATACAAAACTTAAATTTCTTTCCAAGAACTTATGACGTTCAATATAGATACTCAACTATTATGTATCTTTCATTTATAAAAAAGGCATATAGACACTACTTAATAAT